>Ga0163217_1072580_pt1 | contig 13015 bp, 17 predicted proteins | sample SynspAceP_FD_185933 | JGI IMG/M metagenome (GOLD analysis project Ga0163217, IMG submission 185933) | Saline lake microbial communities from Ace Lake in Antarctica - Synechococcus sp. Ace-P (PacBio error correction) | ecosystem: Environmental > Aquatic > Non-marine Saline and Alkaline > Saline ...
AAACAGGGGAAGGGAAAAAAAAAAAAGGAAAAGGAAATTTGGGCCCACCCCCCGGTTTTTGGGGGGGGGGGCCCCCCCCCCCCGGGGCCCCAAAAAAACGCCCCCTACGGGGTGGCCAGGCCCCAACCCACGCCCCGGTTTGGGGGCCCCGACGGCCCCCGGGGCCTCCCGAAGGCTTTTTGGACAAACACGGAAGCCGCCCTTGGGTTTTGGCCCGCGCGTTCGGCGAACGGAGTTCCCGCCCCCGGCCTGGAAACCCACCAACTTCAGGCAGGGGCCGCCCCATGTCCCCCCAGCGCTGACAAACCGCCTTTTTCCCGACCCCTCGCCCTACCTTGCCTCGGCGGGTTTTAAAATTCTGCCGCATCAATTTTCCAATGATCGGCTATCTGGGCCTGCTGGCCACGCTGCTGATCTAAAAACAACGGCCTGATTGCTGAACCTGCACGGCGCCAAACCCCTGGATCAATCCTGGGTAACCTGACGTACCCGCTTGCTGATCTTTCAATGCCAGTTAATGCTTGATGGGCAACGTTTGCGCACCCACCCCTGGCTGTGCTTTTTGTGGTGAAACCTGTATTTCATTTACGGCCGTGCTGACCTGCTTTTCAGCCCGAACCGCATGGTTCTAACGGCCGCCGCTGCTTGAACAGGCTTGAGCTGCTGTTCTTTTTTTATTCCCCCGGCGATGGCTAACGTGCGTTTGGGGATTCCAAGGCGCAGCGGCGTGAGGACGGGCGGAAAGCTGATCCGGCCTAACCAGCCGCATGAACGCCGCTGCGAAAGGGAATCGTCAAGACCGGTGCTGGCTTGCAACGGGTCCTGGTCAAGCTGCTCTCAGGGCCTTGAACAAGCTCGCCCCATGCCCCTGCGCAACCCCGAATTGAGCATATAACGTGCGACCTACTTCACAGACCAGTTTGCAGCCCGCGCAATTCATGCGCGCAGCAATGAGCATCTGCTGATTGTCCTCATCGCCCAGCGATTGCCGCTTGAAAAACCAGCCCCAATGCCAGTCGCGAGGCCAGATTTCCGGCAAATTCAAAGCCCACACTCTTGGCGCTGGAGGCCACGCTGCCACCAAATAGTCGCCGGCCCTGTTCACGCAAACGGTTAATACAGATGAAACAAGCGCCTCCTCCCAGGCCGCATCGCCGCACTAATGCATCCAACTGATCCAGGCACAGCAAGTCGATTGCTCATGCCTTCCAGCAGATGCAGGACCGTGGTCGAGACGTCGGCCAAGGGCAAGTACATCGCAGGCTACCCCACCTCCTGCTGCGATGGCAAGGCAGCCTGCGCCAAGTGCGAGCGAACCGTTCCCGGGCCACCCCACAGATACAGGCAAGGTGGTCGGCAGCCGTTGGCTCCTTGCTGGCAGGGCTTCAACCGCCTCAACCGCAAGCGGCATTGGGCCCCGGGTAATAATTGGATGAAGGTGGCTTTCAATCATTGAGTTTGATACTCTGCAACTGCATTGGCTGAAACGCGCTACCCATCAAGTGACGCACAGCGATAAACCGCTGTACCCGGCTGCTTTATGCTTTTTGTGCCACACTTCGCTGGTATGAACCATCAACTCAGCGCCAAAGCGAAAATAGCAGGGTAATTTTGGGCGCTGCTCGGCGGCAGGCACGGGGGCCTCGGCAGCAGGCCACATCCATACGTTACTGAACTCTGACCCGAGCGGCTGTTGATTCACGCGGTTCAATGGGCCAGCGGCGCGTCCAATGACGCAGGGGTTTTGCGGGTGCAACAGGTTCTGGTGCCCGGCGGCCTCGCTTTTGAAATCAAGCGTGATCCAGCGCCAGCAAACGCACCAACTGCGCCTCACTCCCGGAGAAAATCAAACTTTCAGTTCGACACCTGGCTAACCGTTGATCGCCAGAAGGCTGCGGCGCGACCTGGCTACCCCAGCTGGCTGAAAAATGCGCTGCAAACCCAGCAAAGGCATTAAGCCCTTCAAAGTTATCCGACCAACAATGATCCAGTATCCAGCTACCTGATTGGGGTCCGCCGGACCGCATACTGCCCGAAGACCAGGTTAGGCCACCTGCTGCATCAAAAGCTCGTCAGCTGCCCTGCTCTGTGTTTCAGCGGCTGACACTGGCCGTTGTCTGCTTACGCCATCCAGATACAGGTGCCAGTCAAGCCTTCAAGCCGAGGATTGTTCGGTAAGTAGAGCGCCAGGGCGGCGGTCCGGCCTCGTAACGTTCGGTGGCTTCCAACCAGCGTGGCCTGATTCGGCACTGACAAATCACCTCCTTCGGTCACCTCTGCGCGCCTGCCAGATCATCAGGGGGAAACTCAGCGCTACATAAACAGCCCGATGCGCGCGGCCTGGTTGAGCGTTTCCGCACCAGGATCCACCCCGAGGCCAGAAACTCATCAACCCAGTGTGCCCTGCTCCGACGGCCCATAACATGACGCCCGGCCGCCGTGGGCGCCCAGCATCGGTCGCCCCCGCGGCACTGCATCAGGTCGCGCAACTGCGCCCGGCTCGAACTCCCACATATGCCGCCATCGTCGAAGAGCCCATGCGCTGCAATCATGCTGCGCGGATCTTTTCAGCGCGCTGTCAAAACGTCCGCGTCGCTCAAAATACGTCCCGCCAACCACCCAGGGGGGCCCGGGGGGGCCCCCCCACCCCCCCACATCACTTCGAGGGCTTTTCGCGCATCACCTCAAATCACGTGGCTGGCCTTCGGCACCGGTAGTTTCAACCCGGTAAAAAATCCTTCCACTACAGCCGCCTGGCCCAACAGGGCAGGCAGGAGCAGCGCTAGCAACAGCAACAATTTTCGTGTCGAATACATGGATGGTTCCGCTTGAACATGTCAACGGTCAACCCGAACGGATGGCTGGCGCGAACAGGAATAAAGCGCATACATTAAACAGAGGCGTCCGCGCGGCGGCAACCGGGCCGGCACTTCAGTTGGGCGGATGCGTCAGCGCAGGTTCTTTGGCTCTGCATATTGTTAAACTTAATCGCCCTTTTGTCGCAGGCAGCTTCCACTAGCCGGCTGTTATTCCTTTCATAATCTGAGCCATTCGCGCATGGCAGCCAAACGCCACCCAACCCTCCATCAGCTCAAGGTGCCGGAGTTGATTATCGACGCCGGCAAACGCCCTGAATCGAACCGGATCAAGCATGTTGCCAAGCGTAACCAAGCCGGCCCGAAGTCAATGGGCGGCCCTGGGTGGCTTTGGCGCACTCTGCGAATCCCCGAGGGCTACAAACAGCCGGTGCTGGTATCGTACTGAATGGCGGTTGGGCACAACTGCGTCTGGCGATGGGACCTTGGCAAGCACGACACCATCGGTATTGAATCTGGTGGCATGTGCGTCAACGATCTGGTGTTGTGCGGCGCCGAACCGTGTTCTTTCCTCGACTATTTACGGCGACCGGCAAGCTGAAATCGAATGTTGCCGCCAGGTAGTAAACGCATCGGTGCGGGTTGCGAGCTGGCTGGCTTGCGCACTGGGTCGGCGGTGAAACGCCGAAATGCCCGCATGTATGAGGCGAAGATTACGAATCTTGGCAGGCTTTCTGCGTTTGGCGTGTGGAGAAGGCCGAGATCATCGACGGCACTCGTGTTCAGGCTGGCGACGATGTTTACTCGCCCCTGCCTCTTCCGGCCGCACTCACAACGGCTACTCGCTGTACGCAAGATCATCGAAGTCTCCGGCGTGATATCAAGACTACCGAGCTGGGACGGGCCAAACCCCCTTGAACGACCTGCTGAATGCTTCCCACGCGTATCTACGTGAAAGCGCTGCTGCAACGATCAAGAACACCGGCGGCGTCAAGGCCATGGCGCACAATCACCGCGGCGGCTTGCCTGGAAAAACATTCCCCGCGTGCGCCTGCCAATACCTGCGCGCCATTGACCTGAACAGTTGGCACAGCCCGGCGGTGTTCAACTGGCCTCAGGAGCAGGGCAACGGTCGACGAGACTGAAATGCACCGCGTACTCAACTGCGGTGTGGGCATGGGTCTCTGGGCGTTGGCAGAGGATCAAGGTTCTGGCGCCATCCAGGCGCTGGAACAGGCCGGTGAAGCTCCTGGGTTATCGCCACATCAACCCAGGCGAAGGCGCAATCCGAAGCGGTCGTCCTGCACGCAAAGGCCTTTAGTAAGGTGTCCCCTGCCCGTATTGTGGGTGCTGCTGTCAGGGTCAGGTACCAATTCTGCAGGCCCCTGATAGATAGCCTGCAAAGGCACCAATACCTGACGGCCAGATCGTCGCTGCGCTCTCCAACCGCCCTGCTGCGGGGCGGTCTGGACCGGGCAGGCCAAAGGCCGTATCAAGCCACGCGCTGGTCGTCAATCAGCTTTAAAATGCTGACCGCGACAGCTTCCGATCAGGCGGGCTCATGGCGGCAGATCGACAGCTACACTAACCAGACCTGGTCATACCTCGCCGGTTTCATGCGTTATACTGACTCCGGCCTTCGTGGCGGCAATTATTCCGGCCGGCTATTGAACATTCACCCATCCTGTTGCCCAAGCACAAAGGTTGCATACGCCACCGCAGCGAGCTCTGGAAGCGGGCGACCGCGAAAACGGGCTCACCGTGCACTTTGTGACCGAAGAAATTGTATGGTGGCCCGCTGGTCGTACAGGCCCGTTTTCGCGGTAGAAGCAGGCGATACGCCGGCAAAGTCTGGCGGAACGCGTGCAGCAAGCAGGAGCACCTATTTTCCCGCTGGCAATGCACTGGTTTAATCCAGGGCGCCTGCCGTTGATAGACAACCAAGCCTGTCCTGGATGGAGAACCAATACCGTTGGTGGGCTCAGGTTGACGAATTTCGAGACCTGACTGCGAGTAACAAGCAGATGCCTAAAAGCACGTCTTTCCACCGCGTACAGCCCACTGGCTGCGGCCCTCGCGCTGAGCCTGGGCCGCCAGCAGCCTGGTGTGCAGAACTCATTCCCTTTTTCGCCAGTTTTACGCCGCGATATGAAAAGTATCCCGGTGAACGGCGAAGCCAACCATTCCTACGCAAAGATGAAAAACGGCAACCTGGAACGCTGATTTCAGTGCCCGGCATGTTTGTCGCAAGGCTCAGCGAGAAAGAGCACGTTGAGGGCTGGAAGAATGACCGGGTTCAATATCCGCTGAACGTACAAGTACGAACGCCGTGGCCCTGGCCGCGCGCGAAATCCAACCCAAGACGCTTCGACTGGGATAATGAGCTTTGGTCTCCGGCGTACACAAGCATGGGGGGGAAGCCTTTCACCCTGCCACGCGAACCCGGCCTGACTGGAAACAAGACTACTTACCACTGGCGCTGCAAACGGATTTGCTCGCCGGTAAAACCGACATGCATTTACCACCGCGTGGTAATGCGACAATATTTGAACAGACTATCACTTTCCGCGTTGCGGGAGCGCCGCCGTGAACCACCAGGGCGGGCAGTTTGATGGCGGTGAAGTGGATTCGTGTGGCGTGAAGGAAGGTTCCAAGCGCCAGACCACACTGTGGTTTGCCAAGGACTTCACTACGCTGCTGGTGCGCCTGAATGCATGACCGGAAACCGATGGGCAGGAATATGCAATCATGCTCAAGGAGCGACCTGGATGGCGAGCCAGTGGTGGGGCACGCGGTTCGCGGCTAACCGCGAACAGAGACTTCACGAGCATAAAAAAACCGCATTCAAGGCAACCTGAAAGCGGTTTTTTTGTTGGCTGATAGAATCATGCCCTTGGTGAAGCGCTCACTCAGCTCGCACGCTTGACCAGACCAGGCGGCGGGCTTCCAGAATCTCACCCTGTTTGGCTTCCAACCTCACCGGATCTGCTCCAAGCAACCAGGAACATCCAGACCCAGGCTGTCAGCGTAGCTCATCGGGGCCACCGCGCTCGGCGGGGAAAACCGTAGCCCATATCAGGTGAAACACTGGTCGATATCGCTCGGCAGACTTCGGCATGCCTTCGTTCCACGAATACGTGCGCCCTTCAATTGTTTACCAGGGCCAGGATTGCAACGGGCGGACGATTTCTTCGGCGCCAAAACGTCGCGCTGGGTGTACCGGCTTCTTTCGGCTACTTCACGGGCCAGCATGTCGGTTTTCCGGATCGTCGAATCGCCTGACGGCTAACCCGGGCTCATACTTTGTAAAATCCATGGCGCTTCTTCTGACCGAAAGCGTTCCATTTCACACACGCTTGGTTGTCCACCATACAATCGGCTAAGCCGCGACCCAGACCGGCAACTCGCGTGAACGCCAGCCCAGATCGAAATACCGACCACGTCATACATGCGGTACGGGCCCATGGCCAATGCCAAAGCCTGCAAGCGCCTGATCCACTTCCCAAGGAGTGGAACTTCCAGCACCACTTCAACGGGATTGGCGCGAATTTTACTTCTCGAGCATCCGGTTTGCCGATAAAGCCGTGGGCAGTTGGCCCGGCCAGAAACAGCCCCTGCTTTGCCGATTTTCTTGCCGACGGCAGAAACAGGCGTCATGACGTTCCTGTGCGGTTTGCCTTACCCCGCCAACCCTTCCAGCCAGCTTCATGATGTGCGCCGGCTGGAAGAAGTGCCAGGCCCAGAACCATGCAGTCCGGACGGCCGGTGGCCGAGGCGAATCTCGTCGATACTCAGGTAAGAAAGTATTGGTTGCCAGGATCGGCCGGGAGGCTTTGACTGCCTTGTCCAGTTTCAGCAAAGATCTTCTTTCTTCAGACCAATGTTTTTTCATATACGGGCTTCGAACACCAGAATCCATATCCTGCAGCGCAAGCATAATCCTGAGTGGTGGTGATGCGGCCGAAGACGCGGCCTGAAGCTTCGGCAATCATCAAAACGCTCCTGGGCGACTGAACGCTTGTACACGCTGGGCGATATCGACCAGCCCCTTTTTCCCAGCATCTCGCCGTTCACATCCAGCCAGTGACCGGGTAGCCGGCGTTGACGAAGTTCATGACAATACGCGGCCCATGTGCCAGCGCCAATGATGCCGACCTTCTTGATACTTTCAAAATGAAGCCATTGCAGCTTACCTTCCAGATCAGGGTGAATAAATGTCGGGTTCGCACGGTCGTGATGCATGACCCTGCAGCCCTTGAACCGACCGATACATTACGAGCAAAAGCGCCGTTGAAATTTGAAACGAATCCCAATGATGGCGGCTATTTCACAACATGAATAAGGATGCAAGGGCTGTACGCCCCCATCTGCCACTCGCTTAATGTTGCCCATCTTGAGCTCCGCCGGAGCCGCTGCAACTTCAACAGCCTGAATCAAGCATGTAGGTGCAGCGCCTGCAACCCTGTGCCAGCAAGCATCTGCCGCTAGGCGCACGCCCGGTAGTGCAGGCGCACCCGTCAGCGCGCATAATTGATTGGCCGGCAGGCGCCGGGGCGCAAGGTGCTGAAGCGGCGGTGCCCTTCAAGCGACGCCATCCCGCGGCGAGCGATTGGCGCGAATGGGATGGGCCATTTACGTCAGAAGACGTTTTTTATGACGAAACGCCTGATTGCAATTCTGCCGATGGGTTCTGCATCCCGGCACAGGCAACTCCGGCGATCTGCCGCCGCGCCCTGAATGCCGCACGCCACCTGGCGGCAGCAACTCATGGCTGGATTGCCCGAATATCCAACTGACGCTCGCAACTCGGGCAGTAAATGCGCAGGCATATCATTTGACGGCAAGCGCCTGCCCGTTACCCAGCCGCGTGGCCGAATGGGAAGGAACACTGGCCTCAACTATTAGCCCCCCCTGCCCCATCCAGCCCGCGCAAATAATATCTGGCTGCGCCGGCATCCGGTGGTTTGAACAGCAGGTCCCAATCCCCAGGCTGCGCCAGCGCGTGGCCGAGGTACTCGCCCTGCCCTAGCCGCGACACGTAATCCCCTAAGCGCCTTGCTCTGCGTGTCGCGCGGCCAGGCGCGCACTACGGCGCGCATGAATAACCACCACCGTGGCGGGTAACGTACATCACCAGAGAGTAAGAGAGCCGCGGTAACCGCCAACTCGTCCGCTGCAGAAAGCTGGTGCAATCAGCATCGCCAACGTGCTGTATCTGGATGCCGGTTTCCAGCGTAATGGAGGTCGCTTGCGCTGAAAATTGAGCCGCAAGCAACAGTCGCAAGCCCAAACCCAATGCATCATGATCAGATTAGAGCCGCCAGCACCGCGAACGCCGCTGGTCAGCAAACCCGGCCAATCACCTGGTCACCAGTGTGGCGGACCAGCAAAACTCCAGAATCAAAGCACCCAGAAACAGCGCGCCGAACAGGCTGATCTTCGGCTCCAGCATGCCGTGCCAGCTTTCGCTGCGTGAGCGCACCCAACATGCCCAATCGCGATGGCAGTAGCGTCATCAGCAATCAGCTGATCATCATTTGCGTAAGCCGGCACGCTGATTGCTTTGGTACCGCCACCGATACCTGAAACGCCAGCCCGACCAGCAGCGGAATGCTGATCAACCGCAGCAGGCTTGGCCTGACCCGCCGTCAGCGTGACGGGACAGCGCAATGATCGCCGCGGGCCATTAAGTGACTATTTCGCGTGACTCCGCCGGGCAAGCTGACAGCAATAACCAGCCGATCGCCAGTGCAGGGAGTCGGCATCAAGCCAGGCCGCCAGGGGCAAAGCCCACTAGCGGCAACAGCAGCATCTGCCCGCCCAGACCCCGCCAAGGCCGGACCGTGGAGAGCGAAAGATACGGGTGAAATCCCCGGGGCCGACAGCGTCAGGCCATGCCCAGCATGATAATGAACAGGCACAGTGGGAGTACAACTTTGAGACAACAGACCGCCGTCATGGACCTACCTTGCCGGAGCCCTATCAATCCGCCCGCGCTTTATTGTGAGGGGTAACTGGGAGTAAATCCAGACTTGTTGTCGTGCCCAAAAAGGGGCGTTGGAATCCACAAGGTAAGGGACATTAACGCAGGCCTTTCCGATGTGTAATAATGAGGTTTTTCAGGCCCATCCCATGAACGACATTCATTCGAAGGGGTGAATTCTCAACCCTGTTTCCTGCTCAGCTCGCTGTTTGCCGAAACCCGGCAGCACCATCGAAGCGGCGTACATACTGAATGCTGTCAACAGTCGGGCCGTTCCCACGCCCTGCAGGCGCCTGCCGCGAACATGCTCGGTGACCCGCTGTTCGTTCAAGAAACGCCGGCAACTGGTGATGACCGCCCCACCACCCGTAGCATCCTTTCCACCGTGGCGTGGTGCGCTGGAAGAATCTGTCCAGTGCGACGCTGCCAGCACGGCGCCCTTTGGATGCCATCTCGCTCGGCCATGACCTTTTCAATGCGGGCTACGCGAGCAGCGCTGGAATATCTGATCATGCCCGGGCCGCTGATTGCAACGCGGCAAGGCAACAGCAATGGCAGGTGACCTTTCCAGCCAAGCGCGTCCTCGAAGGCGAGGATATCGGAAGCGCGGATTCCTCTCCGGCGGCGCTGGATATGGCCCGTCAGTCTGGGAATACCCGCCGGGACGCAGATTTGCCAGCCCGCGAAACTGCTGCGCGAAAGAACTCAGCGTGAATGGTTCGGCCCTTGCCCAAAGCACGCCGCCTATTCCAGCGGCCACTCAGCTTGCAGGATTACGTCGACAAGCGGCCCACGTGCGGTGACACTAAACCGAACGCGAGCGCGGCCATGGTCGTTCAGGAACCTGGTGGGTTTCGGGGTCAATCACGCCGGGTGGCGCTGCACTGCGAGCATTATCACGCCGCGCCCAGGTGGGTGGCCGACAGCCGATTTATTTGCTGACCATGCCCGCGCACCTACTGCACCAGCCTGGCGCAGCTCAATGCAATCGGCTGCTCCCGGGTGCCCTTCCCTTGCCCGAACTATCCGGTGCCTGTAACTGGCGTAAATCACTCAGCCAGGAACCCTACATGATTGGCTCAAATGACCGAAGCTGGAAACCCTGTTGCGGCACACATGCAAACCAGCGCCAACCAGCCTTAACTCTGGCCGGGGAGACCACCCACTACCGGCTCCTCGAAACTCGCCAATCAGGGTGATCTCGCAGTTGCGCGCATGCTTTTTCCAGAATGTTCTTGACCATCTGATCTGCGATGTCGTCCTTGATCCCGCGCCGACCTTGGACTCCACTGGCAATCGCCAGAAGGTATCCGGCTCACCAATCTTGCGATGCATACCGCGTACCCAGCGCCCTGGCGTGCGCTGGATCACCTTCACTGGACGGATCCAGGCTTCGGCATATCATCCACGGTGTAAACCGGGCTTCATGCGTAGCTTCCAAAAGATAATTTCATCGTATGCTCCTGTGTCCTCTAGTTTGAGTCCCAAGGAGCCTTGCAGTTTCAATCTGCGTGCACGTGAAACGGCGTTCAGGGCTGCAAGGGTACGGTCCGCAGTGTAACCAGCATGCCCTCGCTACTATTACTGAAACGCAGCTTACAACCCACAACGCTGACAATGGCATCACGATCGCCAGGCCTAGACACTTCCCGCTACCGGTACCTTGCGCAGAAAATCGCCCGTGTGAGCTACAGTATTGCTGTATCCGCCAAAACCGCAGCCATGGATCCCTCACCAGCGGAAGGAAAGCCCCACTCGCCCTGGCTTATCCAGTTCCAGAATGGACACGAGTCCCGGCGCGGTATGGCGGCAGGGCATTATCCAGCAGGTTACGCAGCGCCCAACGGTAAGCTAACGCAGGTGCACATTCAATGCTCTGGCGAAAGGCCCGTGAGTCACTGATCAGCGTTTACCCGCGTGCGCCAAGTGGTGGTCCTCTATGGCCATGCCGGCGACCTCCAATGCAACACTGGTGAGCCCTCTTAAAGGACGGGCGACCCTTCAACCCGTGCCAGCAAACAGCAACTGCTCGAGAGTACTTTGCAGTCCGATCCGCCCCCCGCTCGGCCTGTGCCAGAGCATCGGCCGCTGCCCTTTCCAGAAGTAATCTGGCCCCTGCAAATGCACCTTGTGGCCGTTAAGCGGCTGCGCGCAGTTCGTGAAGCGCATCGCCGGTAAAACGGCCGGGGTTTCGCAGCTTCTATGGCATGAAGTAAATTACGTTCGAACAGTTGTTCCTGGCTTTCCTTGCGCGGGCGCCAGCTCGCTGCAACGGTCTATATCTGCACCGGTTCCAGCGCATCCGGTCCCACGTGCGAGCAGCGCCTCGGCCATCTGACTCAGAGGCCTCCAAGGCCCTTGCGTACCCCGAACCAGAGCAACAGCAGCGATCCCAGCAGAGCTAGCCCTAACTGGTACGGCGGCGGCGCAATAGAAACGGAGGCTTGCAAGGTGGCGCGCTCATCCAGGGGGTCCGCCGTGGGTAATGCGCATGCCTATGCGCTCGACCGTATAGCTGCCGCCAGTTCACGCCGTCGATCAGTTTGATCACGAAAAAGCCCATTTGGTTGCGCATCCAGGGTTCAAGAACAGCTCAGGGTTACTTGCGCGCTACACACCTCTCCACCCGCCAGTGAGCTGACCTGGCAAAGGTGAGCACATCCGGCATGCCAGGCCCGCTGGCGGAAAATCGGCTCGGTCTGGCCGGACTGTGACGCCTGCGGCTTCTGCACCAGCAACCCGCTACCATTTTGCGCCAGAAGCGGCAAACGCTGATCAAGCGAGCGCCAAATCATCTCACCCGCAAATCATGCAGCATCCGGCAGCGGCAAGCACTCCACAGAATCACAAAGGTTGAGCCCAGTATGACTATCAGACGCCAGCGCAAGACTCCATGCCCCGCTGCTATCCGGCCCCCAACTGCAGAAGAAGAACTCTACCCGGCCCAATCGATAACGGCGGCCTGCGCACGTTTCCACAATATCGTTGCCAGCTTGCGGCGCAGATGATGTTAATAATGCACATGAAAGGGCATTGCTCTCCAGCTCATCACTAACCCCGTAAATACTGTCTTCAACTGCCGCGGCGGTCATCACACCGGCCTTTGTTCAACCAACAACGCATTTAAGCAGTGGCCCGCTCCCCGGCGCGAACAGATCCACAGGCACCTCATTCAGCAGACGAACGCGGGCACCGGGATCATAGACCAGGGCCCCAATGCCTGAAATGAGATTGCTGCACGGCCGCTGGCGCGCCGCACCATGGCAATTGCAAACGCGCACGTCAATTCACGTAGATCAAAGGGCTTGACAGATAGTCGTCAGCGCCGGCTTGCAATCCGGCAACGCGGTCACTGATCCATCGCCGGCGGCAGCACCAACACCGGCAAGCTCACCTCCTTGTTACGCAACGCCGTAGCAGCAACAGCCCATCCTCGTCCGGCAAAACCAAGAACCAGAACACGACAATCAAAGGCGATAATGTCCAGCATGGCCTCTGCTGTGCGCGTGCCGTGCCCACCGTCAACCGTCATACCCTGGGCTGCCAGACCGGCGGCAATACCGCTGGCAATCCAAGGGGTCGTCTTCACGAGAAGAATATGGCATAGAGGGTCCGTTGCCATTTTGATCAGTACATTGTAGACGATTAAACAAGGATAACAGCGGCCCTCAATCCGAGTCACCGTTAATTCGCTGTTAATCCTTCCAGCCCCCAATAATGCGCGCAATCGATCTGCAGGCGGAGTAACAGAAGCATGAGGTGGCGTTACAGTCTGGGTTTTTTTACCTGTCCTGCTGGTAGGTCGAGTCTGGCCATGGCCTCTTCGGCACCTGAGCACCCCCGCAATGGCAACAAATGATTTTCTGCGGTGAACGAACCTTCGCGCTGTCCTATCGAGAGTACTGACGAGGGCACACGACCAGCTCCCTGGAAAATAGCGCCCGGGGTATATCTGTATCAGCAGCGCCTGAACCTTCAATGGTCTGGACGAGGTCTTGCACCCGGAGCTACCTCCGGCATACCCTAACAGTGACGAATTCTTTGGCGATTTCAGAGGTGTACCGCGACTCGTGCAGCTTGACTAATCCCGCTAGCCATAACCGGTTTTTCCTTTACCCTGGCTGGCAGGGCTGCGCCGATGCTTGGCCTGTGTTACCCCCCGCAGAGCCGCGACATAGGGGAAGACATTGGTGGAGAAGCGGTGAGAGTGGCGCGA
>Ga0163217_1078406_pt1 | contig 13015 bp, 20 predicted proteins | sample SynspAceP_FD_185933 | JGI IMG/M metagenome (GOLD analysis project Ga0163217, IMG submission 185933) | Saline lake microbial communities from Ace Lake in Antarctica - Synechococcus sp. Ace-P (PacBio error correction) | ecosystem: Environmental > Aquatic > Non-marine Saline and Alkaline > Saline ...
AAGAAGAGATGCGGATGACGCGCGCATGTGCTTGCTGTTTTTCTGGTAAAACCCTGGAAGGCCCAGCTTCGCCCGCCATTTCGGCGCTTGTTCGATAAGCAAGCCGGTCCTATGATTCGTCCGTCAACGCCCGCAAATAAGCGCGCCGGCCTTCAATCCGGCTGTCCCATGGAAAAGCCCATGTTCCATCAGCAAAAACCGCGATTGTTGGCATATCCCACGAACCCAGCCGTGGCGGAAACGTCAATAGGAGGGCTGCGCGATTTTCCCTTAGGACGGGAAATTTTGGGCGGCCATCATCAACTGAGATTTCCAGCCGTCCACGGTCCCACAAAACGCGAAGCATGCATGTAGTCCTTCACTGAAACTCGCCGTCCGCTCAGGAAAGGTTCAAGCAGGTTTCATGGGGTCAGGGCTTACAGGCCGGTGTTTCGTCGAGGAACATATACTCGGAGCACGGGTTCCGAGCACGGATGGCGCCATCCTTCGGGGCATGTGTGCCAATCGTTAACCGTGGTCCCCGTTGGTTACTGGATTGCCCCGGGGATCGGCCGGCAGGCCCATGCGCGTGGCCCGACCTGATCCCAAAGGCTAAAACGCGCCCCGCAGGGTCCCCTTTGGAGACTTTGCCGTGGTGCGATCCAGCATTCCCCAATCGCGTCGCCTCAACGCCTTCAGAAGGCAACCTGTAACGCGATGGAGTTGGTTGAGTTCTTCGAACCGAAACCGAGGAAAGTAGGCCTCGGAGTCCCAATCGTAATCATAAGGTCGGAAATTCAATCGTGTGTGGCCCTGCTTGGCGTAATTCCAGCAGGCGCTGGACGTAAGTCCTCTCTGGATGGCTACTTTTTTGGCGCGGGTCGCCGTCCCTTCCAGCTGCTGTTCTTGGCAGGACATAAGCGTCGTCTCAGACCGTCCCAGCCCGCGATGGCCTTGAAAATCAGGTTTTTCAGCCTTTTTGCTCGGTGCATCTTGGAGCCTGCGAACGAATGGAGCGACTTCTGCTCTTCGATGCCTTCCAGTTGAACTGAAAATCCTCGATGTCGGGATGATCCGCATCGACTATCACCATCTTGGCGCGCGCCGCGGTGTGCCCGCAGATTTGATCGCACCGGCTGCGCGGTCACCAATTTTTCAGGAAACCCATCAGCGCGGAGGACTTGCCACCGCCCGACAGAATTTTTCGCCTGCAGCCGCGCAAAGAGGAAAGTTGTGCCGGTTGCCGGAGCCGTAATTTAAAACAGACGCGCCTGCGCACCCAAAGGTCCATGATTTGCCGCCATCGCCCGACCAGATCAATCGGCAACCGACTGGATGAAGCAGCATGCGGCTGCGGGTGCTCGTAGGACGAGGTAGAGCGCGTCAGGACAGCATCTCAATGGTCCACATAATAGTGGCCCTGCGCCGGACGTCGAATGCCGTAAGACCCAGTGCAGGCCCGGTGTTGAACCATTGCGAGAGTTGGGGTGCTGCACGTTGTGGAGGCAGCAATATGGCGCATTTCGTCGTAAATAGCTGCGCATCCTGGCTCGGTGGTGAAATAGCCACCTTCCAAGCCCCAATAGGCCCAAGCCTGCCAGACGGTCCAAAGACCTGCTTGGAGGAACGTCTCGCCGCCCATTTTCCGTGCCGTCAACGGGACAGAGGCCAACAGAATTCCGGGTAAACCTTTTTCCTTCACGCGCTGGAGGCGCGGCACGCCGGCCTTGCGAAATACTTCTGCGCGATACATGGAGCAACCTTGGCCTCCATGGACTTCGCACCTCGACGTTTATCGAGTGAAAAAACAATAGAGCCGTCGGGATGCGGATTTCCGGAGACTGTTGCTCACAACATCCAGAATCCGCGTAGGCGTCTTCTTGCCCTGAGTGGTAAATTTCGTTCATTTTCATCGCGCTGCCCCCAATATTTCAGCGTTCTATAAATAAGACGTGGCAATCGCCCGCCCCGCTCGATGCCTTGTGTCCGCAGACATGCAAATGGTCGCTGCAAAGGCCCTAAAACCTGCGGCGTGCCTGCTGGATTCCGTCGTGTTGAACCGTTTTGCCTGTACTGCTGCGTGACGGCGCTTGTAGCGTTTCACACTAATGTTGTGGCATATCATCAGCCTCCACAATCTGGGCCGTATCCGACCCCATAGGTCAACGGATTTTTCATCTCGTTTTCAATTTTAGCCTGTTGACGGGCCGATACTTTTAGGGGGCGGCCAAATAACTGGCAATGATTCATCCACAAGGCACGAAAAAGGTTAACTTTCGAGACATTAAAAAATGCTTTAAAACAGGCATCACTAACAATTCTTTAATCTTTGGTGGCGCTTATCCAAGGATGAAACCTACCTGTGAGGCAAGGCCAAAAAAATCTCTGCGCCGAATCTTTGTGCAGTGGCAAAATAACCCGATTCAAGGCTGCTCAGCCCTTTTTTGCCAATCTGCGACACTACTACCAATTGGAGAATATTCGGGCTGTTGCATGAAACAACAGATGTGGAATAATCCTGCAAGTGCCGACGCCAAAGGGCCTTGCAATCACCACGGACCCTGCTCGAGCCAGAGCGGGGCCGTAAAACAACTTGTGGCCCGTCCGCTATCCCTCATCGGACGAGCCACATGAGTGGTTCGTATTCCCCAGAGACTTTTCGCGTTCTCTAAAGTGGTCGGGGCGAGATGATTCGAACATCCCGACCCCCTGTACCCCAAAAACCAGGTGCGCTACAGGCTGCGCCGCCCCGACTACCGCTTCTTTGCGAACGCCCGCCGGAATTGAAAAGGCAAAATACGTGCAGCTTTCGAAACTATTTTCCAGGGTCAAGGGACAGGAGCAATGTTCCAGCTGTCCGGGAACGCCGGAATGACGCAGCAGATCACCCCTTGAATTCCCAACCGTTTGCCAGACCCCCGTTGATTTCCAGCACTGCGTCAGCAACTCGATTCCGCAGAGATGGGTGCTCGTCTAGTGGTCGGCGGATGGTGTGATGTGACGGATCCACGGCAGTCCTCGTCAATAAACAGCATATCCAAGTTCGATCAAGCGTGTGCGCATCCAGAAAGTCAATGCCTGCGGCTGCTGGTAGATGAACACACATGCCATACCACTTCAGCGGCCATCGACGGCAACATGCATAGACCGCGCGCAGGCGGCTGGCATCCGTGTCGACAACATCTACGGTAAACGATTGCGCTGCCGAAGGGGCCGGTGATGCGCGCCCCGGTCCGGTGGAACAGGCATCGGGGGGTCAGCGCTGCGCCTGCCTGCCACGCAATTCCTGCGGCTGCGATTAGTCCGGCCGAACCGTCGGTACTGTTAAGAGTTCACACGTTTTCCATGCCCGCAACCTCTGCGGCATGCGGCCGCGTTTGCCATCAATACACGCAATCGCCAATGGCTCGCCCGGGGCAGATCTGACAGACCCGGCTGCCAGCACATCAATATGCCAAATACATCTTCGCTGGTGTCCATAAGACATTGCAAAACCCGAATGCCCCTTCGCCTGGGTTCGAACCATTTGATCCGCGCAGCCAGCAAGGGACTTGCGGGCAATCCTCTCGCGGTCCAGCTGCATGAAATAATCGGGCAAGGTGGGCAGCAGCCTTCGGCGACGAGATGCGAAACGCTTGTACGGCTTGCACACCGGTCTGTCTTATGGACCAAATAGTTCTACTCCGCGCACCATCCGCAACCGAGCTTGGCAAAGGTTTACGGCAGCACATTCACATGCAGGCAGAATATCGGTCCCGCCCTCGTCACGACACAACAAAGGCCAAAGCCTTTTAACAGGATCAAACCATTTCCCCCGTAGCCGGTCACTTGTAAACAGAAGCAGTCTCTGCCCATCGCTTGTGTCCATAGAATCGCACCGTCTTTCAGATTCGATTGAAGGCGCCAGACTGACAACCAACGCCCACATAACTAATGGCAATACTCGTACGGGTTTTTACGGAATTAATCTGTTACAGATTTACGCAATCAGTTACGGAATTAGTCTCTAATTCCCAGGCTGCGTCAACAGTCGCACGGCGCCAATGAAACCGGGTTGTGCAGGCGCCCGTCTCCATCCGCCAAAAACTCTTCGACTCGAGCGGGACAGCCGAACCGCCCCAAAACGGCGGCGTGCCGGATCATCGCCATGCGCGTCCTGCGCACGCGCGAAGGCCTGCTCCAGTTTCGGGCGGGCTATCCAGCGGTTTGACTGCTTGCGATGCCCAAGCCCAGCCTGCTTTGAGTCCACGGACGCATAATAAAGCATTGATTTTTGCAACCATCCTCGCGCATGGATCAAACCCGCACCCACGCACCTGACGAAGCAACGACTTCCAGGTGCATGAAACAACGCAGCTTTGCCCGCTGCTCCAGCTCTTGCGCCTTGCGTCCTTCGTAATTTGTGTAAAAATATAAACGCATCGTCTTTCGATGTCCCTTCAGCACACCACCCCGGGCATTGGCAATTCCGCCGCATCAACCGTGCTCAGCGCGATGGCGTTGGAATCGTGGGTTCCGTGGCGGTCGACCTCGGCAAGCCACATGCGCGAAATTTCAAAAACCGGTCGTTTCCGGCAAACAATACCACTACGGTCCGTCACTACCTTTATTCACTTCAACATGTCCGGACGCAGACCAACAATCTAAGGTCAATCCGCACACGCGCGACCGCGGTTCAGTCAATACGGATACTTTGTTATTAACGAGCCTGATAGTATTTCTACCATCACGCCTGCGCAGTGCAACCCAAAATTACAATATAGCGCGCGCTTTCACTTGCTGGCCAAGCAGGCCAATCGCGTAAAACCACAAGCCAACAAAGATATAAGGGAGATCTAGGCAATGCCGAACAACCTGATCGACGGGCAAGCGGGGGCTGTGATCATGGGACTGGCCCAACGACAAAATCAATTGCTGGGGCATTGCAAAGCAGCTCGTCGGATCAGGCGCACAGGCTGGGCGCTCTCGTATCACGGGCGATGCGCTGAAAAAGCGGGTTTGATCCGCTGGCCGCTCGCCTGGCTCGGACATTGTTGCTGCCTCGATGTGGGTGGACGAGGCTCGATCGACGCGCTGTTTGCCGGACTGCAGAGGCGGTTGCGACAGTATCGACTTCATCGTGCACGCCATCGGGTTTTCCTGACAAGAAACGAGCTGCGCGGCCGCTACGTTTGATACCACATCGCGGCAACTTTGCCTGGTCCATGGATATCTCGTCTATTCTTCACCGCCGTGGTCCCAGCGCGCCAGAGGATGAATGACGAATCGGCGGCTCGTGCCTCACGCTCACGTATTACGCGCCCGAAAAGTCATGCCGCTTACAACAGTCATGGGCGGGTGGCCAAGGCGGCGCTGGAGGCGTCGGTGACAATATCTGGCCGAGGGATTGGGCAAGGACAACATCCGGCGGTCAACGCCATCTCCGCAGGCCCGATCAAGACACTCGCTGCTTCCGGCATCGGTGATTTCCGCTTTACATTATGAAATGGACGAGTATAACTCCGCCCCTTGCGCCGGCAACGTCACATCGACGAGGTCGGCAAGGCTGCGCCTGTTTCCTGCTCTCCGATCTGGCTCTGGCACCACAGGTGAAAAAACCTGCACGTTGATGCGGGATATCATGTGGGGTCTGGTATGAAGGGCGTTGAGCACCGACATGAGCAAGGAGGTAACACGTGAGCGATCTCACCTCGCCAGTTGATCGCCTTTCATTTGTACCTGAATGGCCCGGAGAACGCGATAAGCCTCTCCCGGGCTGCTCGTGGCTGCTTTCCTGGCGACTCGATCATCGACGGGCACGCGCCGGCATCCTGCCGGGTCTGGGCCCTCGGACTGGTCGCTGGCCTGTGGGACAGGCGCTGCGCTGATGGCCTCTCGGCGTATTTCGCTGTGGTGCCAATGGCCTTCTACACGGGCGATGCAAATCGCAGGTGCACTCTAACCCTCATTTATTCTCATGGGCATGTGGGCGCGTGCTTTCCCGCGCCGCTAGGACACACCGGGCAAGCCGCAGCCGCCGCGCCTTTCGTGGCGGGCCTAACTTCGTCAACTTGCGACACCCCAAAATCGTTCTCTTCCGCGCGAGCCGTGATCCGTGTGATCTTCCCTCTGGCCTCACGGCTCACCGACATGTTGCGCTGATCGTGGCGACGCACCCTGAATATCGTCGAATCAGCGTCTACACCGCCCATGGCTGCGCCCTCGTCAACACCCGCTGCCCGCCGCCACCTAACCTGCGGCGCATCAAACGCCACGCCCGACCGCAACTGGCGCCGCCACGATCATGGCCGCCCTCGCCTGCGCCTCCTCCTCGAAAGGTAACATCCCCATGTCCGATACCCGTCTCCCCCATGAAAAAAGGCTTTCAACATCACTGGACCAGATCCACCGCGACCGGCGCGCGCTGGCGTGGCCGTCTTCGATGGCAAAGGCCGGCAGACGATGGCCGCATGGAAAGCCGTCGTCGCCATCACCCGTGGTGGCATGGCCCCCGCGGATGATCGGTTGCGTCGCGAATGGACATCCGCACAGTGGATACGATTCGGTCGTTCCTCTACCATTCGCGCGGCGCTAAGGCGGATGACCGCCGCGAAGCCCGCGTGCTAAATCACCCGATAACAAGAACATCATGGGCGGACGGCAACGAGCATCCTGGTGATGCCGACGATCTGGTCGACAAAGCCGGCAAAAACGGCTGGAACTGGTACGCCAAACTCTATTTCGAATGCGCATCTTCGCCACCGTCTATGCCAAGCCCGAAGGCGAGCCGATGGTAGATACCTTCATCACCGGCGTCAGTCAGGACACATGATTTTCTTCCCCTGGGACATGGCCCTGCAAGTACGTCGAACTGCCTACCGCGGCACAGACTAATCCGCCGATTCTTATTTTTGCCTTAACTCGATCCCGCCTCTCCCCCAAGCTCCGGACATCTGACATGACACGCCCACCGCCCCCGACCACTTCCCCCCGCCTGTCCTCTGAAGCGCGCCCGCTGTCTGGACGGTGTTGAACTTCCCCTGCGCAGCGCCCCGCTGATCAACGTCAGTCAAGCCGCACGCGGTCGAGCCGCCGCACACGGGCATGGCGGCAAGCCATGGCCGATGCCGTCCTTCACTCGACCGATTCCATGCATGCTCCAATCACGGGCTCGGTATTCGTCGGCCATGGCCAGCCTGGCGCCGTCGCGAGCTTGCCGCGCAGCGCGCGCAGAACTTGATGCGGTGATGCTATTGCAGGAGGGTACACACGGTCGGACACCCGATGACCCACTCAGGTACGTCCCCTCGCCCAAAATCGTGCCCACATCACCAATAGGCGTCCGCGGGGCGCTGACAAAGTCAGCGGGCTTGCTATGGGCCGCCGCCATTGCCGCCTTGTGTAGCGAGGAGACGAGGTCCGAGCGTGCATTCACGGCCTGTAGTCGGCAAGCCGCGATATCTTGGATTGCAACCTTCTAGGAGGCTGGGCGACGTTGTCCGGCCAAGGCCGGCCAGATAGCCGCGCCTTATCAGAGGTCACCGCATTGTCGGTCCGCCAGGGCGACATCGATGCCCGACCTTGGGTCATGCCCGCCAGAACTCGTGCCATGCTCGGGCGCGGGGCAGGGCTGGCATGCCCAGAAACAGGCCCGTAAGAAGTGCAATGGATCGTCGTGAAAGGACGGCCATCGGCATGGCTTGCGCATGCCCGTGTGCACGGACGGGCTTCGACCGGTGCGGGCTGACTGAGTTGATTCACGCGCCGCCGCACTGCGCGCCCAGAAAGTCAGATCGCATGGCTCGCCACAGCCCAGGCGCAGATGCACCGGCCGTTGGAAAATATCACGCGGATGATCACGTGCGGGGTGAACCAGGGCGTGGTTTCTTTGCGAGAGCGCGACAGTCGCCGGGGGGAGGATCCGACGCTGGTAATCGCCCTCGATCCGATATGATCGAGAGATCCGTACGGAAGCCTTGGTCGGGCAGGACGAGGCGGCGGGATGTCGCCACCCCGTAGTTCTATGTTGGCAGCAAAGACGGTCAGACGATTGGGGAGCACGAGTGGATTCCATCCTCTATTTGTGTCTCAGCAGCGTCCTACCGGCTGACAGGGTTCCAGCCGTGTTCGTGTCTGCAATCGCTCACACTCAGTCCTCCCGACGGCGACGAAACAGTTCATTGTGACATGACGATTGAAGACATAGACAGCTCCTCGGGCGACACCGGTTGCCACTCTATTCTAGCCCCAATCCAGGTGGGCCAGCACGCGCATCGCGCCTCTTGGGCGGAGTGCAAAGTCTCTTTGAGGTCAATGGGTACGCGCGGGTCGAACTCGGGTGACGGAATTGCGCTATGCACCGCTCGTCGCGCGGGATACCATCGAGTTACTGCGCTCGCGAGGTTGCACGCTCCAGTTTGTGTGCCCAAAGCGGGAGTCTTCTGGGCTCGCGGGGTGCGACCAGCCATGCGTCGCGTTCACATCTTCCGAGCATAGTGATGCATGCGGCTCGCATCGTCGTTCATGGAGAGCAAGCAATCGAGGCTCGTGATCGGGTGGCTTGTGGTCTACTGCATGACTGGAGATGCGGCTCGAGGCGGTTTCTGGCTGCGCGTGCGTCCGCCACCACTGTTCTATCCCTCGTTATGGACATGCCGCTGGCGTCTCTTGTTTAATGCAGAATGGAGCGGCATCGTAGTTATCGACCACATCTTGGAGCGACAGGCGGCATCGCCAGACGTACTTTCTTCACCCGCACTCGAAAGCGACTGGATTTTCGGACGCAAGTAGTCAATCTCTGCCCTATACGGGTCCACGCAGACGGGCCCTTAATACAGGAGACAGTTCATCGCCCGCGAGGAGACAGGGCCAGTTAGAGCGGGCCAGACCACTCATGGCCAAGAAAGTCGGGCGGATGCGGCAAGAACTGCAACTCGCTCGAGAGATCCTTCGAAGGGCTCTCCTGTTCTCCTTCTATGGCTCTGGCGCAGCTCTTGGTGCGGTCAATTTGCCTGAGCGCGCGACTATCGCCCTGCCATCGGAGACCCGGACCACCGGTCCCCACGGCGCACCGACGACCTCGACTCCCGCCGGGATTCAGCCCGATCCTGTCCCAGCTGACCAACACTGTGAAAGCCCCCTAACTCTCCTTTCAACCCCATGGGGGAGACGGGCTATACGGACATGGGATAACTTTCGATGGAGGAGGCGCAAGCGACGCACGCGCACGACGCACCACACTCGACTCGTGGCGCGCACGCGACGAGCTCAGGCGTGGGCGTTTGTGCGCCAGGTAGTGGCGCGGGCAGCCGACATCATACATCAGGGCACAGAGCAGCAGCGGTGTAGACGCCTCGATTCGACGATCACAAACACGCTAGCGTTCGCCACGCAGGACGGCACTCCGGAGCTAGCCAGAGGGGAAGCATCACATAGATCACACGCATCAGGAGGAGAGAGATCATAAGAGAGGATATACGACAAGTTGACGACATAAGGCCCGCACGAAAGGCGCGCGGGCTGGCGGCTTGTGCCGGTGGTGTCCGCGGCGCGAGCACGCGCCACATGCCCCATTGAGAGATAAAATGGTAAGTGCACCTGCGATTTGCTCGACCGTGAGAGCATGGCCCACAGGAAAACCGCCGAAGGCCATCAGCGCAGCGCCTGTCCAAGGGCAGCGACCAGCTCCGAGGCCCAACCCGACAGGATGCTGCCGCGGTTCGCCCGTCGATGAATCGAGTCGCGCAGGAAGCAGCCCACGAAGGCAGGCCGGGAGAGGCAATCGCGGCCATAGGGTGACATGAAAGGCGATCAACTGGGCGAGGGTGAGATTCGCTCACGTTGTACTCCTTGCTCATGTCGTGACGTCAACGGCCCTTCATCCCGCCACATGATATCCCGCATCAACGTGCAGGTTTTCAACCTGTGGTGCAGAGCCCAGATCGCGAGAGCAGGACAGCCGCAGCCTCTGCGACCTCGTCGATGGTGGAGTTGCGGCGCAGGGGCGAGTTATACTCGTTCCCATTTCATAATGGTAGCGGAAATCACCTTGATGCCGGAAGCAGCGAGTGTCTGATCGGGCCTGCGGAGATGGCTCGTTGAACGCGGAATGTTGTCCTGCCCAGATCCTGCCAGATATTTCAACCGACGCCTCCAGCCGCCGCCCTTGGCCGCCCATGAACGTTGTAAATGCGGCATGACTTTTTCGCGCGCCGTAACAAAAGTGAGCGTGAGGCACGAGCCGCCGTTCGTCATCATCCTCTCCGCGGGCTGGACCACGGCGGGAAGGAATAGACGAGATATCCCATCGGACAAGGGCAAAGTTGCGCGGTGGTATCACCGTAGCGGCCGCGCAGCTCGTTCTTGTCGGAAAACCCGATGGCGTGCGATGAAGTCGATACTGTCCCACCGCCTGCCAGTCCGGCAAAACGCGCGTCCGAATCGAGGCTCGTCACCCAATCGCAGGGCAGCAGCAATGTCCCGAGCCCAGTCGATGCGGCCAGCGGATCAACCGCTTTTTCAGCGCATCGCCCTGATAACGAGAAGGCCCAGCTGTGCCGCCTGCTCCGAGAGCTGCTTTGCAATGCCCCAGGCAATTGATTTGTCGTTGGCCAGTCCCAGATCAGCCCCCGCTTGCCGTATCATGGTTGTTTCGGCATTTGCCTAGATCTCCTTAATCTTTTTTGGCCTGTGGTTACGCGATTTTGCCTGCAGGCCAGCCCAAGTGAGGCGCGGCTATATTGTAATTTTTGGGTTGCACTGCGCAAGGTGAGGTAGAAAATACGTAAATCAGGCATACGTAATAAAAAGTATGTTTTGACTGACCGCCGTTCGCCTGCGGGGATTGGACTTAGATTGTTTGGTCTGGTCCCGGACATGTTGAAGGAATAAGGTAGTGACGACCGTAGTGGTATTTTTGCCGAAACGCCCCTTTTGAAATTTCGCGCATGTGGCTGCCGAGGCGACCGCCACGGAAACCAACGATCCCGCCATCGCGCTGAGCACGGTTGATGCGGGCGGAAATGGGCCCATGGCCGGGTGGTGTTTGCTGAGGACATCGAAGACGATGCGTTTATTTTTACCACAAATTCACGAGAGCGCCAAGGCGCAACGAGCTGGAGCAAGGCGGGCAAGCTGCGTTTTGTCATGCACTGAAGTCGTTGCTTCGTCAGGTGCGTGTGCGGGTTGATCATGCGCGAGCGATGGTGCAAAATCAGATCTACTTAATCGTCGCGTGGTCAAAGCAGGCTGGCGGGCTTGGGCTCGCAAGCAGTCCCAAACCCGCTGGATAGCCGCGCGAACTGGAGCAGGCCTTCGCGCGTGGCGCAGGACGCGCATGGATGATCCGCACGCCCGCCCGTTTTGGGGCGGTTCCGGCTGATGCCGCTCGAGATTCGTGAGTTTTGGGCTGATGGGAGACGGGCGCCTGCACAACCGGTTTTCAGTGGCGCCGTGCGACTGTTGCCGCAAGCCTGGGGAATTAGAAGACTTAATCCGGTAACGATTTGCGCTAAAATCTGTTAACAGTTTAATCCGTACCGTATGGAGTATTGCCATAGTTATGTGGCGTTGGTGTCAGTCTGGCGCTTCAATCGAATTGAAGCACGTGCGTTTTCTATGACACAAGCGGATGGGCAGGAGACTGCTCTTTGTACAAGTGACCGGTACGGGTGAAATTGGTTTGATCCTGTAAAGGCTTTGGCTTTTGTTGTGTCTGACGAGGGCGGGACCGATATTCTTGCTGCATGGAATGTGCTGCGTAAACCTTGGCCAAAGCTCCGGTGGTCGGATGGTGCGCTGGATAGGAACTTTTTGTTCCATAAGACACGTGGTGTGCACGCCGCTAACAAATCGTTTCGAAATCACGTCGCCCGAAAGGGCTGCTTGCCACCCTTGCCGATATCATGCAGCTGGACCGCGAAGAGATTGCCCGCATGTCCTTGCTGGCTGCGCGGATAAATGGTTCGACAGGCGAAGGATCGGTGTTTGCCAAAATTTCTATGACACAGCGAAGATGTTATTTGTGCATATGATGTCTGCGCCAGTCGGGCTGTCAGATCTGGCCGGCAGGCCATTGCGATGCGTGTGATTGATTGGCAAACGCGCCGCATGGCCCGCAGAGGTGCGGGCATGGGAAACGGTGAATTTAACAGACGACGGTTCGGGTGCCGGACTAGTCGCAGCCGCAGGAATTGGCGTGGAGGGCAGGGCCGCCAGCGCTGACCCCCCTGATGCCCTGTTCACCGGACCGGGCGGCATCACCGGGCCCTTCGCAGCGGCATCGTTTCCGTATGATTTTGTCCGACACCGGAGGCCCAGCCGTCGCGCGCGTCTGATGCATGTGCCGTCCTGAATGGCGCTGAGTTGGCATGCTGTTTCATCTACCACAAGCCGCAGCGCATGAGTTTCTGCGGATGCGCAACACGCTGATCGAACTTGAAATATCTGTTTATTGACGAGACCGTGAATCGTCACATCCACATCGGCCCGACCACTAGACGAGACCACCATCCTGGCGATCGAGTTGGCTGACTCGCAGTGTGGAAATCAACGGGGGTCTGGCAAAACGGTTTGGGAATTGCCAAGGGTGTCTGCTGGCGTCCATCCGGCGTTCGCCGAACAGCTCGCGAACATGCTCCTCGTCTGGACCGGGAATAGATTTTTCAAGCTTGCGTATTTTGCCTTTTCAATCCGGACGCTTCGCTAAAGAAAGCGGTAGTCGGGGGCGTGGCGCAGCCTGGTAAGCCGCACCCTGTTTTGGGTAGCAGGGGGTGGATTGTTGAGAATCATCTCGCCCGAACCACTTAAGAGATCGGAAAAGTCCTCTTGGAATACGAACACTCATTGGCCTTCCGTGAATAGGCGAGGGGCCACAAGTGTTTACGGCCCCTGCCTCTGGCTCGAGAGGGTCCGTGGTGGGAATTGCAGCAGGCCTTTGGCTGCTCCGCACCATGCAAAATTATCCACATCTGTGTTTTTTTCATTGCAACAGCCGAAATATTTCCTCAATTGGGTAAGTTAGTGTCGGCAATGCAAAAAAAAGGGCTGAGCAGCCCTT
>Ga0163217_1085655_pt1 | contig 13015 bp, 17 predicted proteins | sample SynspAceP_FD_185933 | JGI IMG/M metagenome (GOLD analysis project Ga0163217, IMG submission 185933) | Saline lake microbial communities from Ace Lake in Antarctica - Synechococcus sp. Ace-P (PacBio error correction) | ecosystem: Environmental > Aquatic > Non-marine Saline and Alkaline > Saline ...
AGAGAGAGATGGAAGAGCTAGTGTTGAACTTGGTAGCCCCCCTCAGCCCATCGTCAATCCCTCCGCGGAAACCGCGGGGGTGCCCATTTCGTTTTTTCTTCCTTGGCTGAAAGAAGATGGGAAGGTGAGCCGCGGAGCCCCACTTGGATTACCCGCCTTGACGCGGGGGGAAAATGGAACCGAAATTTTTTGGGGCGGGGGCCCGCAGGGTGGGACGTTTTTTTAAACTCCCCTCCGCCCCCAAAAACAGCCGCCTGGAATTGCGTCCCAATAAATTGGCGACAATAAGAGCCCGCCCCTGCGCGAGCCAACTCTGCAATTGGGTTGGCCGTCCCTTTCGATAATCCCCGGCCCTTTGATCCCATCACGATCAATCCTTGTCCCATCGCCGCAATGGTCGACAGGCGGTGGGCAATGGCAATCACCCGTCTTGCCCTGCCAATCAGGGTGTTGAGGGCTGTCCCTGGCATCGCCCGTTCGACTTCTGAGTCCAAGGCTGAACGGTTGGCCTCCCGTCCAGAATCAGGATGCGTGCGTCCCTTGAGCATGCAACTCGGGCCAATGGCGATAACGCTGGCGTTGGCCGCCGCGGAGGAGTTTGGACGCCGTGGGCGTTTCACCCAGCCATGCGCATCGAAACGCGGTACGAGCCCTTTGGCATCCTCCCAGCTTCCGCGATGAAAGTGACCTCGAGCGAAAGCCTGCTAGCCGCGGCCTTTGATGCAAGCATGGCCTCGTTCCGCATCCGGCGGCCGTAAAGGGATGTTGTTCCCGCGAACCGAGCGGTGCATGCAGCGATGTGTCCTGGGAACCATGCGATATGCTGGCGCAAGGGAGTTCCTGGTTTACCTCGGCGATGTTCTGACCGTACGATCAGAATGCGTCCACTCGTTCCACGTCATGGAAGCGCAGCAGCAAATTGACACAAGCCGTCGGATTTGCCCAGCGGCCGGAGCGGGCCGACCAGGCCGATCTAGTTTCGCCTGGCTTGATGGTTCAGGTCCAAGTCGTACGAATACCCCTTGATCCTTTGCCGTAATGAAAGAGCACGTGGTCAAATGCCGGATCTCCTCGCCGCGATCCCACCTTCAGTCAGGGTGCGTTTTTCCACGTCCTGCACAATCTGTGGGCCGTGAGGAGTGGAGTTGAATGCCTGTCCTGCACGGTACCGATGTTTTCGAAAGCAGCGCCTGACGCTCCCACATGATCCAGCTGCGACATTACCGCCACAAGCCCGCAGTACCCAGCCCGGTGGACACCAAAGCAACAGCGGCCAATGCCAGGAGCTTCGTTAAGCCAATGGCGCCGAGTTATGCCAGCCGAGGTCCACGCTGGACGACAGCAGCGGCCGTGTGAGACAGTTACGTATCTGTTTATGAGAGTTTCACCGTGATGGAGCGAGCGCGAGCGCGCGTTGGATATCTCTGATCTGTGTGTATCTATATGTCATAGCGATGCCTTCGAAATCGCGCGTTGCGCCACGCGGCCGTATGTGGTAGGAGCGAGTACGTAACGAGGCGAATAGTAGTTCTCTGATAGTGGTATAGGGAGACGAGCGATCAGCACTGATCGCGTCATCTCGGTAACGAGCGCGCGAGCCTGGGCGCATCTGGCAGAGTCACGTTGCGCGAGGTGTATACAGCGAGATATTGCGACCTCCCAGCGAGGAGCCTTGTAAGTCTCAGGCGACGACAGGGCGAGAAGCGAGCGTAGGCATTCACGCAGGCCGCGAGAGAGCGAGAGAGCGCGGCTGTGTATGGTATAGAACCGACGACATAAGTTTGAGTACTGTCTCGCACTCTCACGCTATGAGTATATGCAGGATATCTCGCGCAACCGCCAGATGCGGTCTGCATAGAGGTACTCTTAGTGCGGAATTGCGCCACGAGTGGTTCAGCGGGTAACGATGTCGCAGGAGGGCGCGCTTGTACGGCGCATGACGTGAGGTGGCAAACAAGGGGACGACTATTGAAATAGATTGAAGAGAGACGAGTCAAGGAGGTGAGACAAGGAGATGTTGGCGGCGCAAACGCAGTCGCCGGAATAGCAGAGTTAGTGCGTAAGTGGAGTATATTGTCCTGTACGCCAGGTGTAAGTATGGACTGACCTATGCGGCCATGGAGGTGGTCGGTGGGGAGGGACGCCTGCCAGGCAGGTGCAGCGTACTGCGATCTAGTGTCATGTTCTTGGTCGCGATACGGCCGGCAAATTCATCCTGGTAGAAGGGCCAGGATTGCTGAGCAAGGTAAAGCGGTGCACACAGCCAGCGGATTGCCGCATCGGAGGGTTAGTTGCCCATCAGCGCTGTGCTTAACTAGCGAGTTGCCTGAGAATCATCAGGGGGCAAAAAGCAGCAGACCGGAGAGTAAGGGGTCTCTCCATATTAGCCGACGAGGTTCCAGCTTCCGGTGATGATAACAGCTGTGCGTGGATATAAGGTCCTCGCGGTTCTGCACAGTGCTACAGATCCAGGAGTATTAGTTCACGACGATGTTGCCGGGAAGCTGAAACAGCCCAGACTTCGGTAATCGCGCAAATCAGGTTCACGTCCGATCAGTCTCTTCGATATCGAACTATCTGTCTAGACTGCCGAGATCAGATACACAACCATTATCGTGAAGGCACTCATGCGCGCGAGCGCGTCGAACGTAGAACCATAAGAGGTGGTACAGAGAGACTCAGCGCTGGCGCGTGTCGGCTCACTCGAGGGAGAGAGGGGTTAGTTCTGGATTGTCATATTGAGCATGTGCGGAACCCGAGGATGATAGTGTGATGCACAGTGTGCAGGGTAGCGGGCGGGGAGGGTCGGTATTATGGGCGCGGCGGGGTTGGGCGGCTCAAGAGGGGTAAGATGGTTTGGAGTTTTTTGCGGGACTGTACTGGTTCACCTGCGTTTTGTGAGGTGATTCCGGGTTTGCTGGCGGAGGGGTGGTGTAAGATCGGGGGTTTTGACTGACAGGGAGGTCGAGCTGTGAAGGTGGCCCAGCGGTTTATATGATGGCGTCCGGGTATTCAAGGACGCTTTATATCGGTGGTGGACCTCCAAGATCTTGGTTTCTGCGGGTGGTGGCAGATCGGTGAGGGGCGTTGTTGGAATCTCACTATGGGTTGAGATTACAGCGCTGAGAGAGTTTGACGGGTGAAAGCCGGATAGACTCGTATATGTCTATTGGTTCGATGACTAATGGCGGACTATTGCTCGGGAAAAGAGCTTGTAAGAATGTGGAACCGAGCGCTCGGAAGGTGTGCGGCTTATTGAGGAGGGGAAATGCTCTTGGCTTTTGGCAGGGATTGTGTGGGCGAGATTGTGAGTAAGGGCGCCTAAACCTGTCATTCCGTGCAGGCGGGAATCCAGGCGGGACCTATATGGGGGACATCGTGTTGGTTATCAGTGGTCTTGAGGTAAACAACCGGTTGGCTCTCCGCATGTGGCAGTTTTTGCAAGGTACGGGTCGTAGACTGGACGGTGGAAGTTTGCCTGAAACACCGCCTGGATCCCGCCTGCGCGGGAATAACGGGGTAAGTAAGCGCGCAGGAAGATAGGCTGGTATGCCGCAGGCAAAGGGTGTTGCCGCGACGTCTATCGACAGCTCCCGTTCCAGAATGTCTTAGGTTCATATCGCCACCCGATGCCTCGTCATTCCCGCGCAGGCGGGAATCCAGGCCGGACTCAAAATGGGGGACTCGTTGGTTTGGCATCTATGTGAAGAGGTCATGGATGCCACGATAGAGTACGGTGGGACCGTTTGGAGCTTCCTGCTGTGTGCGAGGTATGTCGTTTCGCACCGCCGGGTCCCGATGGGACTTGAGAGGAGAGTGTGAGGCACCGGCTTGGATATCCGCTGCGCGGAATGACGGGGAATAGCGGAGATAAGGCTGGTAATGCCGCTGCATCGGGTGGTTGCGCCGTCTATTCGCAATAGCGCTCGTTCATGCAACTGTCATAAATTTGTGGTCTTGGGTCCACACCGCCCACCGCCGTCTTCCCGCGCAGGCGGGATCCAAGCGGACTCCAGAATGACGCGCCCTAACATGCGCAACGCCTATCCTTACCGCCGCGCCCTTCTTCACGTCTCAGCAATCATAAACGCCAACCCAGCGACTGATCCGCATTCAGCCCTCGGATCACAATAGGGTGTGGTATAACGGTCAGAAAAAAGCCCTGCCTCGTCACGGGCGTGCGCACCAATACATTGGTGACGTTCTGGCCGTCAATTTCGATGTGGATGCCGCCGCCCAGGTACCTTCTGCGTTATGCACGGCAAAAACTGCTCCACTTCCCTGAGGATGCTGGCGAAGTCGCGGGTTTTTCTTGTACCGCTGAGGCTTTTGATGGTGTTTTGCCGTGCATGGGGTCGGAGCTCCACAGCACTTGCTTGCCTTCACGCTCAATGGCTTGTACCAGCTTTGGCATATGCCCGCCCTCGACTGTCGGCACCCATACGCACGATCAGATTAGCCGGCCCGGATCATTCTCGGGGGTTCATACATCGATCAGCCGCAGCAAGCTCGTCCGGGTTGGTGCTGGGGCGGTCTTGAACGCCGATGGGGTTGTTGATGCCGCGCAAATGAATTCCACAATGGGCACCTGCCGGGCTGGCGGGTACGGTCGCCGATCCAGAGCATGTGCGCGGACAGTCGTACCAGTCGCCCGGTGGGCTGTCCCTGGCGGGTAAAAGGCTTTTCGTAGTTCAACAACAGCGCTTCATGGGCGGTAAAGAAGGATGTCTCGCGCGTTGCCGGCGCTGTGTTTCCCAGATAGACACGACAACAGAGGCGCGCATGAATGCAAGGCTTTCGTCGATGTCGGCTGGCCAGGTGCTCGAAAGCGGTGGACTGGTGCGGAGTTGCAATGAAAAGTCCAGGTTCCACTGGTTGCACTTGTCCGGGCAGGCGGCTGAAGCCCGCCCTGGAAGCGAAGGCGCGCAGGCAGGTTAAGCCGTGGCCGTTGGCCTGGGTGGTAGGCCATTAGCAGGCGCCTTTGTGATCAGGGTGCGCGCCCCGCGGGCCTCGAAGGCGATGCTGGTTGACGATATCACGCGATAAGCGGCAAGGTCATCGCGCCCTGGGGTTTTTCATCGTCGGCGGACGCGGGGCTTTGGCGAAACTGCCCGGCCATACGCCCAACTTTTTGACTACCGGCAGCTGGCGGCAAAGGTCATGACCAACGCCAATCTGCACAAGCACCTTGAAGGTGTCCGCGAATCTTCGGCGCGGAGAACTCGCAAAGCTTTCGGCCGGCAGTCACACACCTTTGCAACAGGAAGGCCCGGCCTGGTAACTCGGCAAAACTGGCGGCGTAGTTCGCGTGCTTCCCCGGCAAAGACCAGCGGGTGGATAGCTGGCCACTTGGCTCTCTACGCTGAGCCAGTTCAGGCGGCATCCGGGTAGGTAGGCTGCCTTGAATGATGGGTTTGCTGCGCCAGCTATCGGGGTCAGGGTGCGGTTCATGGGGGCTTTGAATTGGGTATGAAGTTTGCTGCAATGGTACTCTGAAGTCCATGACATTCAGACAGCCCATCCCTTTTTTTTCAACACGCGTGGTGTTGCGCCGCTTTGAGGCCTTTTTGATGAGTAATGAAGAGAAAGCCTGCTCGAAGCCATCGTGACGATTACGGTGTGCCTGGGCGTATAACCGAGTCCTGAGGGTTAATCGCATTTTTGTATTTTGGCGAGCAGAACCGAAGCAGAGCTGGTTGTTTTCGAGGCAGATCCCGCCTGGTTGGAGTACGACTACAACGCTGCCATGTTGCTTCGCCTTGTATTGGCAAAGCATCGCCCGAACAGGTTGACCTTATTGGGCATGGGTGGTGGCAGCCTGGCCAATTGCTTGCTGCGGGCATTTTCAACCCGAGCAAGTCACGGCGGTGGAGTTGCGTCGGCGTGGGTTGGATGCGGGGCGTAAATGGTTGGGGGTTTGAGTGAAGATCCGAGCTGGCAGATCAAGATTGGCTTGGTGCGAAAAGAGTACATCCAGGAGTTTTCGCCGGCCAGTTTTTGTGCATCTGCTTGTTTGTCGATTTGTATATGGAAGGCGGTATCTCCCGGCTGCCAGTTACAGTGCGGAATTCTTCCCAGCGTTGCCACCAGGCGCTGCGCCCGGCGGGCTGCTGGTGATCAATCAGTGGCAGTTGGGCAACACCGGCCAACCCCTACGCGGGCGTATGCTGGAGCAATTGTTCGGCAGTGATTATCTGCAGTGCCGGTAGAGGAGGGCAATATTCTGCTGTTTATTCCGGCCAGCGGTCAGAACTGTTTCTGCACGAAACTGGCGCTGCGTCAGTGGGCGGATGATCTGCGAAGTCGACGCTTGGTTATTCCCTAAGGCCTACATAGAAGCGCTTCCCGGCCAGCGAAAGCGCCAGAGATTGATTTAAAGGCGCAGTACATCATCAATCGGCGAGCGATAGGTCGCTGTGGGTCGGTGATCCACTCGCTCCAGGATCCGGCAATAGAGTCTGGGTTCTGCAACCCGCTTCTACAGCGGCGAAGGATGGTGTGGGCAGGCGGTTACGCCGGAGCGCAATAACTTACCAGTTCCCTTGGCCGCTGTTCAGCCAGGGTTGCGGAAGGTGCTTCCAAGCTGCTCCGGTGAGCCACTGGCCGCTGGCGCTGATATTGCTGCGCAGGGCAGATTGGCGGCGCCAGAATTGCCCGGCAAACGCGAATTCAAATCGCTTCGCTCTCACCACTGAAGCGTGCCCGTGGCCCGCGGGCGTCCCCAGTAGTTTGCCAGCTTGGGTCTTCGAGGCGGCGACAATGTCCGCTGCTTTCTACTAGTTGTCGGAATCGGCCTTGTGCCAGTAAAGTTGCCTTCGGCGACGGGTCCCCTTGTGGTTTTTCCCTGGCTAAGTGCAGTTTTTGCGGCTTCCAGGCCTGCAGACCCCCGTCGGAGCACCTTTGACCTGCGTGATGGCCCGAGCCAGCGCAGTAACCACCACAGGCCGCGCCGGCAAAGAGCCCTGGACCAATCGTCATAGACCACCACCCTGAAGCAATCTTTATCAGCCCCGGCGCGGCGCAAGCCGGCTTCGCATAAGCCGGGCTCGGAAGTGGGTGGCGTCCCCGTGAACCTCTGGCAACTAATGCGGGCCAGACAGGTCCTCGTCCAGATGCAGGTAGCGGGCGCCGGGAATAATAGCCCGGCGGCAAAGTCGGAATCTGCCTTGGTCTCCGGGTGTTTCCAGTGAAAAGCGGGTGTCCGAACAGACACAGGCTGGGGTCCGTCCAGCATGTCAGCCAGAGCTGTGCATCGATAGCTGGGACATGGGCTGTCTCCGTAAAAGTGTGGTTACCTGGAGTGTATGCCTCGCATGCCGTGGCAAGCGCCATTGGTCCCGAACTCTGGCGGACCTGTTCCTCTGCGTATCCGGCCCAAGGTCCGCTATTCTGGCAGCACACCACCCTCACAAGGAAGCCGTTATGCTGGTCCACTTGGAGTCACTCAAGGTCTGGAATTTTTTCCATCGCTGCTGGGCCTGGGCCCTTTGCCTCATTGATGCTGGCCGATATGGGGGCGGAGGTGCTGCGCGTCGAATCGCTGAACGGGCGGGATATGGTGCGTAAATGCTGCCGCCACATGTTTGAATGGGTGGTCCGACCAGCCATGCTTACCTCAATCGCAACAAGGACTCCATCGGGCTCAACCTTAAAAACGCCGGAAGCCCAGGCCATAGTGCGTTGGGCTGATCGCTGAGTAACGACATCGTCATCGAGCAGTTTCCGCCCTGGGGTAATGGACACAAGCGGGGGAGGTTATGAGGCGCTTAAGGCGATCAACCCGCGGCTGGATTTATGTTCCATCACCGGGTATGGACAGACGGGCCCCTTACCGCGATCGCGCCGGGGCACGATATCAATTTATTGGCGCTGTCTGGCCTGGGGCCAGCTAGGCACCGGCCGGGCAGGCCGGCCGGCCGCTCTACCGCTGGGCATGCAATTGCGGAGTATGCGCGGCCGCGGATCGCTGCAATGCGTGGCCAGGTCTGCTGGCGGCGGTGATTCATCGTGGACCGCACTGGTGAAGGCCAACAGGTAGATTACTCAGCAATGAGCGCGATTGCGTGTTGCAGCCTGAATGCCCATGGCCAGGTGCTGCCTGCCTGGGCGGCGGGTGAGGAGCCGGGCTGGAAAGTACGCCTGCTCAATGGACGGCAAAGCCTTTTATGATTATTACCCACCCGCGATGGCCGCTGGATGGCTGTCGGTAGCTGGAGCCGGCAATTTCTCAACGTGTTGTGCCGAGAGCTCCTGGGGCGGCCCGGAGCTGGGCGAGCGTAGGTCTGTCCGGCAACAAAGAGGCACCGGGCAGCGGCTCAAGAAACGGTTTGAGCGAGCCTTTTTACAAGCGTGAATTTTGCCCACTGGTGCGAGGTGTTTTGCCGGCAGTGGATGCCTGGCCGTCGAGCCGGTTGCTCCTCGCACGGAAGCAGCTCGGACATCCGGCAGTTGCGGCCTCGGGGGTTGGTGCAGTCGCGTGCCGGTGGGCCGGCGCGAGCAAGCGCAAATAGCCTGCCCCATCGTATTTTGGAGTGGGTTTGGCAGCGCCCCCGGCAAACGGCGGCAAGAGGCGCGGGCGGAATGTAGTTTAGCGTTTTGTGTTGTGATATTTCTGTTTGAACGCCACTATATTGTGGTCTAACCTCGACAGGATTGATTACGGCTCGTTCGTGCGGTCTCGTCGCTTCGTTAAATTGTAGCTTGCGGTGCGTCCTTGACCAATATTCGCTTACTTTGCCTTGCTTATGTCAGATTTTTGTGAATGTTGGCTCGATTTAAACACTCATTATTGCCGGAATTCATCAATGTAATGGGGTATTCTCAGTTCGCGAAGATCAGTGTTAACGGGAGAATTTTTTTGTTCCATGACTCAATTCTTAACTCCATGCACAACCCGGCTATGGGTGCTGTCAGAACGTCCTCGGTCGGTCCAATCCGGCATGTTCCGCGCCTGATCCCCAGCATAACCCTGTTGCCAACCGGTTCTGGCGGATATCGTTCTTGGGAACCTGTGACAGGGCAAAGCTTGGAACAGGCAAGGCAGCTGTTTTCGCCTGTCCGTGCCAAAGTGGCTGAACGCATCCTGGGTTTTATTGGCGGCCCTTGGCTGGAGTCCGCAGAAAGTCCGTTCCGGCGCCGATTAATCTACCTTTTTTTGAACTGCATTTAAGATGTATTGACTCAGGCAGTGTAGGGCTGTTTGAAACATGGGGTTGGGGGTTTTTGCTATTAAGGCATCGTCTTCAAGATTTCTCGTTACGGCATGTTGGCGTGCCTTGGCCGGCAATATTGTGCTCTTGTTCGAATTATCGACATTTTTAGTACCTACAACTCTGATTCAGACCGGTGTCTGGCGTTGATTAGGTGCTTCGAGCGGTTTTCTGTTCCCTCAAGTGCGACTGACACATGCTCTCGTCGCTTTTGTCTAGCCAACGCCAGCCGCTTGTTAAGCCCATGTCCCCAGAGTTTTTTTGATCTGTTTCCTGTCACCTACGCGTTGAGGTGCGACCCGGCTACGTATCTATATGTTCGTGGCTTCAGTTTTTTTGTCGGTCCGCGAGTCTATTTTGAGCATTCGGTTAGTGTCGATTTGTCCAATTTGAGGTGCCAGTGCGTTCGGGTGAACGTATTCGTTACGGCGGTTGGTCATGTTGTTTATGAGATCGAGGCGTTACCTGAAGATCCAGGAGCGTTTTGAGGCGTCTGACTCAAGTGCTGGGGCAGGTGCTATGTTTGAAGCTTTTCGGACCAGTTTCTATTCCGTGCGATTATCATGGGCGCCTTTTTGACTTCGGCGCTGGAGCCTTAACTCTTGTGTACGGTCCAGTCTTAGTTGGCATCCATTGTCATTCTTTGATACCTGTATCCTGCTTAGACGCAGTGTGCGCCAAGTCCAGCGAAACCTATGGGCGGGTGGCGGTGGGCGGATAACACATCTGAGTGCGATGTGAATACCGATCTGTCGCGATACGCCGTCCGGCTCCTTTTTTTTGTTCTGTGGAGCGCTTGTCTTGCCAGTCAACTGTAGTTGTATTCATTCTCATCCTGAAGCGACTTGTCTTGCGCGACCTGCTCAAGGGCGGTTTTTTGTCTTATTAATGGGATCGTATTGCGCTTCGATCAGGGTCGTCTTGGACTTATAGGCCATGTTTAGCTCTTTATTGACCTTTTGCTGCTTGAAGGCTGTAATAAAAATCAGGTTTTGGACCTGTCCAACGCCTGCGTCAGGCTTCCACTGAGTTCCTCTGCATTCTGTAACAGTAGGGACCTGGTTTTCGCTGCAGGCCTGCGGTCTGGTTTTTTTAACTGTTGAATAAGCCTGTCTGGCCCAGTAAAATGTCATTGCTAGGTTGCTCCGCCAGTCGCCGGCATTGTTTACTTGTCGGCGCGCTGCATTTCTCCATGCGTGTCGCTGGTGCTGTGAAGTGGACTTCTGCAGGGCAGCTCGGCTCAGCGATTTTATTTGTAATTTTTATTACTGCTGTACGTCGCGGTCGGTTTTAACCGGGTAAGTTGTTTGTGCACCTTTTGCTGCTGTCTGGGCCCAGCTTTTTCGAAATAGCCCGGTCTTATTTTGGGATATGCTTTTTTTTCCTGCATTTGCCGGGTCTTCTATGCTGTTTGCTCTGGTATTATGCGCTGTGTCTCGAACAGTTTTTTTGATTTCGCTATCAGGTTGCGCCTGCTTCGTGGGGCTACTGCTGTCTGCTTCACATGAAAGTCCTCACTGTGGATTTCTTTTCCGATTTATCTATCTGCCCATTGTAGCGCTAATAGATTGCGCCCTCAGATAAGTCCTATCTGCCTCTTGTTTCCCTTGTTGGCTCACGCAGGTTCAAGGTTCACGCGCTTTGGGAGCTGTTCTGGATATTTACCGGCGATTGAAGCGGGCTTTTAGCCTTATTGATAGCATGTGTTTTTTCGATTGACGCGCATTTGAGCTTATCCATTGTCGCGCCAATTATATTATTTAGCCGGAACAAGACCGGTTTAGAAAGCCATGATCAGCGGGTATGCCAGAGGCCTCAGAAATATGCCGGTTTTCCCAGCCCGGCGGCCAATTGGGGTCAGAGCCCAGCTCCCTGCGCTTGATCAACAAAGGCATCCTGCAATCCCCCTTGAACCACCAGCCGTTCCTGCACCCACCTGCCAGCGCAGTCCGGAGACGATTGATTGGCCTGGCCCGGCGGAGTACCCTGTGCGCATCAACCCTGCGCGGATATAGAGCGCAACAGGGCAAGCCCTGTTTTTTTCTCCAGTACCGGGTAAATAGCAAGCGGGTCAAAGAAGTCTTTCAGGGCGCCACTCATGTAGCCGAGGTTTTTCGTGGTACCGAGGATGAATGGCTCGGCTTGCAAAACGTCTGCAGGTTGCGCTCAGAGGCGGCTTCCAGGTCACCAACAACCGCCCCTTCAATAATCGGGATGGGCGCGCGCCCCGAAATAACGGCGTCGACCAAGCGGCGGGTATTGTCCCGATGGCGGCGTGGGCAACAATCAGACAGGTGCTTGTCAGCCATGATCAGAACCCTCCGCATGAGTGAAATGCCTAACTTTGCGATTGCCCCACACCTTGGCAATTGCGTCGGCGTCAGCTGCCCCAACCAAGGCGACGATGATGCAAAGAAGTCCCGACCAAGCCCGAAGATGCTGAATTGGACGTACACCGCCACGTCGATGTCCCTTGGCATGAAGATCGCCAGCGGCGCTGCCCAGGCCGAGAAACAGCAGGCCTACCACCCAGAGAATCAGCCAGAGCTCGGGGTGTATATTACATAGGCTTGATCGCCGCCGCTCCAGTTGGGCCTACAAGGGGTGCAAAACAGGCGGCGAGCAAGATTTTTCGGCTGGGCAGGCGGGTCGTATGCTGGTTAGAAACGGTTTAAAGTTTTGCGGCGCAAGTGTAACGCCTGAATCAGCTTCGTGTTGAAGGCATTGTTATACCCCATTAATGGGTGGCGGGCGTGGCCTTCGATGGGGTATGGTTTTTTTCTAACAGCCAGAAATTATCTGCTTTTTTGTCGGGCTTTTCGCCCTGACGACCTGTTTTGCACGCCGCTCTGTCTGGAACCGATAGCAACCAAAAAGGACTTCGGCTCCTGAAGCTATTTTGCTGCCCATAGCAGCGCTATTGACCCGGTATCGGCCCTGCTGTTGCTGGGTATGGTTTGCTTCAAACATTGCTGGCCCTGCGCGGCAGCGGTGAGGGTTTTTAGTGACTCAGACCCTCGGTCTGTTGGGCTCGGCCTATTTGTTGGTTTTATTCTCGGGCACCGTGGCTTTGGCCCCAAGCTGATTCGGCGATGGGGGCAATGTGCGCGCCTTTTTTTTTGCGTTTTTCGCAGCGGCGCGGCCGCCTCTGGTTGGTGCGCATGTGCTTTCCTGTCCGAGCCCAGGTGGTATGGCTGCTTGCTACGCGTGCTGACGGCCCACCGCACTGGTGGTATATATACGGTTTTGATCGAGAGCTGGCTTAACCTCAAAGCGCCCACCCGAGCGGCGCGGGCAAGTGTTTGCCGTGTATATGGCGGTCAATCTGGGTGCGTGGGCCTCGGCCCAGCAGTTGCTGTGGCTGGAAGCCCGATGGGCTCCAGTTTGTTTGCGTTTTGGCCGCCATTCTGATTAATCGTTGCGCTGATGCCTGTGGGCTGCAACCCGGCTGATAGCCGGTGATTGGGCGATACCCCCGGGCTATCCCTGAAGTTTTGTGGGCACGTCCCGCGCCCAGTGGCCTGCGCTATCGGTGCTCTCAGGCCTGGGCGATGGGCGGGCTTTCTGGGGGTTGGGTGCGGTGGTAAAGCGGGCCGCAATGGGTATGGAATACCGGGCAAAGATTGCCGGCTTGTCTCGCTGGTGATTGTCGCCGGTGCGCTGATTCTGCAGTGCCGATGGGCATGTTGTCTGACCCGGTCGACCGGCCGGTCTGGCGCTGGGCCATCATCGCCGCCGTCGGCGGCCGGGCGGCGGTCTGTTGATGGCGCTCTTTGGGCCCGCTTGGGCAAAATGGGCTGCTTGTT
>Ga0163217_1109291_pt1 | contig 13015 bp, 8 predicted proteins | sample SynspAceP_FD_185933 | JGI IMG/M metagenome (GOLD analysis project Ga0163217, IMG submission 185933) | Saline lake microbial communities from Ace Lake in Antarctica - Synechococcus sp. Ace-P (PacBio error correction) | ecosystem: Environmental > Aquatic > Non-marine Saline and Alkaline > Saline ...
ACTGGGATTGGCAAAACGCTAAGGCAAGATTCGTCAATGGCATCGCCCACGTGGGTGCGGAGCAACCCATCTGGCGACCCAAAGGCGCGGTTGCTGTAATCGTAACTCCGCACATCTGGAGCCCATGGTATCTGAAAATTTTTTTTCTGCTGGACAGGAATGAATCAAATACCAATGTAACCCTGCGAATGGCACATCAAGCAATTTTGGGCTTAGCCCCAAGCCCCCAATTCCTGCAATGTTTTAAACCAGAGCAATTAATTATGCATTGAATTTTGGTTTTCCTCCCTTCCCCTGCTTAGCCACAAATAACCTGACCCTCGAACACGCATTGGCCCAATGAAACAAGCCACCAAACTTCAAAGTCCCCGTTTCAGAGGAGGTAAGTTTTTATCCAACATACTTGGCACCGTGGGCAACATGCTCAGGCCTCGCCATTATTGAACGCCAGCAAACAAGATGGCAAATCTTCTTCCGTCCGCTAAAGAAATTTCTCGCCTTCCGCCCATGCTCAAAATAAAAGCGAGTGGCTTGCATGGCTTTTATTTGGCACTACGCGGGTAAACCAACGCCAAAATCGACATCCCTCCCAATGATTCCACCACCGCAACCGTCGCCTTGAAACAAACAACCCAGCTTGATATTTATGTTCACTTTCAACAATACCGCGCCGCGCCATCAACATTTTCACAGAAAAGAGGAAAGAGAAGTGAAGCCGGAATGAGTGCCATGCTGCAATCGGATGGTTCCTTTAATCTAACAATGGAAGTGAGAATAAAATAATTGAAAAACAGCGTAAAAAATTAACGTGGAAAGGAGAAAAAACAAGGATAAGAAAAAGCAACGTTAATTAATCACCGAAAACAACGCATTTTAAGAGCGCTTATATGAACAAAGAAAGCAACGACTTGAGGTCGGTGAATCGCGGTCGAGTACGTCCGTTGTTTGATCACATAAAAGAATCATTGCCCTGAAGCCACTAGAAATACGATCACGAGAAAACAGGGAGAAGGTACAACGCCTTGCAGAACATAACAGGGGTTACGCTGTATTCAATGTGGACGAAGTTCGGCGAGAAAATATTTGTTGGGATGAAATGTAGTCGTAGACGAATTCAGAGGGACTTTCCTTCATGCGTTTTAAGTGGGTTGAATGTTTCGGGCTTTATGCAGTGCGTCGTCGATCCAGCACGGGGAGCTCGGAGGCGTCGGTTATGACGCGCCGATAAGTTAAACGTCGTTTGGGCGCAAACGCTTCGAGCTTGGGCTAATTTTCGAGCTGTTAAAGGAATTGGTTTTTGCCAGATAACATTTGATAAGCAAATGACGCCGAGCGCGTAAATGTCAGATCCTCGGTGCCCGCATGAACCAAGGAAAGTATTCTGGTGCGGAATACGCGCATGGTAACCGCGTAGAACTTCTTCGTCTTGGGTGTTTGGTAACGCCTGCAAAATGTAAAGTGGAAAACCAAAAGTCGATGATTTTCACGATGTTGTGCTTGTCTATCAATGATGTTTTGCAGGGCGAATGTCTTGATGAAATCATAGCTTACGATAAAAGCCCCTGAGAACCCGTGGCGATTTGCGAGATGATATCGCGGATTTTGTTCCAGCGTGGGTTTTTGGTTGTCCTATCATCCATTGTGCAAGAGATTGGGCCTTCGATGTATTTCGGTAACAAGGTAAACGATTCCCGCTGTCCTTGGGGGTCGATGCTTTGACACATGCGGAATTTACTGACGCGTTTGCGATCCAATCTTCGCAGCATGAAATTTTCAAGAATAAGATTGGTCCGTCACTTAATTCTGCCTGACGGCGTTTTTAATCCACGACCAATGTCATTGGTGTCGAGATCTCGTGCTAAAACACATGACTTTCGGCTGCTCACGTAGATCGAGCGGAGATGTCCCGTAGCCTCAAATTGCATTCTTCTTTTAATGGCGGCGGCAACGGCAAAAGGCTGACATTGTGCTGAATGGTCCCTTTCCGATTGATAATGGGTAACTTCGTTCACTCGAACGATCTGCACGCTTGAGCGTTGTCGTCGCTGCCGCGCGCTTAAAGCCGTGTTCTAGGTCCTGGCTTCTGCGGCGCTATTTAAATGGCTGGCTTTGTGGCGAAATACACGAGGCCTATTTCCTCGGCGGAAGAAAGTCGTAAATGCCATCCGTCGTCATCACAAAGACATCGTTTTTTGGCAATGGGAAAAGGTTTGGTAATTCGATGTCCCACTATCGGAAAATCAATCCCAAGGCGCGAGACAAATAACTCTGCGCGTCGAGACAATTTCGACGAATGGTCTTTCGTCAGTTGTTCTAGCGTCGTCCAACAAGTTCGGATAAAATGCGGCCTGTCACCAGAAATGAAAAAGGTGTGCCGCTATTGAAACGAAGCACGAGCGCACTGACGTACACACATAGCCTTTGTCTGTAATCGAATCGACTGGGGGCCACTTTGGGTTTGAGAATACACACCGCATTGATGATTTGAGTATCTTTTTCGCCCGGAGGTCTTTTACTGACCAGGCTTCTGACGGTACGGTAATAATCTTCTAAGAAACTGGTAACGGCGGTTTCGCTTGCGGCTTGGCTAACGCGGGCCTCGAACTAATGCCATCGGCAAATCGCCAGTGTAACATCCTCGTGTGGTAATAATGGCTTCGGCGGGGATTTGATCCTAAAGAAATCCTGATTGGATGGCTTTTTTGCCTTTACTGTCCGCACTGCCGATACCTGACGCCTAAGAGCCCTTCATTTCCGCCTTTTTCCCTTAATAAAACAACACTCTGCAAATGCAGCACCATGTAACAACGCGCTGGTAAATACAAAAAACTCCGTAGACACACAATAGTAATCTACAGAGTTTTTTACCTTTGATGAAACCCTATTCACCAATTTACGAGACGCGGCAACGTTTTCACATGGGTCAAATAACAATGGCAAGCCGACTAATAATAAACCGCCAGCAAGATTAACCCAGTACCCGTTGGGATCTCGTTTTCCATAAATGTAATCCATGAAGGTGAAATCGCCACCCATGATCAATAGAGGAACGGAAACAAAGAACATATTAACGAATAGAAGTGCCTCGAAGCCCAATGTAAGAAAAAACAACATAACCGCATCCACATGGCGGCCATTTTTGCGCCAAGCCGACGTAAGATCAATCGCCGCCAACCACGCCCCATAGACACCATCCAGTTTACACAACATAGGCCACGAATGAAAGATGGTAAAACCAACCGCCTGCACCCAATGAGAACTGATAACCCAATGTACGAGATTCACCAATCGCACTACTTTTGGCGCAATGGCGCCTTCCGTCGGTTGAGAACCATACGTTTTAAGATGAAAGACATCATGAAAGCCGTTAATAACGCGCCAGCAAAAGTTGCCGATAAAGACCAATCCCAGTTTTCGCCAAATACTTGCGCCGGGTGACACCCTGAGCTTATCAAACAAAAGCCAAAGGCACTAACTAAACACGCCCGTTAGCAGGTCAAATTTTCCATCAAATACAGGCATGATAAAACCCAACAGGAAAACACACAGCACCACAGTAACGCTGCCGTTTGTGTCGCAACGTGAGGCAAAAATTGGCCGCCACACCCTCGAATCGCCCCCGGCCTACATGGCTCGAATGAGGGTGTCTTTTTTGTCGACATGTAAAGACTTTCTGCTCGCCTGCATCGAGCCAATTTTGGTCACGATTCACTTGGTTCTATAATACGCCATTTTTACGCCCTCTTATCCTTAAATTGCCTGAAAAATCAAATTTTCCAATCAAACAGTCGCTACTCAAAACTCACTCATAAAAACAATATTCTACTACCAGATTATATGGCAAAAACCTTCCCGTTTCAAGGTCAAAACGACACGATCGCCTTTTCGGGTCTTCTTCTTTTTCTACTTTCATGGAAAAATCGATCGCACTCATGATGCCGTCACCGAATTTTTCTTGATCACTTCTTTCAACCGTTGGTACCGTAACCCCAACCACTTCGTATAACGATAAATCAAAGGATCTTGTGGAATAGCTTGATCCCACGTTTTTTGTCGGGTTTTCCATTAAAACGGATTTTGGCTTCTGCTGGTAGCTAAAAAGGTCACCAGTTTTTCAGCCCCACTGCTTCAGGCAGCTGTTCCATTCCTAAGCAATGCGGAAAACGTTATCCAAACATCCGTCATCCCTGTCGCCCTCAGCGATGGATTCCCAGCTCAAGTTTTTTCTCTTTGAATGGCGAAAATAGCCTTCTGTTACATCAATTTTTTTCATTCCGCTTTCCTCCTAATGCCTAGGGACAGATGTTAAAATCCATTAAATGAAATTCGATCAATTCAATCCCTGAATTAAATGGACAAAGATCTATGAACAAACACGTTTTCGCCATGGACCGGATCATATGAAAATTCAAACACTGTTTAGAAAAGATAAGAAGAGAGAAAAGAGACACGCCTCCCTAATCAGTTTTTTTCCTTTCTAAAGGAGCCTGATCGAGTGCTACTAAAAAGGTTCAGTAGCGGGCGACGTTGCCATTGGCTAAGTTACGCGACATGGCCAACTTATGAAATCCCTGTTGAGAAATCTTACATGACATAATGTTCCATTCAGCACAAGAATAATGCAAAATAGGTGAATCAAAAAATATTGTTAGGAATTCTGCTTTTAGAAATCATACATAAGCGTGGTTTTTAAAAGACCACAAGCATTATCAGGGCTAAAATCCACAATAAACTCCTATGCAAATATTTTTTTATCGAAGCGCCCTTTTAGACACGTTCTTTGCACCAATATTAAATCATCAGTGTCGATATTTATGTCATTAACACCGCTGAAAAACGACGTCTATTTTCAGAGCATGAATCAGTACAAAACAGCCCTTTATATAGGTGATAGCGCAAGTGAAATCGATTTTTATACTGAACAGTAACTGACACTATTACCGCTTATAATTGTCTCTGCCCTTTATTCCAATAAGGAATATGAAAGACGCCATAAAGAACCGTTTAAGATCTTTTTAACCAGCACGTTATTTAACAACATGGCGGAGCACTTTCAACCGGTCATTGGAAAGAATTTGATAAAGCAGGCTTTATCGCACCGCGTGTGATCAGCTTGAGACATTGGAAACTAAAGGCTCGATCGCAGCAAATTCCGAGGCCATGAGCCAGTATTTAAACCGAGTGACTTTGAAAAAGCAAGGAAGTAATTTTACTTCGCCAAGCTTTGGGCCCCAGAAATCGACGATTTCACAGTTCAAAAATAAACGGTAGCGGTATTCAAGGCTGGCGATTATGCGATGGCGATTACGTGGGATATCACGGTCCTTGATCATCATGATTTTTCATGACTTTATTAAAAGCGATGACAAGCCGATACGTCTGGAATTTAAGCATTCGGTTTTTTTATTATCCGCACCAGAAAAAACACTCGCTTCACTCAAGAGTTGGCTGCTTAAAGACAATAGACATGTACGGGCGTTTGATCTTCTGAAGGGACTCGCCCACGCTTTGCCCTGGGCGATGCAAGCTAACCAGCGTTTATTAAAGACCCTTCGCCCGTCATTGAACTGCTCGAAGAACTAAAAAGACGATCCAGAAGAATACGTACGTCGCTCTGTTGGCCATAATCTCAACGAAACATCGCTAATAGTCACCCTGAATCTTGTGGCCGATTTGCCTGAACGATGGATACAAAGACGCCGATACAAACCGCACAAAGCTCATTCGTCATGCTTGTCGAACGCTGCTAAGCAAGGCATAACAAGGTGTTAACCGCGTTTGGTTATGGTAAACCGGCAACTAGAAAACAATGCACTGACCACTATCATTCTTGAACAGGTTGTTTTAAAATGGAATCTAGAGTTTACCTCGAAAATAGAATCCGCGTGCGATCATAGAGCAAACCTTGATGAAAATGACTACATTGTTCATCATCAAAAGAAAAACCGGCACAACCTCCCCCAAAGGTGTTAAATGGGAAGAAAGCCACGTAGCAGCTGGTAGTCGCCTCTCTACGTCATAAAAAAACACCCATTCAAAATCATCACAAACGAGAGTTTATTACGACGGATGGCATAGGAGAAATTCATTATTAATGGTCAATTTATCGCCAAGGAAAGCTTTCAATATCAGGTAATCCCCCTCTAAATATAAGGCAAAAATCATACCTAGAGCGATAACGAAAGAAATCAGCTTGCCATCAACGAACGACGTCCCAACCGCTTTTGACTTCGCAAATAATGTGGTGGCCGCTTTTGCAATCAGAGCTGCCAATCTCATACTAAATTTCTTTTTTATACGAAATTCTTTCGTTTTTACTATCAAAAGTTTAAAAATGCGTCAAAGATGTGCAAAATTGACTGCGATTTTAATGGAAAGAAGCTACAATATCCCTATTAACAAGTCACACTATTGGGACAGTCATCAATGATGATTAAACCTCTGTTCTTTAAAATCAAAAACGCTATTTAAGCTAACTCCTGATACTAGGGGTAGCAATGAACAGCATGGCTTTGCAGAGCAAAGAGTCACCATCCGTTTTTGACGCTGAAATGCCATAGTGGAACGCACAAAAACTGGCCAACTACGCTCATTAGCAAAGCGTTATAGATCAATACTAGAAAAATAGATACCAATTAACTTTTTTCATTTTTTGGAGGTGAAAGCTTAGGGCCACAGCATGCTTTCGACAATGGAGCAGAGGCGCGCACATCATGATATATTAAACAGCCTTCACCAGCCGTCAATGGGCATCTCGAAAACGCGAAAATTGAGCCACCAAAGAAGATGAACTCATCTTCCACGCACTTACCGAGGCATCGTTCCCTATTGTCCTCAAGCAATCTATACGACCCTCTGACCTCACCGCCCTCCTGAAGGGATACCAAACACACGTCATAATTAAAAAAAAGGCACGATGAAGTTTAAGGCTTCTAATTTCGGTTCTAAACCCGACACCATCGTAAAATACCAACAAACAGAGTAGAAGTCACCCTCACCTGAAAAGGCCATTATCAAAGCCGTCAATTAATTAAAAAGCTCAAGGGGCTAATCTAATTGTCTAATTACTCTGTTTTCCATGCCTGTTTTTGACCGCCTATGGCAACAAGGGACGGTTAATCTATACGCTCTATAAAGATCAAGATTTTTTGAATTTAGCCCTTTATAAAGCATTTGCCTCAATCACCCACCACAACATCATGTTATAAAAGACAAAAAGCATGCCGCTGTGTTCAACTTAACCTGGCAACAAGACCACCCAAAGAGAGTCTGAAAATACAAAAAACAGAGATCGACTTAACGGCTGTTTCACCGCAAACTTTCTGTTTACAACAAGAACGAGAATACGCTCATCGACTCAATACACTCTTAGTGAAGTACCTTAGGCCAAGACAGCAACACCTATTGGATTTACGCAGAAAAAAGAGCTACGCACAGCCGAAAATGGCTTTGCTGACCTAGTCGCGGACACCACTAAAAAATTCACAGGCCGCAGAAACTCAGCTTAATTAATAGTGGTTCGCTGGCGCAGCGTGCCGTTTTTTCCAGAAAACTCAAATAACTGACAAGACAGACATTCGAGCCATGATGCCGTCACCGTAATACGCTCAAAACAATAGAAAGTAAACAGGACAAAAATAAACGGCGGCGTTAGAGCATGGATTAAGCGGAATAGACTCATAAAGCGGGCAAAATATCTTCAAATTCTTCTGGCATTAAAATCAAATACGATGCGAACACGCCAGCCGGACGCGCTACTTTAGTCACCTTGAAACAATAAGCACTAAACCCAACAAAAAGACTTACAAAAGTCGCTAACCCTAGATTACTACTTAATGGTGGAGATGGTATACTAATGTTTATAAAAGCAAAGAGCTCACCATCAACAAAACAGCAATTTCACGCTATCTGACTTAATGGCAGAAAGGTTCAGCAACTAACCGTCATTTACCAACAACAGAATGGGCGAATACTCGATATTTCACGATGAACTAAACCACTGGAAATAAGAACCGTCCATCGTAAAAAAAACCAAAAAACAGGCTATAAAGCAATTAAGCTTGATTAAAAAAATTGGCGCATTTTATTACTATGGCGCGTTGTGCTTTTTATCTGGTGTTGGCCACTCTACTGCAAAACAAGACTGGAGCAAACCGCAGTTAATATTAAATGACTTAAACTTCAACACCATTCCTGCGATGACTAACAGCAATCAAAGGCGCAAATAAAGTCCAGTGAACTCTTTCGCCCTAGAATTATTAACGTCTTCTAATACGCCGGTAAAAGAACGCAGAATTGCGAGCTAGAGGTCAACAAAAAGCTCAATGGAAACCCAAGAACAAAGCTAACAGGGTCAACTACAGCCAAAATGAATTTCGTCTACTAAAAACTATTCAAGAGGAAATTGAACAACCTCATAACCTCTCTTGATACTAAAGCTCGACATAGCGGAAATCAACATCACCAAAAAGCAAAAAGGGCTGTCCGAATTACAGTACAAGCCGATAGCGTGTACCAAGAAAATTGCAGGACAAAACGCCCGCTTGAAAAAAACACAAAAAACCAAATGGAAAATTGCTTTCTTAGAGCTAATCACACTTGCCTACAGAGTGAAGACACCGACAGAACCTGGAAATGAAACTAAAGGAAATAAAACATACTATTGAATTAAAGTTGAGCCATTTTAAGAATCTATCGTAGAAGAAACATTACCCACATTAGAAAAAAACAAGTATCACCATTAAATAACTTGCGATAAGCGAGCCTTCCTAATGAGCGATCAGGGAACTTTTTAATTTGCAGGCCAATCACCTTAAAATGATTGGCCGCACGCCCGAGTAGAGAGTAACCTTCATTCGAAACTTAATCAGCGACTTACAGCAACGTGCAATCAGTTCTCACTGAATAAAACAATAACTTTGAAAGATAAAATATTAGCCCTCTCGAATGGCGTGTATACCCAAGAAACATGGTTTTTGGTCTTTTATTAATTGGGCGGTAAAATGATATGCACCATCTTTGGCTCTTTATACCCATGCCATAAAGCGCCTTAGAATATTGACTCGAAAATACGTAATATGACACAGAGCCTATTTCTCTCTCAGTCCAGTAAGGATGAAATTGGATGAACTGTTTCACGTTTTGATTCAATTTTCAGAACACCATTAATACACAAAAACCAACGTCTCGAAACTCTGTTCGCTAAAGACAGTCTCCACAACATCGCCCACCGACGTGCTTTTCCGATCGACCGCTTATCTACGAACTGTCTAATGAACAGAACCCTCCAAAATCGACCTAATCGGTTGTGCTAATAGACCGTTTGATTTTTTTCAAACAATACAACGACACGTATGGGCCATCTAGTGGGATGAAAGCCTTACAAAAAATCGCGATGAGCTAAGTCATACGAAATCCAAACAGTACGAATTTGATTGCTCGTTATGGGTGAAAGAGTTTGTCGCCTACTTCCAAACAAAACAGCGAAAGAGGTCAAACCTTGTTGCCACAAAATATAATGCAAGCCATAAGACTAGCGAACATTAAAGCACCGGAAATGGAGCGAATCTTCAGATAGAAATTACAATCAGTATATGGCATTGGGCCACCAGAACCAAAGGAGAGGCCTCCGACATAGACACCCTGATGAAAAAGCCGACATGGCGCTTTATTAACTCAAAAAAACCAAGGCCGAAAACCAAGCAACGCATATTGGGATGATATGAAGGATAAAGTAACTAAACAACCCGTCCTTTATTCGTTCGTAATAAAGACACCACAAAACCCGCAAAGCGCGCACCACGCCAACAAAGCCCCCCATAAAACCAACATTAGCCAAACGGCCATAATGAATAATTGACCGCCATCAGCGCACCGGCTCAATACCAAGGGTTAATAATGGCGGATACAAAGACATAATAATATCGGAATGCCCGTTGGGTCCATCATTCAATACTCGGAATCTGCATACTTAAACCATAATCATGATTGATGCGCCCCAGAACAAAAAACGCTGAACCACCACAAAACATAATTTGCAGCCCACAAAAAATACAAGGTCGCCATGCAGCAAGACAATCGCCCACGAACGCCTTAAAATTCAATCATCGCGCTTGTTCAATTTTTCGCCAAGTACCAAATAATATACTACCGACACATGCGCCACTACCAAAACAACAGTAAAATCAGCGTGGTAAACCGCCACTCGCCAGACCATCTCGCTTAGAAACGGTTCAAATATAACTGTAAGCGTATAATGGGCCGAAAAAATAATGAAAATAAACAGATACATCCAAGCAAGACACGATTTGCGCAGGCACTTCTGGAACTTTGCGTCAACGAACCTGAAAACAAACTGGGTAAATTCGGCAACAAGCCGATACAGCAGCCAACATGATGTTAAAGCGACAATGGCAAATAGGCAAACGTAGTACGCCACCAAAAAGTTGAACCAATAATACGGCCCTGCTGGCACACCCATACCAATTGCAAGCCCCGTTCCGATCGCCAGTACACTCAAGGCAAACGTATGCCTTTACCATGCGGGGCAACACGAATGCGCAATCGACGCGGTAATAGACCAAAATAATGCGTGAGCAAACGCAATGCCAATCCGGCTGAAATTAATAAAGACTGTAAAATTCAACGCCACCACCGATAATCATATGGCTGACAATAAACAACGAAAACAAGCCAATATTAAAACAAGGTTTGCGCTCCGCTAGCTTAACGTGTCACGCAGCATCATTGGCAAGTGACATCAAAGCACAACCCAAGCCATAAACTGTCAACATCCACCCACTTGAGCAGGCACACCCGAGAAACCTCTGCGCAATAAATCTGACAAACAAACCAACCGAAACAAACTCCGTGGGTATTAAAAAATAAGGCGCTAAAACCCAGTACAAACACGTGCAAGTATTGATGCGGCGAGAGGACCCGTATCCTCTGAAGAAAGAGTTGATTCATGATGACTGTAGAATGACCTATGAAGTGTGCATATAAAAGAAGATGACTACTTGTCCATTTTTTTCAACAACAAACGGAATAGGGAAATATGGATGTTTTAATGGACATTTTCAGCACCGGAGGTGGTCGTCTTTTTCGTTACTAACTTATAACAAGAACAAATAGATAAGCAAAAAAAACCTAATTTAACAAAAACGACCCTAACATTTTATTAACAACAATTGCCACCACATTCCTGTGAGAAGATAAATTTACCAACAAAATACAAAAAATGAGTCTTAATGAGCCTTCAACCTCTATTTTTCAACTAAATTAACGTCATGTAAGGCAACAATTAGACCACCTTGGATCATCCCGTGTGTGGTCTTTGGCTTTTATCTACTCATGGCTATGCCTGGTAAGATGGCAAACAAAGTCGAACGCATTGATGACAGTCCCGTTTCTTCCTATTCCTTACGTTCAGAAAATGACTTAAAAGCAACTGAACTGGCCTCTTTTTAGCGTCTAAGAAAAGCGATCCATAATCGTAGAAAAATGGAAGCAATGGAAGCTAGTATTGAATGGAATTAAAAAGAGGCGCGGTAAATTGTTTTTAGTGATGGCGACAAACACACCTGTCAGCTGGTTAATTTCAGAAATCATCACAGTTTTGCTTTATAGCTCGACTCTGGTCGTACTGACGATGAACGTTTTGCAAGGATCATCGATGCCATAACCTGTCCGCTCTTTTCTTAAAAGACCACCCTCCATTTTATCGAGGCTGCAACAACTGCATTTTTGTCAAAATTTAATCGGCTTTTTCTCGTGAACAAATCATAGGCCCATTTCAGTGTATGACGTTCGCCTAAACCACCTTTGCCTGATGCTATTACGAAGGCAGATTGGTCAATTATTAGCTCAAGGCGCACTCAGGTATTAAATGAGCAGAGTAACATTTCGCAGATGGCTCAATTCATGAGATAGAATTTAATAAAGCTGTTTTCAGCACGTTTCCAATGGCCAAAGCTCTAGACAAGTTGGTGGTGGGTGCCAGACATTACTGAGCGCAATCACTCATTGCGCCATTAGACAAAAGCAACTCGCCAGATCCTTTAAACAGGCGCCGCTAATCGTAGAGAATTTGACTCATCATTCATGATGATACGAACAACAAAAGAGTTCAAATACCCTCTAGCCTTAAATGACGCAGACTTGGATTTTTTTAAACAAATCAAATGATCGGTTTGTCATGGGGCGGCGAACCACGCGCTTTCAAACTAATCGCTGAATGGTTTACAAAACCAATTACGATAACAGACAAACTATTTCGTGTAGGTGGCGAAGATTTTAAATATTTAATGCAATGACACAAGACATGCAAAGCGCATTAAAGATAGCTGAAAATATTGCAAAGGTATGTTCGAAAAATACGTTTTGAAAAATCAAACAACAAGAGGTTCGTATTACGCTGTCTATGGTGTGATTTGAACTCAGACACCAATGATTTGAACAAACTAGAAACATGCCCCTCGAAATGGTAGACAGAAGCACTGTATGACGCAAAATTCAATGGTCGTAATTGGCGTTGCCCCGTGTAATCCGTCAATAACATTTCAAACGCGCCCTGCTGTTAAATTTTTTTGTTTCAAGGCGTCAGCACACCACCTTATTAAAAATTGATAAAACTGAATGGTAAAAAACAATAAATAACGGGGACGATTTCTATTAGTATTTGTCCCTACACGAGATATAATTCATTAACACTACGATTTTTTCAATGTAAAATAGTAACTCTCATAATGAAACGTCCAACATTAACAATGCCCACTTCATTCTTCAATAAAAAGCGCTTCTGTATTAAGCTTGTATCACTTTTAACCGTGAGCAGTTTGTCTGTACACGCAAAGTGGTGAAGTAACGTCTATTCCGCTCGGTAGTGAAGCACTTATTGCTCTCCACTTCTAGACGCGTACTCAGAAAGAAAACCAAAAGTAAAGTAAACCTCATTACCGGTAAATGCTGATGCATTATTAAGTCGCTTAAAATCCGAAGGCAAGCCTAGCCCCAG
>Ga0163217_1048719_pt1 | contig 13014 bp, 16 predicted proteins | sample SynspAceP_FD_185933 | JGI IMG/M metagenome (GOLD analysis project Ga0163217, IMG submission 185933) | Saline lake microbial communities from Ace Lake in Antarctica - Synechococcus sp. Ace-P (PacBio error correction) | ecosystem: Environmental > Aquatic > Non-marine Saline and Alkaline > Saline ...
GCGTGCCCTGCGGACCTTGGATGCGCCCGGTCTGCGCAATTCGCGCCCATGCGCCTACCGGCCCACGATCCACGCCAAGGCCGAAGCGGTGTGGGCCAATGACGGCCGACGATCCCCGAGCCCGCCTTGCCCTTGGGCTTTCGACAGCACCACCTGGCCCCCTAGTGCGCGCCTGCGGCCTTGCCCCAACTCCGTTGCGGTCAGCAACACTCACGTGAGCGCCCGAACCCGCTGGCCGATTGCCCCTCGATCCCGGCGACACCGCTTCGGAGCGGGTCCGTATCTTCGATGCCACCCGCGGCTCCGGCTGCCCCGAGTGCCGCTGCATGCCCTGGCCTCCGACCGCGGTGCAGTCTTCCTCGCGGAGTGGCTGCTCTACCGTGGCCACCTTAACAGGCGATGGCCGCCTCCGCCCCCTGGGCGCCCCACCGGCCACCACACACTGACCGGCCCGCCGCGATCCGGCTGCTGGGCTGCCGCCCGGGCCCATCCAGCCAGCTCGCCGGAGTGCCCTGCGCCTGCCAGCTGGGCGGTGATCCGGCGCCCGCACGGCCTGGCGATGGGCGAGGGGCTGAGCGCCCTGCTGAGTTTCAAGTGAGGGGCCGCACGCTTCTCCGCACTCGGCGGTCTAGCCGCCTGCGCTCCTGCGCCCCCTGCCTGACGGAGGAGAGCCAGCTGCGGTATCGACGGCCAGTCATGGCCCCACCCGTGTCCGCCCAGCTCGCGGCAGCCGTCAAGCAGAGTGCAAGTCGCCCGCTGATCCAGCCTGCCGCGCCTGGGCCGCCATTGTCTGCGGTGCCCCGAATCGGCTTTCCCCCGTTCGGCGTGAGCGGACAGACTCTGGATCGGCCCCCATTGCAACAGGCCCCACCTCACTGGCCATGGCCCCAGCTGATACCCAGCCTGGCCGCCGGAAGCCCAACCGGCTCTTGCTCGCGCCAGCTTGCCTGACGACGAGCGCTGCCAGCGCCGCTGCTGCCCACCGCCGAATCGGCAAGCGACTGGGCGGTGGCACCGGCCCAACTGGCCGCGCTGCTGAGCGCGCCCTCGCGCGGCGACGGCTGGTCGGCGTCGCCAGCGCCAACTGATGCCAGCGGCAGGTGGCGCCCACCGACGCGCCCTGGCCCGTGGTGGCTGGCGCGTTGCGGAGGCGCTAATAGGTAAAGTCCGTACTCCCCCGACGCACCTCCCATGGCCGTCAGAAATGCTTCGGCCATCGCAGCGATCTTGACTGGTGCCGATTACCGTGTCGGCTGGTTCGTCCGGCGCCGTGCTAGCTCAAGTCTGCAGAAAGAACCTTGACAGCTGCACCGCCCTGTCGCGCGTCAGGTCGTTGTCGCAGTCTTTAGGCTCAGCCCTTCGCCGCCCGGTTCATGCAGAGGTCTGGTCGTCGCGTGGCAACGGAACGCTGGTCGCCAGATCGCCCGCGCGCGCACTCTATCAGGGCATCAAGGTGCGCCTTATGCATGGTGCGCTCAACGCGGCCTAAGGCTCGTTCTGCAGGAATGGGGCTGCGAGTCTCACCCGCGGCGACTGCCCTCGAGCCTGCCAGCCTGACTACGCCCTGGAGGGTCAAGAACGCGGTCATGCGACGCCGCCATCGGGCCCGCGCGCGACCCGACAGCGATCTGACAGGCGATCGATTGTAGCGGTGGCGAGAGGCTGCGAGAGGTGAGCGAGCGCCTGGCGCGCGCGGCCGGTGGAACGCGCTTCATCTTTGTGTCGTTGCTGGAGCCGACAAAGCACCGCAGCGGTGCCGGCTGCTCGAGATTAAATACTGCACCGAGACAGCTGTTGATCGCGGTCAAGCATCGTTGACTACACGAATTCCTGGCGGTGCGTGGGCCTTCAGTGCCAGGGGGTTGATCGGATCAGTTCGCCATGGCCGGTATCCGAGAGCCAGACGGTCTGGGGTGAGCGGTCCACGCCCCACGCCGATCGGCTTACATGAAAGCACCCAGGACGTGGCCCGTTCCGCCGTGCCTCCCTCCGACGCACACCCAGCCACGGTCCGGCACGCCTTTGCCGGGGTCGGGCCGAGCGCCTGGAACCCGGTGGAAGTTCACCCCAGCTCTCGTGCGAAGTACACGCGCACAGGCGGCGCGGGTTGTTCCGGCGTCAGGCCGCGTAGCTTGATCCCGCGGCTGATGCAGGCATTGCCGGCCCTGCTTCGAACCCACTCGGGCGTGAATAGTAGGCGCGAGCGATCTGGCCTTACGACGAGGTGACCGGTGGGCGGGCATCCAGCCTGCGACGGCGCCAGATGGAGGAAGAGCTTACGCCGGTCCTCGGCGTCGATCCACAGCCCGAGAACCCCCACCCATCCCTCGAACACTGACCATACCTCAAGGAGTATTCTCGGCAACGATCCTGAAGCGCTGACGGGAGCTGGATGTGGACCTGGCCAAGGATGCCAAGAAAACTTCCCTTCTGAGAGCAGGTTCAGGCGCTACTGATTTTCCGTTGGAATGCTCGGCCCGTCCCTCGTGGTATGCCCTCTCACCCCTCCACTCTTGCACACGCCATGTCCCATCGCCCCAGAAATCAACAAACCTGCAGCGCCGTGCTCGCAACCCTTGAGCGAAGGAGCGGGTGGACGGAACTGAACTCGCTGCTGGCGGCCATGAACCTCTGGCTGACATGTTTGCGCATTCGATCTTTTGCAGTTCCTCTTGAGGATCACCCGATTTCCCGCACCGTCGCCGCGCCAACAATTACTACGGCCAGGTTGGCAAACGGGCGCGGGAACTGCTAACAGGTGATCGAACGCCACGCTGAATACTGCTAACGCGTGGATGACTCAAGCTGAACGCAGGGGCAGCCCTCGCGAAACCGGCCTATACCCTCGCGCCACCCTGGCCACCACTTTCCGCCGCCGGCCCCTGCGCGCGTCCTGTGCGAAGTGAACGGCGAGGGCGCCCGCAGCACCCGCCCCCCTCAGACGCGCAAATTTTCGCCTGAAATCAGCCTGCCCAGCCACTGCCAGGCCAGGCCTCAAGGTTGAGGCGCCGCTTGGTGCCGGTCCACCAATCAAGATCAACTGCGGTGGCGAATCAGGCGCAGGTGGGTCAGTCCCGATCGCCGGCGGCCGCTCCATTGCGCCGGCACCTGCGGTCTCCGGCGAGCCTTCGCGGCAACTCCAGCTCAAGCGAGCCCGGTAGGCACGCGAACGGCGGGCCGGATCGGGGCTGCCGCCTTCAGGCAACGGCGGGATCGGCGACAGGGCGCCCTTCGCCGCAGGGTGCGCTCTCCCTGCACGATATCCCACCATTGCGCAGCTGCTGCAGACCGGCTGGCGTGAAGACCGGTGCCCTCCACCTGAATCCGGCATAGCGCGCCAGTGACTCCCAGCGGCGGAATCGGTGAGCCGTTGCTGGCAGGGGGCCGGAGCTGGTGATCAGCAACAAGGCCCTACTGTCTGCAACTCGCATGCGCCGCGGCATAGAGGCGCGGAGCAGGCAATGAACGCAGCGGCACGCTGGCCCCACGAACTGCCGGGTTCAGGCGTGAACGGCTCACATCAACCACCCACTAGGGCTTGTGAACCGCAGAACGGCAACGGCGCTGCTCAGCTGGAGTGCTGTTCTGGCGACGCTTTGCCAGAGGTTCACCACCCCCGATCGAGAATAACAGCAGACCGAGATCCAGCGATAGGGGCGGAGTGACTCACCAACACAGCGCCGTCACTCAGGCGAGGGGTGACCCCTAGCCACCGCACTGCGGCTGGCGAAGGCGTCAAATTTAAAGCTGAATCAATTCTCCCGCTTTGAAGCACGCAGTCCCGCCATGATCGAGACCTCGGCGTGCGCATCGAAGAAAGGACACGTGCACATGGGTTTCTACCCTGGTCCCCCTCGATTTCAGCTCCCGGTCAGCAGTTGCCTCTGCGTGCCGCCGGAAAGCTCAACCAAGTTCCGCAATCAACAGCCTTGCCTGCGTGGCCGGACAAGTGCACTGGTCGACGATTGCAAGTGCCCCTCATCGACCCACACCCCGCGGCCCGGATACCCTAATCCGCCGGAACGCCTCAACGACCGGACCGCCGGCCCACCGGCCCCCGCCCGGGCGGCAACACCGAACCCGGTGCCCCAGGCCCGGCCATGAGTCACCGCCCCCGGGCTTTTTCTCCTTTTTTCCCCCCCCCTGCCCCGTGGCCTATTTTATGGGCCCGGGGTTGTGGTCAAAGGCGCCCTTTGTGCGGTCTCAAGTCGCGGCGGTGTGCCTGAACCTCTATGCCCTGCTGCTTCCGTTTCAGGGATGGCTGAAAGAGCAGTGCCAGCCCGTCCTCGAAGCACCATTTCGCGCGCTGGCTTGGCTGGTCAAACGGCGCGTTCTGAAGGCGTGATCAGAACCGGTTCGAGGACGTTACGGTCTCACATATGGGTCGGTCGAGGCAGACGACCAGTCACGGAATTCTTCGGACAAGGGCAGAAAACTCTCCTCGTGAGCGGCTGCTCAGCATCCGAGCTGGGCCATCCGGAGAGATCGCCCCAATCAGCCAGAGGGAGACAAGTGGGCGTTGGAGAGACGCCCCATGGTCCACCTGGCTAGCCTCCGACCATTCGTTTTACCAAACTGGCACCAGACCATTCAGTGGTGATTGATGAAGCGAAACGCATCGCAATTTTTCTTTTGAGATAACGGCAATGTAGTTCAACCGGCTGCAGCTCAGGCCTGGCGGGCCACAAACGGGGGAAGCTGCAAAAGGGCCTGGTTTGAGGCCGGAATTTACAGTCACCCACACCCTCGCCAGCGCCTGCAGGGTCAGCGCTCCGGCCGTGCCACCGGCCACTCCGCTCTGCCTGTAGACTGGGCCACGCGCCCACGGCTTTTGGGCCGGGAATCAGTGTAGGGCTCGCCAGACCGATCCAAGCTAGCGGGCAAAGCCGACTCAACGCGGGGAATCGGGCGGGAGCGAACACGAAGCGAGAGTCGTGCGACGGAAATCGCCTCAAACAGGCGCCAAAGCGCTCCGCCTCCATGGCGCCACGGCCGCGTGGGTGATCCGCCTGTACCGAAACCGGCTGCGCGGTCACCACCGTGGCAGTAGGCGCCACCAACCCGCCAGGCGCGGGCGTCGACCCCTCGGCGACACAATAATCCATTCATCACCAGCCAGGTCGAGCCTCGCCACGGCGGAAGGCCTCGGCCACTGGCCGCTTCGGAATACCGGAATGGACCAGGCAAACAGCCCGTCCCCCTACACTATATTCACACACACACACCGCCCGCTTGGCCGCCCGGCGATCCTCCTGCATGGTCACTATCCAAGAGCGCGACACCAACGCGGGCTACAGGCCGAGCTCGCTCCCGCCGATGCTCGCCAGCAGCGCAACTTGCCCAGCCTCTTGCAACGGGCCCAACAGCAGACAACCTCGCAAGCGAATGCTGCTGGCGGCAGCCAGACCAGCCTGGATCGCCCGGCGCAGGTTCCGGGCCTCGACCAGCAGATTTCGCGCCCTCCAGCGACAAAGCGAGAGAGAGCGACGCTCACGGATTCAACGGCGTAAGGCGCGCATGGTCGACCCCAGCCCGTCCTGAAGCGGAACTCCAGGCGGGCCGCACAACCCTCACCGCGGCCGCGATCAACCACCTGCCGGGCTCGACCGGCCCTCAAGCATCGCGCCGCGATGATCCGCCGTACGATCACCGCGTCACCGTCCTTCCACTCAAGAGCGAAACTGGCCAGCTGCACGAAGGCCCAGGCGGTTGTCGGCCCGAGGAATCGGCGTGCCGCTTCAGCCCAGCGCAAACCACAGCCACACCAAGCTCCTCCGGCCCTGGCTGGAGGCGCCCAACACGCGCAGATGACCACAACCAGCGCTGGGACCTCGCGTTCGTCCGGAGTCCACCCCAGTGGTGCATCCTCATTCGCGCAGTCGCCACAGCGACCTTGGCAGCCTCACCGACAGGGCCAAGCCCTTTCCATCAGGACCCCTCTCAGCATGCCGGGCCGCTCCCTGGTAGGTGAGAATCAGACCCACCGCCAGCCCATCCGCCCCTCGGGGCAGCCTCCGGCCAGGGCCTTCCGCCAGCCAGAGCGCCAGTAAACGAATGCCGCTGAGCCCCGCGGAACACACACGTATCGCCCACTCCGCGATGGGCGCTCCGATCGAACTGACGAAGGACAGACCACAACCCAGCAGATGGTTGAGCTTCCCTTGACCACACCCCTTGCTGCAGTCCGCTGAAAGCGTGAGCAGGGCCCCCCGCGAGAGCGCTTGTCCTGCCCGCACGGGCCGGCCATGGACTGAAGGCACAGTCCGGCTGAACCAACGCTCCAGGCGCCGGCAGCAGCCAGGGCAATCATCCCACACACACACTCTGCCACTGGCGCGGCCTGGGCAGAGCCGGTGCTCCCGGCCTGGCCGATGGCCCGGCGCCAGGTCAAGAGAAGGAAAGCCATGGCCCCACGGAACCCGGACCGTCATTTGTGCGCGAATCAATGCGCTGCTTGACAGATTGTGGTGGGGGAAAGGGATGAAAGAGTGTTGTCTCGCAGGCGCGCGGGCCGGGGTTCTTTAAGCTTCCGGCCATGGCCCGGGTTCACCTTTTCCACCAAGCGCCGGATGTCGCCTCCACCTGCAGCGGCTTGTCTGCGCCTGGAATTGGTGACCCTATCGATCAGCATCAATCCTGCGGGCACGGCTGTTGCCGCAGCGTCCGTCAGCTGGCCCGCCCGATGCCTAGTAACAGGAAAGCTGCTTCCGCTGCTTTGAATTCGCAGCCCTGACTGATTCCCTAGCGAAAGGACCCCGTTTTGACTCGCCGGTCCAGGGTGCTTTCCCAGAGAACTGGCTGGCGGTGGTGCAGGAGGCCCTGCGGCGGGCTACGGTGAAGGCGGTGCCTGCGGCCGCAGCTCCGCCCGTAAAACCGAAGGCCGCCGGGCGCGGAACTGATTCGGCTCGACTCAGCGATGGGCCCCCGCCCTTGGAAGGCCCTGCAGGGCGTGGAGGCCCCTGGTGAATCGGCCACCGGGGCACCGCCCATCGATCGATCTGACCGGGCCCCTGCAAGGTGGGGAACAGACACATGCGCGAGGAGATTCCCAGGATCGCCGCCTGAACCACGCCAGTGGGTGAAGCGGGCGGTGCTGGTGAGGCTCCCTCTGCAGCGCCGCCTGCTTCCCACCCCCTCAACGCTGTTCCGGGTTGATCCTGAATCTGGATAGCGGCTGGGCGAATCGCTGGCTGCAGGAAAGCGGCCGGCTGTGACCGGTGGGCGTCCCCGGCGGCACTCAAGGATCCTGAGGAGCACTCGAGAGCGAAGGCACTGCGTTTCAGCGGGCCCCGACAGCAGAGAGCAACAGCACATTTCCGCGCCGCTGGTGGCCCGGGTCTGCCTGAATGCGCCTGGAGCAATCCCGCCGCCATCGGCCGGATCACGAGTGACCAGGGTGCGAGCCCGGAGCTCGAAGCCAATGCCAACTGTCTGCGTGGTTGCAGGCACGAGGCAACGCACCGCCCGTGCCTTGAGCGTCCTGCTGGTCCCACCCTTGACGCCCGCGGCCCGCACTCGGGTGGGGGGCGGATCTCCAGCCCTGACGCGATACGGTCCGGCCGGCCCCAGTTCCGATGCGATCGGAAGGGATTTTGCCCCTACCCGATCGCGATCGGCATGCGGGCGGAGCGCTCTGGCCCCCCTGCATGAACCGGCCGGCCCGCCGCTGAACCCCTGGCCTGGCTGGGTGCTGCTGCATGGGCTGGGAGGATCGGAGCCAGGGCCCACCGGGGTGCCGCCGCCCTGGCCCTGCGGCTGCAAACAGGCTGGCTTTATGCGGTGCTTGCGCTGAAATCTGCCGTCGGGCTAGGCGCCGGCCGAGCGGGCCCTGGCCCGAGGCACCCTACGGCCCGCCCACTGCCAACAGCGAACCCTGCAGCACTGCCCTGGCGCCTCCGCCCGGCAGCTGGGCGGCGAGCGGCCCTGTTCGGGTGGGTTTTTTTCCTCCCATTGGGCGGCACGGTCTGTGCTCAACGCTGGTTCTGGTGCCTTCCATCGCCGCAGAGCGGGCCTGGATGGGTTGGTGGTGATCAAGCAGCCCGCTCGGATCTGGCGCCTGCTCCGCATCGGATCGGCCGCCGCGCCACCGGCTCAGCGAACGCTGGCTGGTGCGGGCCCTGCGCCGCCAGAACACCTGGCGGATCCTCAGATGGCATCCAAGCCCCCGCGAGCGGACGGGTTTTGCCCACGACCGTGGGCAGCATCCGAGAGCGCGCGACGCCCTGATCACCGCGCCGCGGCATGGGGCACTTCGCCTCAGCCGAGGCCTACTACGCCACCGCCAGTCCGCTGCGGCAGTGCTGAGTTGGCCACGGTGGGCCCCCGCCTCGACGGAAGCAGCAAGAAAAGGCAAGCGCGCCCTGGGCCGCCACTCTTGTGGTTCAAGGCCCTTGGACGATCCCTGGGTGCCGGGCCGCCCCGCGGTGGCGTTGGCCCAGGCACGCGCCTCCTGGGCAGGTCGTGCTCACGGCGCGGCGGCCACATAACGGCTTCCATGCTGGGCAGGGGCAGCTGGTCGATCAGCTTCACGCGCGGTGGTTTGAAAGCAGCAGGTGCTGGCAAGAGCAGCCGGTTGAAGCAGCGGCACAAACCGGAGTGCGCCTGAGGATCCAGCTCTCGTCGGGGTGCCGCCCCACGTGGCTCCGCAACGGATCCCGCTCGATCCAGGGCGTCACGCCCCCGTACACAACGAATCCCCTCGGGCCAGATCGCAGGATCGGCCCCGCGGCACAGATGCGCAGGCAGTCGCCTTGCTGCGCAGCACCAACCAACCGCCCGGCCGGCTGGTCCTCCAGGCCCAGCTCCCGCACCAAGCTCCTTCAGCCGGCTCCAGCTCGCTGCCCCGACACGGGATCGCACGCAGAGCGGATTCGATGGCATGGCGCAGGCAACAGGTGATGGCCACACGCTTCCAGGACAGGTTTCAAGGCAATGTCAAGTCAGTGGTGGTTGAAGCTGGGTCCGATCAAGGCCAGCAGCATTTTTCGGGGCCAGGCTGGGCCTCGAAGGCTTCCAGCACGGCATGGCGCGCCCAGGCATCGGACCGGCCAAGCACGTCGCTGAGGTGGGATTCCGGCCTTGACGTCTCGCCCCGGTGCGGTCGCAGACCCCGCTCGATCAGGCGCGGGATAATCTGAGGAAGTGAACGCGCTTCGTCGAGGAACAGGGCGACAGGCACTGCTCGTTTTGGCCGCATTCATCAACCGCCGGCATGGTGCCGCCGGACTGCGGCCTGCCGGCGCTAGGACCAGCAGCGCCCATGCAGGGGGTATTTTGTCTGGTCGGGTGCCTTGAAGCTGAGCTGGCCCACCGGCGGTGAGAACGAGGCGGCGCCCAGGGGGTGGGCAAGCCGCTCCGGCCAGCTGAGGCAAGTAGAGCAACGGCAATTTCCATTATCGGGGCGCCAAGCCGAGCTGGCGAGCATCCGAGAATCGGCAGGAGCTCCACATCGAGTGGGATGATGCTCTGGCGGATGGAGTGAAACGATCTCGATGCGTCCGTACATCGAGCCAAACAGATGTGGGCCTCGATCACCTCCAGGCCCTGTTCATCAAACGTACCGAATCGGACGTGATCTTGCCGGCCCCATGCTCCCAGTTGGGAATGGCTGGTGGCATCGGCGACCGTCGCCGTTGGCCAGATCGGCGGGCGGGCCAATCACGAAAACGGCGCCTCCGAGGCGGTGAATGCTGAAAAGCCGCGCAGCGCCCGGGTGGGAATGCCCGTGGAGAGGCGGGCGTATCGGCCCATGGGGCGTGTCCCTGGCAGGCACTGGAAGAAATGGCGAAATGCTCCGGAATCGGCGGGCAACCAGGCGGCTGCCGCTGCGTTTCAACTGGGCAGCACCACCGGTCCAGCGCGATCAGGGTTTCCTTGTTGGCCAGGGCCAGGTCTTTTGCCGGCCGCGGATCGCCGCCAAGGGTGGGCCAAAGCAGGCCAGCGCAACCCCACGATCCCGTCACCACCAGCCTCGGCGCTGCTTCCAAGGCGGATTGCAGCGCAGCAGGCCTCGGCGCTGCCGGCGAGCAGCTCAGGACGCGCGGGCGGGCCGAGCGGAGGCTCCAGGGCCATGCAAGCCTGGCTTGGAGCTTCGGGCAGCAAGGCTTCGGGAACTCGCCAAGGCCACGCCACCTCGGGGAGTGGCGGCCGAGTCTGCCCTCGCTAGCAGGGTCCAGGTTTGCGCCCCGCCCGCAGGGCAACAACGCCGAAGCGATCCGGGAACTCCTTCGGCCAATTGCAGGGTCTGGGTGCCGACGGAGGCCGTGGAGCAGCACACTGAGCGCTTTCATCAGGCGTGACCCGCATCTGCTGGGCGCTAGTCTCACAGCCATCCGACCCATCGTCCCAGCGACCGCGTGGCAGGGCAAGGGGCGTCGTGCACACTGAGCGCAGCGAGATGGTTCAAGGCGCCTCCTGCGCCGCGATGCCTGGCTCTATATAGTGACGATTGGGAGATTTCAGTCGAGCGGGCAACGGCTGGACGCGAGCTCTGGGATGCCCTTTGAGGGGGGTGAGGACATCGAGCTGAAGGTGGAAGCCTTGCGCCGCGTCTGCTGAGGCCCCAGCAGTGGCCCCAAGCCGCCCGCTGGAAGAAATGAAGGCCTTAGGCTCGAGGTGGTGGGCAGACCACGAGGATTCCGCATCCGCCCGGATCGAACCTTGATGCGCGACCAGGCCCCACGCTGATCCCTCGGTGGTTCCATCGGGGAGCGATCGTCAGTTCGATCCCTGGGCCCGCAGACCGAATCGCGAATGGCGTCGGCGAATCGCCGAGCGGGCTTCGCTTGGCGCGCAGTGGAGGCGTTCGCGATCAGGGTCGAGATCCCGCCTGATCGCAGGCGGGCCGAGGCCGCGTAGCCACGCCCGACAGGCTGCGGAAGGGCTGGCGCTCGCTGCGTCCCGAGAGGGCTCCAATAGGCACCCAGCTGAGTTTCCTGCAGCAACTGTCTCAGCACGCGAGCCGAGCAGACTCGTCTTAACGTCAATGCGTTGGTATAGAAGGCCTTCCCCGCTCCAGCCTGCCGCGAGGGCTCGCAGCGCGCCAGATCGATAACAGCAACCGCCAGGGCGCGAGGTGTTGAGGGCTCCGTTCACGTCGCATGGCCGCAACGAAGGCAGCGCGACAGCTCAACAGGGCACCATCTGCTTCCGTTGGCAGCCTTCTTCTTGCTCAGCTCCTTGCTCAGCAACAGATTCACACACTCCCCAGGCCATCAGCGCTGTGCAAAGCTGGGTTTCGAAGGGCCCCGCCCAAGAGCTGGTTGAAGGCCCTGCCAAGCTGCGGCGGCGGAACGGCGGCGAGCGCTTCCGTGGTGAAGTCAAGGGGCTTTGCCCGGTAGTGGACTTGGCAAGCAACGATAGAAGCGCAAGGGTCCATGGCTGCTAGACCCAACTGGCGAGCAAGTGATCGAATTGTGGTGAGTTACCCGAGTGATTTTAGACATCTTTGTTTCGCCGGTCAACATCACCAAAGGATGCCGCTTGATTGGCAGCCAGTAATCGGGCCCAAGCCGGGCTCACCGTTAGCTGCCTTCTGACTGCGCTAGTTTCATTCTCAGGCTGGGGAAAGATCAGGTACTGAAAATTCCTCACGTGGTCCAGGATTGAAGAGTGTCGATGGTGGATGCCCGAGTTCCCTATGACGCTACCGCAGGTCGCCCTGAGCATCGAGCGTGCCAACACCCGGCCTGACCGGGCCCCCAGGGGGAGGGAAAACTGGCCCTCTCCAGGCTTGACACCTTTCCAAGGGCGAATATCGAAAAAGGATGGCCGCTCCGCGATTCCTCTTCTGTGTTTGAGGCGACGCTGGCACCCTGTTGCTCACAGCCCGCTGAGCTGCGCCACTCAAACTCTTGCGTAATCCAGGACCTGGCCGAAGCACACAAAATAAAACATCGCCAAGCGGCGGAATAGGCGCGCCAGAGGCCACTTCCCGAGTTCGCCGATTCAATGGCGCGGGGGAATAGCCCTCAAGGCATTGGGTGGCGCGGGAATCTTGTCAGGCGGGGGGATGTTCAGGGGAGCCCGAGGCCATCACGGAAGCCGTGATGTGCGGCTCACCACCGCTTGCATCGACGAACCCCTTGGGGCAGCCCGCTTCAGGATTTTGTCGTCAATATCGGGATGTTCTGAACAAAGGTGGATCCCGTAACCGCTCCGAAGATCAATAACGGCGCAGCAACATCCCAGACGAGTAACTGCGGGCATGGCCCAGGTGACAGAGGTCGTACAGACCGTGAACACCACCAACAATAAATGGAAACCTCCACCCGAACACCCGGAGGCTTGAAACCCTCGGTGCGCCCGGTGAGCGTGTTGGTGAACTGCAGGGTCAAGGCTGGCCGGCTCAGTCAGGTTGAACGAACCGTAAGGTTCAGCGGCGGCGGCTTGCCTTGAGCCGATTTCACCTAGAACCACGAATGGGCACAAATTCGACAGGAGCCTGGCGTGCCACCTGATACAGTGCAGGCTGGATTTCCGAACAATCCTGAAATCCTTTGCGCAGCAAAGGATTCCTTGAGCTCACCTCTGGCCTGGGTGATGGTGGGACGTGACCGAAGCGAGCGTGCGGGCCCCAGGCAACTGGGCCTGTCAGCGAGATCGGCAGCGAAGGCCTGTGCTGCCACAGGCACCGAGCGCGAGTGCGACACCGGTGGTAAAGAGTTTGAGGCATGTTGATAAGACGTTGAGTTGAATGAATGGTAAGCGGAAGGAATTGCCTTAACGCGACACGTTGTTGCGCGCACCACCAACCGCCTGCCGCCGTCAGTATCAATGCAGGCCCAGCTGGCGGCCAGATTTCCCAGGCCAACGCCTAGACCCAGCGGGAATAATCAACCAGGGGAAAGGGCATTGTTGACTGGGCAGGCGGCACGCTTGCGGGGAGGAGCATAGGAACGGCAGCGGCTGCGGTGAACAAAAGGTGCGCTGGCGTGCCGGCAGAATTGCCTGGCCAATCGGGCAGCAAGTCGCACAGCACTCATCGGGGTGAAGGGTGGTTTCGGATTGATCCGT
>Ga0163217_1019581_pt1 | contig 13013 bp, 12 predicted proteins | sample SynspAceP_FD_185933 | JGI IMG/M metagenome (GOLD analysis project Ga0163217, IMG submission 185933) | Saline lake microbial communities from Ace Lake in Antarctica - Synechococcus sp. Ace-P (PacBio error correction) | ecosystem: Environmental > Aquatic > Non-marine Saline and Alkaline > Saline ...
GCCGCATCATGTCCCGCCCCCCGCATCTGCGCCGCCAATTGCCAGACCGCAATCGTCCGGTGAGCTGCTGCAACAGTGCCTCTGTGGTGCTCGGCGTCGGGGGCCAAAGCGGGCGGCTGCTGTCCTTGCGGGCAAAAGCACCAGATTTGGCTCAATTCTCCGCAAGCCGTCACGGGATGCCCGGTTCTGCGCGCGATCTCTGTCATCAATTGTTGCACCTCGAAACCAGCACTGTCTGCGGTTTCCCTGCGATAAAGCGTCAGCGTCCAGCGTCCATCTTTTCCGAATGACAGAGCGTGCGAGCTCTCCGCAGATCTCATCCGCTGGGCGCGTTTCTCATGGCGTCTGCCAGCTGCCTGAGTTGCCACGCCAGCGATGTTTCCCCCATCAAGGCGCAATCGTAAAATCCGCCGCGCCCCTCCTGCCTGCGCCTGCAGCCGCCGACGCCAGTGCCGGCGCCATATCTTCATCCGGTTTTCCACACCAGTCAGATCACAGTCGCAACCGCCGAACTCTACCCGCGTTGCCGCCTTCGGACACCGAATTTCTCCGCGCTCAACCGTCAGAGGGTCGGCTGATTTTGGCCCTGCCTCTCCGATACTCCGCGCCTTTGCGGCATGCCGGCGTCAATGACGAGCCAAGGGGGTTTTTCAAACTGTTGCACCGCGCGTTTTATGAATATGTCCCAACGCCCAATAATCAAACCCGGCCCCGACGCAATTCGCCCACCGAATAAGGCGCAATACAGATCGTGCCCCTCTGCCCCGGCAAGCGAGGTCGTGGCATCATCGCCGATAATTGAATGCGCGGGTTTCCGGGCCGGTGTATTCGGCAGCAAGCTTTTCCGGGCGCATGGCGGTCGCGAAAACTGACCCAGTGAATAAAGAGAGGATGCCCCCCCAATTGCACTTTTCACCCCGCCCTCGAAAAACATGAACGTTTTTGGACGGTAGATCAACCTCTCGCACCCGCGATGGGTTTTCGGCAATCGTGGTTGCCCTTGATAAGAACACGCTGCACCCCGGCCTGCGCCAAACGGTGCATCTGCGCAGCTAGATAGGCGGCGGTTTTCGCGCTCCGCTCTTGTCGTCGTACAGATGCCCCGAGATCAAGAAAGCCGCGACAGTCTTAGTCGATGCAATACTGCAAACCATCGTTTTTCAAAGCGCTTTGCGGCTTGCACTGCGCGCCCACCTGCGCCGCCAAACGGCTCGTCTTTCAATCGCGAGACTGCGCGATGACGCGCCGGGCGGTGCAAGACACGTCCGGGTCGCGTCAGCTCGCCGCGGTGTGCTCGGACAAAACTTTCGCCCTTCGCTGCCGTGTCCCAACCGGATTGGGTCCGATCTCGGTGTCCACAGCGCCTTTGGGTTCCGGCCGCGGGGCTCTCTACCCTGCCGGAGGTCCACCGCATCGACCCGTGTGGAATTTCGGGGAAACACGAAAGCATACATAGAGTATCTTCTGTCCCGACTGTGCTGTAGTTCGCATCTACAACGTTGCCGAAACCGGCCTAGTCTTGACAGCGTCCGATTGCAGCACCTTAGGCACCGGGCTTCAGCGTCCAAAGTCATGGGTGCCGAGGTGTTGCCTCAGGACCTCCCCAGACGGGGGCGCAGACGACGGGAAGTCACAGCTGTGCGCACGCTTCCAAAACCACAAGCGTCATGCGAAAGGCAGGCACGTAAGCATCCTAGAGAATGTGTTGAGCCAAATCGTCCACGGTGTAGCGAGCGCGGTGTTCGACAGATATTCTTGCTATCAGAGCAGGCGTGTATCAACGAGCCACCATGAAACCAAGATGTGAGATAGCATAACACGAAGCAGGTGGCGTGCCAGCACGGTCAGTCGTAACTTCGAGTGTCTTGAAATAGCGGAGTGTATTGGAAATCACGCTCGACATCGGTTTGGCGCGCGCTTGACACCCGGTTTCGACTATCACAACTCCGAGGCGCATATGCCTGACATAGTTGCTTACTTGCATCCTAGTTATAGCGATTGGGAATGCTATGCTGTCGCACTAAATGTCGGTGCAGTTAATATACATCAACCGGGCGTGTAACACGAATAGAATAATCAACTAGGATCTCTAAGAGAGGCTTTGCCGAGTGCTTTGCTTTTTTTGTTTTGTATTTTCTACTTTATTTTTTTTCCCCGGCTATGCGCTTTAAGCCTCTGGTGTCTCGCGGGTCGAATTGGATCCTTCCGATACACTCCGATGACGAATACGCAACTCGACGGGACAGCGTGCGTTCGGGTGCACGGTCGACCGTCGCGCAGCGTGCGGCTCTGCTCGTTAGCAGGCTATACGGATTGGTGCGCGCTCTATATATGTACTGACCATTTGGACCGCCGACGTATATCTGTTATGGGACTTAGTTTCGCTACCGTGGAGTGTGGGGTGGAGAAGTCCGTTGCACATGTTTTTTGGTCGACTCGCTCGCGCTGTCGTGATTTGCTTGTCGAACTCGTCTAGATTCCAGTGCACATACCGCCTTCATAGAGACGCGGCGATGTTGTCTCCGGAGTTGATAAGCACGGGCTCTCGGCCGATGCGGTAGAGCAACGCGGGTAAGGCGTAGTCTGAGGTCGTCTCTGCTTGGTCGTATTGGTGTCGTGAAAGCACATCCGTCTTTGCCTTCCGGAGTCTTTCGTCACCATCGGCCAGTTACCGCGCGCATTAGCGGCGACGAAGATCTGGCTCTCGCAGGGTTTGCAAGACGGGAATGCAGCATCTCTTGGAGACTCGTCTCTCTAGTGAAGACGCGCCCTCTGGATTGATCCCGCGCTTGGATCTCGCACTCTCAGAGACGCCTTAGCTCGACCAGTTCCCGTCTGCCCGCTGTTAAACAGTCGACTAGCGCAGCACAGCGTTCCGTATTCGCGGAGTGGTCGACAGTCTACATACCACGCGTGCCGCAGTCTCCGCGTGCGGCACAAACGGTCGCGCGGCGAGAACCTAGTCCGCTTAACGTGCACGAGGGTACAAGAGCCATTTGCCTGCGGTGACTTAGCGGGACGCCGCTCTGGCGATTGCCGGTCAAGCTCTCCCTGTGTAGCTACGAATGCTCGACTGCTGGTTGGCGAGTTCTACAGAGTGGATACATTGACAACTTGGCTCAGCCGCTGAGCGACGGATCGAAGGTCTCAATTGAAATGATCCGCTCGCCTGACGCTAGCGTGTAGACTTGCGAGGTCAGATGACCCAGCGGTCCTTGCACGTCTCGGTCGAGCCTGCTGCTTCGAGCAGTATGAACGGGGGATGTACCTGAGCCGCGCGGGTCGATGATCAAGCAGAATTTATGTGCCGCCTAGATCACTTTCGTGCCAGCGTCCGTGGATGTCGCGATGGACTGGCAAACCTTTGTCGCAACGCGTTCTGCTCTGTTAGTCCACATGTCTGCGCGCGGAGTTTCGCTCTGTATTCGCTTCGTGATCGAGAGTGCCCGGACAGGCGTTGGTTTCATCTAACTCAGCAGGCGGCTTGTCGGCAACTTCAAACACAGAGACGGTTACCGCTGCTTAAAACTGCGTACTCTAATCTGCTTCGATGAAAAGATCCCGGCGTTTGGCAGCGAATAATACTTGACTCGCGGCTTGTTCGGGGGCGACAAGAGTTGACGGTTTCTGGATAATGGAGGGTCTGGCACAAGACTAGCCGCGGGGCTCTCCTCGCAAAACCTGACGGATCTGCCGCGATAATAATCTCACAACCATGAAGAAACTGGGACGATCTACCGCTACGCGCTTGGGACCGACTGTCGCTCTCAGTGAGCCACATGCGGTTTGGATCGTGTAGCGCCGACAGAACGTGCTGACGCAAATAGTGTCCGTGCTTTCTTGGCTGGACCTTGCGACTACGGCACATGAAGCCCAATTTGTCGGCTTGTGTTGGGTTGTGTTGTTGTGGTGCGTGACAAAGACGAGCGCACCATTGCACAAATCGTCACGTTCTGTTGCTGAGTGTGAGGTGCCATAGCCACTTTGATGCTGAAACTTTTGCGAGGCGTCGCTAACCATCTCGTGCACGCTTCCGACGATATCTCGGCTCCAGACTTGCGCGATCGGATCTCTCGCGCGCGGAATAGAATGATCTCTCGCAAAGAACGTCCGCGCCGCTTGTACAAGATTGCCGTGGCGTGGCTTTGAGGTTGACAGCACTCGTATCCTGCCTCTGAAGCGCCCTGATGCTATCCAGTGTTCAATTCCGGCTCAAATGGCCCGGGAATCCCCGCACATCTGGTTTCCGGCCGTGACATCACACTCACCGAGCACTTTGTGGGGCAGATTTAATGTGAGCTCGCACTTCTCGGGGGTGCATTGTCGTCTCAAGCCACGTTTGAGGTGTGCGAGTAGTATCTCATACTCCGAAGCCCGCCCAAATTTAGTGTGTCGCCGTGCTGGTTATACTGCCGGGCTTGTAGTGACTAACGCTTTTTGGTCGCGAGGAAATTGACCGCTTGGTCGCGAGGCGTTTCTGCCGACGATAGTTTTCGCACTTCTCCGGCCGCTGCTTTGCGGTGCACCGCGACCATTCTTAGAGCGCGGACACACAACCAATGGGGCGCCGAATGACCATCGGCTTTACCGTGACTGGCGCTGCAACGTCGCCGCCGATCTCTTGTCCGGCGCGTAGCGGGCGATGTCTTGTGCTCGACGCAGGCGAATTCGCCGGCCCATTCGGACTCAGAAAAAAAAGGCCATCGCATCGTTCGCCGCCAGGGCCATTCTGCTGTATATGAGCCTCGTCAGGCATTATTTTGTTGCGCTCAGGGGGTCGGCAATTGCCGACGGTCGGCGAATCCGCGGAATGTGTGTTCGCCTTCACACATGATTTCCATTGCTGCCTGGAGTTGGCTGTCGCCACGAGTTATGATACAATGCGGCATGCTCTTTGCTCGAGACGTTAAATCGTCAACGCTTTCACGTCGTGTTCACTGCGGGCGACGTTCTGGAAGGACGTTTCGCGGCATGACCAGTGAGCTGTTAACCGGCCGTGTGGCGCCACTTGGGGCTTGAGAGGGCTCACCTCATTATGGAGGCCGTAGCATTATGCAAATGCCGGCTCATCCACCATCTAAGTGCGACACTCTCAGTTCATACTGTGTGTGCTTGGGCTAATGATTACTCGGCAGCGACGAACACAGGTAGTCAGAGCTCGACGCGGTGTGTTGTAATGTCAGATGCTCGTTCTTGGCTCTGTCACCAGTTTGGTTGTCGATATTCGCAGTCCCAGACGTGGAGTGGCGGGCAGAGACCGGCTTGTTGTTGAAAGCTTGACGCAAAGCACGAGAAGGATTTGTGAGTACGCGCGGAGGCGATCACGATCACAGTCACACCGCTGGGGCATCTCTTCGACAGCGAAACCTGGCGACTGAGATCGGTTCGGTCTTTGATGCGTTGACAACTAATCGTAGTCGTCAGTTTCGGACCTGATGGACTGGGCGCCCTTGGCCATCGTCGAAAAGTAACTCGTTGGCGAGCGATATTCATGATCAGAGCGGATACAGGTTTTTCATTTTTATCAGTCGCGTCCGTTGGAGAACGACGGAAGATCGTTTCTTGGCTCACATCGCGATGATCATAGCGAGAGAGTGAACAGGCTAAGCCGTTTCAATGTTTTTTGTTTCGAATTTTAGGATTCTCATAGTAGCGGATGTGTCTTGCGCCCGTGAGGATTGCAGCGATGGACTGGCGGTGTTTGCGAAGCAGACGGCGTGAGCATCTCTGTTTGTGCCAACGCCGGACAGGCTCATGCAACGCGTCATCCGCCGCGTGGTAATCGACCGCTTCGACGTGGGATCGCGAGGGACACAGTTGATTTCCGTATGATGAAGAAGCGTCCCCTTTCTCCAATCGTGAATCGGACAACGCTGGCACCATTCATGCAGCGAATCGCGACGTTTTGTTGCTCAACACCCGTAGTGACGGGCTCCGTGAGTGCCTCGCTTCGGTTCATTCGGCGCATAAGAAATCCACCTCGAGCAGCGAGTTCGGGAACTCTGTGGGAGGCTTGGCGCAGGGTCCAGATGACATGAAACGCCATGTTTGCGAGCAATGCGGATGCTCGATAACAGACTCGATCGGGATCTCAACTTGAACATCAGACATCGGGATTTCTGATAACGACTCGGCGCGCGGACGCGTTCAGGTGTCCACGGCCGGGTTTCGCACCCGGCACCACCATGATCGAGTTTTTGACCACGCGCATCACTGCGATCACGCCAACGCTGCGTGATACCTCACACCGCGAAAGCCGATTACAAACGACATGCGTTTTTTCAAATTGTCGATTAAACGATCTGGCAAGGCATGTGCGACCGCCACAATCATTGTCACTATCACCACCGACACGACGCCGCGACCGCTTGGTTGGCCTTAGCCCTCCACAAAACTCGCTGGCGGATTTCGCATGATGTTTGCCGCCACCAGGAAGTTTTTTTGACAATGAACGACCAAGTCCTGTTTGATGGAAACCGGAGCACCAAATTCGGAGGAACGCCTTGTTTCCATGTTCGTCTCTACCGAACGCTCGGTGGCTGGCTGGAAGCTGCCCAGGGCTTCGGTTGTGCGACCTTTTTTTTGGTTCGTCACGATCATCAGATAAGCGGTCCTCGGTTCCGCTTTCCGATTCTTCAAACGTTGTCAGCCCATCATCAGGACGCGAACGTTTCCAGCGGGTGATCGATCAACAGTAGCCCGTGGATCCGGACGGATGGGTATAGAACCGAAGTAAATCCAAGTCGGTCGGTGTGGGGCGGCGGAGAGTACAGCGTGTACGCTTGGGATGCGGGTGATTGGGGCACGGTACGGTAATGCTGAGGATGCTTTCTGCGGTACGGCAACTGATTCCGATCTCGAATCCGCTCCACAATCATCGTGTCGGCCAATCGAGCGCAGAGGTCTTTGCGAGGGGATGTCCTTCAGACGTTGTATTCCTTGTGATCGTAGATTTCCTTATCCGGCGATTTTGTGTGAAAGGGCTCGCATGAGGACAGCAATCGCACTTTTTCTTGGACCAAGTTTAATGCAGACAACGGGCTGATTAATCCGGTTCCGAGTTCAAGAGGTTGCAAGGTTCGTTGAAAAGCACTTGCGCGATCACAGCTCCGTCTGTTGCGTGCGAGCGGTCTTTCGCAGAACGAGACGGCGTCGGGGGACTTCATCCTGATGTAAAGTCATGGGTATTATGTTTTTAACATCTTCGCGACGTTGTAAATTTTGCTGGCTCGCTGGTGAGCCACTGGACAGACACCGATGGGTATGTTTCCGCCGCGTCATAGAAGGTATTCACCGCGTCGTAAAGGGTGCGCCAACTCGTTATCTTTCGTAATGGTCCGCATAGGACATTCCGCTCGCGATTGCCAGTGAATGAATACCAGCGTTAACACATCGTGCAATCGTTTCTATGTTCGGTATCAAGATATGGGAATAGGCTTGCTGATGATGGGCGTGGAGTCCGGCCCTGTGCGAACCGCAGGCGATGAACAAAACTCAAGATCACGAGTGTGGGTAAGCTGGGTAGTCCTTCATCATTACTGAATTCCTTGAGCGGATTGGCGTGACACGAATTTGACGGGCACGGACGTGTGTCGCTTGGCGTGGCTTTTTGCCGGGTAGAAGTTGTTTATTATAGGTGCGGGGTTTTGCCCCACCGGCGACGTCTTGAGATGGTGGACAGTGGAATTTAGGAAGTCACGAGGGTGACTTGATGAAGTGATACGAAGATCGTCTGGCCGGTTAGCCCATTTGATCTGCTGCTCGGCAGGCCCCGAATGCGTTGGCGTACTGAATGCAAAAGTGGGTGACATCGGGGCGGTTGGAACATAGCGACTTGGCGCGCCGATAGCCCGATTGTTCGGTAAAGTTGTCGCCCAGCGAACGACTCTGATGACGCGAGTCCAGGTCGGCGAAGTGAATTCAGAACGCAGCCAATCGAGTCTTATTCGGGCATCGTCCGGGTAAACCTGCAGGCAGCCGGACGACTCGATGCCGCTTCGAAGCAGTCGCTTGATTCGATCACGGGCCTTTCGATTGTGGACATGACACTCGTCAGGGAGTTTCGGGGAGCATCGTTCGACAGATCAAGGAAGAAGCGGGTCCGCTGGACCAAGTGGTTCGGACTGCGTTCCCACAGGCACAACGAGTTTCGACGCGACTGCAGTTGGCAACCAGCTTGACTTCAAGTCTGGGTCGTCTACACTATCCGCCAAAAGCACCAACAACCTTCTTTTTTCGATTGCGAAAAGCGATCTCCTGGCGATCGTGCAAAGAAAGGATTTGGAGACATCCGGCGACGAGCGATCAAACCGCTCGCCGAGATGCAACGACGAGCCATTGAATTGGTTTTTTGAATTGAAGACGGTCCGGTTGTTCTGGCTTCCGACGTTTTTTCGCTGATCCGAAACTTTCTTCCAGCATTCAAACGACGTGCCAGTCGAACATCGTTCGCGCCCGGGAACATCGCTGAGTATGAGATCGCAGTGGTGGAAGACGACAATGAACGAACCAAGGATAGACGTGCTCAAAGGTTTGTGCCCTTTATTTCAGGATATTTTACCGCAAGGGGGCGGCGTCACGGGCACGAAAACTGATTTGATCGCCTGAAGGTACCCCCATGCGGTGAAACAGAGGGATAGGAAAATAGAGGGAAGAAAACTTTTCGATGGTTATTCTCCTACTTTGAGCTGGGTTAGAGTTCACGTTTTTGTTGTCGCTTCCGCGCGCTCGGACGCAACCGAAGCTCAACTCAATGCGTACTCGCGTTCATGCCAAGAACGGGCGGGCCGTGTGTGGTGTGCTGCCGTTTGCCGGAACACACTGCCGGGCCGTCAATCCAGCAGTGCTAAAGCACATGTCAAATTATTTCGGCGTCGACGTAGCGGCGTCTCTCTGAGACGCTGGGATTGGCGAGTCTGGAGAGATCGTAGTGAGGTTCTGCGACTTTTCCGAATGTGCTTAGGTAATTCTCGATCGGCTCGCATCGAAATGCGAAATCGAATCGAATCGAAATGAAATGGCAAAATTCCTTGTCACGGCACGCTTCGCCGAATTCATCTCATACGGGCCGATCGGGTCGGATGATCGTGACGACAACGAGACGAAACGATCGGATTTATTGAGCAGACGATGACCCTCTCATCGGTTCTTCGTTGGTCCTCGCTCGTTTCCACCAGAGTGGTCTCGGTGGAGTCTTGGAATAAAACGTTTTCGATCTTCGGCTTTGGGACCGAAGTTGTGATCGCTCTTTTGAGCGTTGTATCGCTCCACTGAAAAACTGATAGAACCGTTGGCGGATTTTCGCCCGGCGAATGGGGCATCCGGCGATGGAGTTGATCTCGGGGGGGCCCCTGGGGAATCGGCCGTCATACGATCCATCGAGGCACGCCGTTGCGGCAGCAGCAGAACAAAGTCTGTGCGTCCCTCCTTGATCATCCCCACAGTTTGCTACGGCACTCGCGACGCGGATCTCAAAATCAGTAGAAATGGCTAAATATCATTAGCGAAACCGAGCAGACTTATGCTATGGGATCACGTTATGTCACTCAGATCTCCTCGAATAAAAACCTTTTCGTGGTCAACGTTGTTTCTCCGAGATCGGGTACTCTCCGATCAAGAAGACCGCGGGTGGTGCGATTATCAAAGTAGACGCTCGCCACATAGGGTATTCGGATCAAAGACTTCGCAACGAGCAAACGAGACTCACACCCTCTCAGCGGGAAGAGCAGAGACGGTTCAATCCGACGAAGCGCGTGCGCCGACCGGTCGAGGTTTTCAAGGCATGGATGGCAGTGTCACATGATTTGATGAAAAATCGTCCTCGGCGACGAATTCCGCGAGGAAGCGCGACGACGGCGGAGCATTAACGCCCGCCTTTTGCAGGAAGAAGTTGGCGACGAGTCTCCCTTGTCGAGGTGGCACCTCTGCAGAGCTCGACTGCGTTTCGTTCCAGCTTAACATCGTCGATAGCATCCTACTCAGGCACGCAATCTCGTTGGACCGGGAGGTCATGCCTGGACTCCGGCGCAACGCTTCGCGGATCAACAAGAAGACTGACAGAATCTGGAAGGTAGCTTGCCCCTTCAGGCGTCTTTTGAGGAACCAGGAAAGTGCTCTGTCGCCTGGTTTCCTGTTCTTCTGGCAATCGCGTTTTAGCGGTGCTTTCGCCGGGCCGCGACGGAATTGGGTGGGCGAAAAACGCGAGAACGGGTTGAACTGTGGGTTGCTCGGGGACGACAAGTCTACCAGCAGACTTTGCATCGTCAATTTTCCTAGCACATTCATCGAAAGATTTGCAGCCGTTGCATCTGCGGATCCTCGAGCGGCGATTGAGACGTTTTCGGGCGGTGAAGGCAGGGGGGAGAGATCCAACAAGTTGGATCAGGGCAACAACCAGCACGTTCCCTCGCATACCTGTGGCAACGAGCGGCGATAGAGAAGGCCGCGATGAACGGCAGGGGATCACATCAGATCCAGCCGGTTTTGTTTGCATGTCGTTTCGGTTCATCATCAATTGCGCGAGTGGGTGTGTTTTGTGAACAGAGACCAAAAAGACCGGGACCGACGGGCCGGATGCGTGCCGAGCGTCGGTACCAAGAAAATGCCCGAAGTCGGCCAGGTGTTTCACATCGGACACTACATCCCAGCAATAACTTCCACGGTTCGACATGCTGTGATAGCAAGTGGCCGAGTCGATTGTAGCCGTCCCCAACCCAAATCACATTACTGATGGTGTCGCGACCGCCGCATACCACCAAGACCAGCCATCACCTATCTTGAGCGAGTACGCCTGAGTTTTGGATCACCGGCGCGGGATGTCGGAACAATTTGTGCAATTTCCCCCCCCCCGGTTCTTTCCCAAAAAAAAACAAAATCGGGCCCGGGGGGGGAAAAAAATTAGGGGAACCACGACGCCCAAGCCGGGTCCGAGGTAGACGACATGCAGCGGGAAGCAAGCGCACGTATGTTGCGAGGTAAACAATCGCCAAAGCCGCATCAAGCCCTGACCGTGCCTTTGGACGCTCACACGGCAATATCGCCAAACTGGTTTGTTCGTGAACAATTCGGATGGCAAGATACGAGCAGAAAACGAACGAATATGTTCGCATCAGCAGCGCGGAAACCGAATGCGGTAGCTTCGTCTTGCAGCCAATGTTCTGCACCCGCATCAAGAAAACTGAATCCATCTCAAACCGTGATAAAACGGAAAAGAAGAGTCCGACGAGGGACGCTTCCAATGTGTCGCGCCTCTTGCCAGCTCGTGACCATGATTTGCTGCGAGGGCATCTTCGGTTCGTCTCTCGCAGGTAGGGTTCCTCGCCAGGTCGGTTGTCATTTGTCCAGGTCGGTTTATTGTCATAGACCCTTTCGAGTTTTCGTTATCGTGGACTAAAACAGGTTCGATGCCCGTGCGGTGGATGGTAACGGAACGTTGAGCGGTTGTGGGGATGACGTGCTCCGCTCCAGTGCTAAATCCTCACAATTGCCATTGCAGTCCTCTTTGCTGCGCAACTCTATTTCGCACACAGCGATTCGCGAGCGTTCCTTGGTATCGCCTGGATCGCTGCGGATATTTCCTTCATCCGATAACTTGTTGGAGCGGTGAATCTTGCCCATGGATCGCTGCGATTGAGCAGGACAAGGGCACCACAGTAGTCGGATTTTGAAAAGTAGATTCCAGGTGCGGGGTTTCTCCAGAGGAAATGTGGCAAGTCGCATGCCATCACGTACGACTCCACAATGAGAAGCGTCGATTGCACGACAGAAATTCATGCATTTTGAAACGCTGTTCCATGAATGTTGTTTTTCGAAAATCGCCAACGGCTTCGATCATGGGGGTTCCGTACGCTTTACTTGCACTCATCCCGCGCGTTTTTGACAAAACTCATCACCAATTTTGGCAGCTCGATTCGTCCTCGACGTCTGATAGAATTCGCCAAACATGGCTTCATATCACGCGATTGCTCAGCGCAATATCGGTGCCCATGAAAATGACTCAAGCAGTTTCTGAATCTCGTGATGCAGGAAGCGAGTTTTTCGTTGCGTTCGGTTTGATATCGTTCTGTCATGGAACTTTCAATAGCCATTCACAGGCGGGTTTGCGTTTTTGGGGGATAGGATTCGGCAGCAATTCATTCAGGTCTGCTGATCGATCGGTTTTTGACATTGTTTGGTCGAACCCGGCTTCTTTTGAGCGTTGCTTGTTCGGTGGGACTTGTCCGTAGCCGGTGATGGCACACAACATACGCTTCCAGGCGCCGGGTTTCTGGCGGATGTGTCGGGCGACTTCGTAGCCGTCCATTTCGGGCAGTCGATGTGCGAGAATGAGTGTGGGTGAAAGCGGTTGGCGGTGCAAGGCGTCGACCGTTGTGGGCCATGCGTGGCTTCGTGAACCATGACGTAAGAGCGCATCGAACCCATAATCTTGCGTTGTTGTCATCCTAAAGACACGCCAGGGGGATCCGTGCGTTGAATGGGTGATTGGCTTGGCCAGACCCAATAGTGTTTTGGGCTTGCATTGGTTGCCCACGGGCCTCACTGTGTGATCGCTGCTTGCAGGTGGCCTTTCGGTGTGACGGTGGAGGGTTGCCGTGGTGGATTGCTCGACAAGGCTCTTGACCAATCAACCGATGCCAACCGCTTCGCTTGCGATCCACGTTTGTCTGGGTGAATAGTGAGATGTCGGGTATTAAAGGTGCGGAGTTGGTGGATATGGCGGATGCGCGTCCGCATCGGATGATTGGTGTTGGTCTGGCGAGGTCCGAGAGCAGTGTGCGCGGGGTTGTTGTACTTCGAAGCGTTGTTGAGAGGTGTGTGTGTGCTCAGGGCTCTCCAACAAATCTTCTCCGGTGGGGCTGGGTGCGGGGGTAGTTCTGCCTGGGACGGTCGATGTGTTCGGACGCATCGTTTCATGGCCATTGAGATGCCGTTCACGTCCACCGTTTTGGTATGCAGGCGATGATGCGGGTGGTGATGCGGAGACTTCAACAGGTGTCGTCAGTCTGGAGAGATGC
>Ga0163217_1032861_pt1 | contig 13013 bp, 19 predicted proteins | sample SynspAceP_FD_185933 | JGI IMG/M metagenome (GOLD analysis project Ga0163217, IMG submission 185933) | Saline lake microbial communities from Ace Lake in Antarctica - Synechococcus sp. Ace-P (PacBio error correction) | ecosystem: Environmental > Aquatic > Non-marine Saline and Alkaline > Saline ...
ATAGTCGTTTAGATTAGGCGTCGCACAGGGGCTGAGAGTTTCACTCGGGTCATGCGATTCCCGCTGGCCTTTTGATCACAACGGTGCAGAAGCCTTTCCCGTTCCAGCAGGCCCGTTTGAGCTTCGTCGACCGCTTTCTTTCTGAGATGCGAGCCGGTCACGCAGAGTGCCCGACAGGGTGTGCCCTGCTACCTGCTGGATCTGACGGCAGTTTTTCCGACAAGGAAGCGCTATGCTTTCGTTCGGCCGATCATCAAAGCCCTGCAACGAGCGGGATGTTCGCCGTGAAGCAGCGTCGGTAGTCACATGGCGGGGGGTCGCTGCGCGTCGAGATCGTCGAAGGTCGGCCCTGGAGGCACGGCCGTGGCCCCAGGCGCGCGTTTCCTCGGTGGTGCGGTAGTTGATGGCGCAGCTTGACGGGAGCGGACCACGGATCTCGACACCGGCAGCGGCTAGAGACACACCACAGGTTTGCCATCAATTGCGCTGGTGGGGATCGCCGAACGATGAACAGTCGTCTGCCGTGCTGCTCACCGGCCAGGGCACGAAGAGGGCGGAAAATGAGGCAACATTCCGAGATCCTGCTGCCTACAAATCCCACCACCACTTGGCAGAGTAGAACAAAGGGGGCTTGGGCGGCCGTTTGGACAACAGGTCAGAGCCGGCGGCCGTGTTTGGCCTCTCTCGGCCTCCACATAAACAGCCCGCGCTGGCGGAACCTCAGCCCCGCAGGGCCATCGAACACTGGCCCCCGAAAGGAAAAAAAAAAATCTGAGGCGCGGTTTTGCCGCGTGAAAGAGCGAAGTGACTCAGCGGCCGACCGGCGATGCCATTCAGGTATCAATCAGAGCGGGTGCCGGCAGCCATTGAGCCAACACCAACTTCCCTGCCACTGACATCCTCGCTGTAGAAGTTCTCATCAAGCCCGAGGGTGGGTGTGGGCGAACATCCAAATGGGCCAGGCTCCAGCACGAAGGTCGCGGGCCTGATCGTCAGAACAACCCGAACCTGCAGGCCCTGGTTCTTGAGGAAGTTCATCACACAGCGCCCATCAGAGATGATCACCTCGATGCCGCTGCAGGGCCCTCGGGTGCCTGCATGATCTTGGCGAGGTTGCTAGCGGATGTCCGGTGGCGGGGGGGGAAAAAGGGTTGCGGCGTGAAGTGGTTGAACACACCCGAGCCAGGCTCACCGGCATCCGGCAAGCCGCTGGCCAGCCCAAAAGGCGGTGCGATTGCATCGGCCACAACGGTTTGCCAGTAACCGCACCAGACCACCAGCACCCTCACCGGACCGTTCCCAGTGTCGATCCACCAACCTTTGCGCTTGGCTGAGGGTGCAGAAACACCCTCCACTGCTCCCAGCGGCGCCGCAGAGCATGGTAGCCTTCGAGCACTTCACGTTCGGATCGGTGATACAACTGACGGCAAGTGGGCCCTGGCTCTCGGAGGGTCTGCAGAGCTGTGGCCACATCGCTGGGGTCCGATGTGGGCCGGCCATTTGACGCTGCGAGCTCCTCAATTCACCACAAGCCATCGATCTGGACCACCTTGCCATCGCCAGAGAATGAGAGGCCATTGCGACCGCAGTCCTCGGGGGAGCCACTCGATCAGTACCGTGCCAGGCCTCAGTCATTTCCAACGGCCCGTACGGCTGGCAAGGGAGACGCTTTCTTATCTGGCACACCGAGTCACATCAAAGTCGTCGTTTGCTGCAGCTTGAGAAGCAGGCCCGATCCCTAGCCGTTGCTGTCTCCCGCGAGCTGTGGCGGCGTCATTGGCAGCTTCTGGGAGCCGGTGACCGTTGTGGGTTCAGAGCTTAGGGAAGGGTAAGCTGGCGCTGACGACCTGCCAGCGTTGTTTCGCTCCACCGCCGTTTTCGGGCTGCCTCCACAGTCCAACCACACTGCAGAAAGCAACGGAGAACGCGGTTGAACCGTGAACAGGTTCGGCCGACGGCCGCACTGTAAGGGCGTCGTCGTGGTCTTATCGGATACCAGGCAAGGAACATAGGTGTTGCCTGCTCCGGTGCGCTGACGATGGCAGCGGAATGTCCTGATCAACCACGCAGGGAGCGGATCTATCGGCTCCATTGAGCCACCTTCGAATGCCGCTCGTAGGTTTTCAAGCCCGGAGGATTGTTGCGGAAACTTGGCGAGATGAAGTGGCAGCCTTACTGCGGGCCTTTTCTCGAGGCAAGCTGTTGAGCGCCTTGAGGAGTAGCATGGAGATGAGCAACGCGATGAGGTCGGGTGCTCGCTCATGGGGCTGCTGGGGTGTGGAGGTCAGTAGCAGTCCCGTGGACGAAGAGCAAGCGCGAAATCGCTTCAGCGGTGCTTTCGGGTGGAATCATCTGTGCACCAGCAGCACCACCGGCGTTCTCAAAGGCTGCCTGCGGTCGTCTGGCATCAGCAATGAGCGCCAGCGGTGATGTCGGCCAGGCCAGCCTCGGCTGAGGCCAGCATCCTCACCTTTGCCTTGCCTTCCAGTTCAAAGCCCGGCCATTCGGCAGTGGGATGGGCGGCTCGGATGCGTGGACCTGGGGCCAACTGGCGTAAGGACTTGGAGCAAACGGTCTGCATCGCTTCAGGGACGCCAGCTGCTCGAGCTCTTCAGGCGCCTTGCGTCGGCTGCACCCGGGGTTGCGCCGGCTAGAACAGGAGCGCAGTTTGGCCGCCGTCCACCCACACCTGATAAGAGGTCGATGGCAGGCCCTGCCTGCCTCGCACAGCCCCAGCCTGGGGTGGAGAGCAGCAAGATGGGGCAGGGAACGTGGAAGAGATTGGCTTGCCGCAGCCAATTCCGCCAGCGCCTGCTTGCTGAGGCTGGTACGTGCAGAGCAGGCTCTGGCGCTGGAAGTGGAATGGCGCGGAAGGCTGGCGGCAGGTGGTGCTGACTCGGGATGATCCAGATCCGAGGTTGAGAGGCCTCACAGGCCTGGAAGCGGTATCGGGAAAAGCCGGCGTGGGCCGCATGGCTCTGCCCCAGCCTGCTGATTGTTGCCACATTCGTTCCACATGGGCCCTGAGCTGGTACGCCTCTAATGGCCGTGCTGAGCTCCGGTTGCGTGAAGCGGGGTGCGACCGGGCGAGCTGGGGCTGGAACAATTGGTGGGCCGCGCCCCTGCCCCCAGCGCTCTGAGGGGTTTGTAAGCAGCTGTAGAGGCCATCAGCAGCTCGCAGGGGCTGCCTGGCCGGTACTGGGCCACTGGCGGGACGCTGGTCGAAAAGGGAAATGCAGTCGGGGAGCATTGCAGCTGTGTGGGAGCAGAGCTTCGCGTCACCAGTGCAGATAGAGCTCTGGTTCTGGATAGTGAAGAGAGTGGGGTGAACTCCGAGGCAGGCCCGTGGGCTCCAGACTTAGGTCCTTGGCCGGCTGGGGGAAGCCTTCTTCAGACCACGTCAGCCCAGCTGATGGCCCAGAAACATGGTAACGCCCGCTGCGTTGCAGCGCCATGCGCTGACTCCACGGCTATCGGTGGCCAGTCGGCCGGCGGTGGTATCATTACCCATGCCATCGTGGTAGATGGCGATCGGCTTACCCGGCCGCGTGTGGGAAGTAGAAGCAGGAAGTCGCCCGGGAGTAGAACTCCACCCCTTCGCTGGGGAGAGGGGGCACTTGCTCTGCCACGCTTCCAGCTCACCACGTTGGTAACAGAGCGCTGAGGCCTGAAGGAAGCCCTGCGCATAGAATCAGGGTCGTACTGGACCCGCACGGTCACCCCCTCGGGTTGCTCCCCTTGCCTCCTGCGCAACTTGTCGATGAACCGCAGCTCGAGTTCGCTTTCGGCGCGGGATGTTGATCACCACCGATCCGAGAGCTGCGGCTGGCTGGGCTGGAGGATCCGCTACCGCGTTTTGATGGATGGCCTTGGAGTCTGCTCGATTGGGCGCGGCAGTTTACTCGTGCGCAGACCGATCGAAGCGACTGGCGGTAGAAGAAAGATGCAGCGATATGCAGCCCCATTCATGCAGGGGCAGGCCTGGAAGCGTCATTGCAGTGATACACTGCGAAAGAACCGCTTTGAGGTCTTTTGGCCGCCGCCTCCCATCAGTCTGCGACCACGTACACCGTGACCAATATAGAAGCCCGGGCACTCGAATCAAACAGGTTAGAGGAAGGTTTTGCGGATATGCCTGGCTGTCCGGGTTGGGGCTCCCTCTGCCACCGAATGCCCGACTAGCGAAGGTGAAATCCACACTTGCCAGCCAAAGCGGTGGCGCAGGCCCCAAAAAGTGCAGGGCCCCACGTAAGGAGGGCAGTCCCGGACCTCAATCCCAGAAGTTGGCGCCAGGGTAGTTTAGAAAACGCATAGCGCCTCTGAGTTGAACTCCCTGTACAATGACAGTTGCTAGATTCACCTAGCAGGCGGCGGCTGTCGAGAGCGGTAAGCGGCAGCCCCAGTAGTGGTTGCTGCCTTGGCCAAGGGAGCCCCGCAGCTGCACCTTGCCGCAGCTGCTGCAGAAGCTTCGAAGCACCGCAACTTGAGGCCCTTGCGGCGATGGTGTAGAGGTCTGGCCGACGGGGTGGGCTCGCCGAAGTTGATCTCGGCGGAAGCTGCTGCTCCAGGTATTCCGCGCCGAAGGGAAAGTCCCCCTCGTCCTCAATGGCCAGGAGGAATTTCCCGCCGCTTAGGTCCGGGACCGGATCAGCAGCTGGCTGGTAAGACTGGGGGTTGCGCTCATCGCTGTCGTCGCCGAAAGCGGCTGCGGGCATCTTCTGTGGTGGAACCTGCACCTGACGGGAGGCGGGCCATCCAGTCCTATTGACCTGGCCCACTGATCGGCAAAATAAGCACTGTGGACGCAGCGTGGCACATCCTTGCGGCGAAGTCGTCGTCGGTTACGCGGACAGGCGAAGGAAGCAGGAGGGGCAGAAACGCCAGCGTCGGGCCTGTTGAGCTGGGGTCGCACTTGAATGCAGACCATTCACCCGCCGGCCCTGGGCACTAAAAACTGACATACGGCCACTCAGCTCCGCGGATGGCGACAGCTGGCAAGGCCGTCGGTAGCTCAGCTGTTTGGCCAGTTCACTCCGCATGCTGCGGCCTCCGCTGAGACCACCCGAGCAGAGAGCATATGGGCAGCCGTCGCAGAGACGGATTTGAGGGTGACGCCGGCCCCTCTGGGAAGGCGTAAGTTGGCAGGAAAGCCCTCATCAGGTGAGCATCGGCCAGCAAGGGCCGGGTATCTCCAGGTCTTTGCGGAGCTGGTTGAGGCCTTGGAGCTCTCGTAGATCTCCGTTTTCGCTCTCCGTATTCCGCCTCGTGAGGGAGGCGTCGTCGCGGCCCGCAGAGCTTCTTGAACCTTTCGCGCAAACTTTCGCGCCTCAGCGCCAAAGAGTTGCGCTCGGCGAATCAATCCTGCAAAGCGCTGGAATCAGCTCGCCTGGCGTGCGGAAGCGACAATCAACGGCGCTTCTCCTGGAGCGAATGATGCAGCTGCAGCTCCTGTTGGTGGAGTCCAGCACAGCTGGTATCGGGGAAGAGCTGCAAAAAGCGCATCCAACAACTCGCCCTGAGGGCCTGGCAACCACTGCAGCCAGGTGTAAGGGAAGGTGTCTGGAAGTCCTGCGTTTGCCCGCCTTTCGACACCGCATCGGAGGCGGGTTTGAGCTGGCGAGGCGGGCCTGGGCACGTGCCGCTCTGCACCCAGGATCCACGGGTGAAGGCGAAGCAGCTGGCGGCCGCAGGATGGCGCAGCATCGAGGAAATAAAGCACCCGGTGAGGGCTGAAACGCGGCCGCGCAAGCATCGCCTCCGCTCCGAGAAGAAGTGAAGGTTCGGGAGGGGTGCCGGTGAACGATGGTGCGACCAGGGCCAATTGCCATCCCGGCGGCCGGCGCGCGCACGATCCGCTTGCAGGTAGTTTCTGGCGCGCTCGGCGGCAACCGAGGCGAGCAGCACCGGTGGACAGAGATCGCCAATGTGATGCCATCTCGCAGGGTAAGGTGGCCGAGAGAAGGTTAGGGATCGCTGCGGTATTGGCCGGGATAATAGCGAGTTTCGAGGCGCTCGCTGAATCCGGCCGTGCAACAGGCCGGTGTGCTCACGGGCGACGATGCGAAACACGTCAGCGCGGCCATAGAGGCGGCGGTAAGAGGGGCAGGCCGCCGACGGGATCACGTGGCAGGTAATGGCCTGAGCAACTGGCGACCTCACAGGCCATCTCATCCCCAGATGCGGCAGCTGCTGAGCCAGTCACGCTCTGGCCATCAACCGCAGCAGGTGCAAGCGCAGCAGACTAGAAGGGGTGGCGCTGACGGCTGAACTGCGGGCGGTGGAAATAGCAGATGCGCTCAGCGCGCGCGGGTTTCCTGCAGCAGGCCGCGTCCCAGCAGAGGCGCCACCACCGCGAGCAAACACCTCTTTCTGCTCGCTCGCTGTTGAAGGCTCTGGCATAGGGCTGCAAGGGATGCGGCTGAGCCAAGTGCTGGGGCCCAGGTGGGGGCGGGCCCCCTCAGGCACGCAAGCTGCTCGAAGCCGCCTTGCGGCGGGTAGCTGGTGGGGAAGAGTGGGGCGCGGGGGCCCGAAAACCCGAAGCGCCTGGCGTGTAGGGGAATGCGGTTGAAAGGGGTAGGTGTTGGTGCCAGCCGGAAGTGGAGGTATTCAGCCTGCCAACCTGAGCCCTGCGGCCCAGAACAGAAGCTCACGAACGCGAGGGCACCTACAGCGCTGGCGCCAGTGGTGCAAACAGCCCACGATCAGCTGCTCGAGCTGGTGCCCTGACGGGCCTGGCGGAGAGGCTCGATTTCGTATCTGCAGGCGGGTGGAGCAGCGCCGGCCAGCAGCGCGTATGGAAAATAGGCGGCCGGGGATCACACCGCCCCGCGGCCAACAGGGCACCGGCTGGCCTGCACCACCGAAAGAGCCCAAGGCGTGAGCCGGTAGCCGAAATTCGGCGGCCAACCTGCCAACGCAGACGCATCGCGCACACCAAGACCCAGAAGACTGCCTTTGGGATTCGCCGACGGATGATCCTGGCTGCTGCAGGGCCGTCCCCACTTCGCGCAGACCAACTCCAAGATCAGGGGAAGAAGGTGGCGGCGAAACGTCGACTTCTTTGGGGAAGAGCTGCTGACCATAACGGCGATCAGCTGCTTCCTGCACTGATCCAGAACGGCATTCGCACTGCCAAAGTTGGTGCTGTGCTGTTGAACAGTCGGGTCAGGGCAGTGCGCAGGGTGGCTGCGAAAGCCGCGAAGCGCGAATAGAACCCAGCCCCGGTGGCGGCGTTCTGTACCGAATCGCAGAAAGGCCCAGCAGCTTCTTATCTCCGTTGAACGGAGGAGGCGACAGAGCAGGGCGAGCTCCAAGTGCTTGGTGAGGCTGGCGGTCGGGAGGGAACAGTCAGCAAGAGGCCCTGCTATTGGCACTGCAGCTAGGGGCAGTCGCGCTGACGCGGGGGTGGTGTGGTCATCGGTAGGTTTTGCAAGTCAGGCAATCTCCAACGGCAGCAAGCTCGGGGCTCTGCAGTTTTGGCAGACCCCTGGCCGCTGTCCCGCTTGGGGTGCGCTGCTCTGGCTAGCCGTGGGGAATGTCCTGCGGCCCGATGGACCGACAGGCAGCTGGCGCAGAGCCGGTGCACTCGCCTTGGCCTCGTTGCATGCGGAAAGAGATAGCCAGTTTTTGCGCGGGCGCCGGAGAAGTAGGCCTTGTAGAAGCCTTGAGTTTGGTGGCGCGAAATCGAGGCGTTGCTTGCCCTGGTGCAGGAGGGTCGGAGGTCCAGACCCGTGGCGGCCGCAGTCGCGGCAGTGCACCACCGGCAGTGGGGCTGCTGTCACCGACCAGGAAGAATCGTCGGAAGACAGAAGCTGGGGCTCGCCTCCACCGAAGAGGCCACCATGCGCTTTGAGCTCCTCGCAGCCACAGAGCTGCAGGCAGCGCAGGATATGAGCCACCAGGGCACCACCACCAGTTCGCGGCCATCTGAGGAGAAGTGGTGGGGTGCGGCGGAGGCGTGGCCACACAGGCGAGCAGGCTTTCCCCAGACAAGCAGCACGCGGTAGCCACGCGGGAAACTGATCACCCAGGCCCAGCTGCGGGAGAAGCGCTCGAGGCAGGGTTTCGACTGGAGCAGGTGCCGGCGGGCCTGGCGCACCAGGTTGTGGATGGCCAGGGAGGTGCGAGCCCTGGCCCAGGGCCAGGCGCCAGCTCTCAGCCTGAGACATCACACTGCCGGGTGCGTGCCAGACAAGGAGTGTCTGCCAGCCAGAGCATGCGCCCTGCTGGGCCAGCGTAGGTCTGCGGTTGGAGTGGCGTTGGCTGGATCGAGCTGGGGTGGCCTAGAACGCGGGCAAGGCCAGGGGCGAACAGGCCCGCCGCTGTCCCTCATACCCGGTAGGCGAGTGTGGGGCGGAAAAGAACTCCTCGGGCGTGAGCCGCTCCTTCCTCGATCAGACGCGCGCCTCGAAGCTGCTCGAGAGATCTGGCCGGCGTAGTGGAGCATCGCCTCCGAGGATTCGGGGGCACCGAGGTGGCGGAGGTGCCGACGCACACCACAACGCATCGGCCGGGGGGCAGGTGCGAGGCGATCACGCAGAGCGTGCGGATCAGACAGGCACCAGATTCGGATGCCCTGGCGCCCATCGAAGTGTGGAACTCAATCCCCACCAAGAAATAGCGCAAAAGGGTGACTGGTGCCAAATCCGGCCAATGGGATGGTTTGTGGGGCCCGCAGAGGCCTGCAAAACATGGGCTGGATGAGGGAGAGGTTAGTCCGAGCTGCTTGTAATTGGTGAAGCAGATGTCGGGCGGCCCTTGAGTGCAGGGCGGTTCTTGTCGGTGATGACGCGAGGTGGCGATCCATCGCCGCGGTGGGGCTTTCATCGGCAGCCCCGATGTAGAGACCTGCGCGGCAGACCGGCCGGGAACCGAGGATGGAGTGAGATCGAGATCGGCGACTACGCGCCGGCTGGTCGGTGGCCAAAGGGCAATTCATATCGGGCGTAGATGAGGAAATCGCCCTGAAATCTTGGCGGCCCTGGTGTGCTGCTCGGCGGCAGTGCTCGAGGATCCGCAGCAGGAAAGCACGTGGTTTTGCCGGAGCACAGGTGGCGTGGCCACACACGGGTGTTGCGGGGATGTGCCGGAAGCGCAGCCGATCGAAAGGCTTCTCCTCGGTGGCACGGTAGGGCGGAAAAAGGGGCAGGGAGATGGTGGGGAAAACAGTTGCGGCCAGGAGCCTTCGTGGCAGGGCAGCGCGGACGGAGATGTAGGGAAGCACCTTGGCACCGCTCACGCTTCGGCCAAGGAAACGCTCGATCAGCCACTGTGAAGCCTGGAGTTGTGGGGTGAAAGGCCCGTGCGGATGCAGAAATCGGAAGCACCTGCTTCCAGCTCGCTAGACACACGACTTGAGGGCAGCAAAAAGTGAGTGCTGGCCGATTAAGAGATCATGTAGGCCCGAGTATCAGTGAGTTCCCTGCCAAAGGTTATGCAATAGAAGATGAACAGCAGCCACGTTTGAACCTGAAAAGAGTCGAATCAAGCAAGCAGCAGTTCTGGTAGTTTTGCTCCATTGATCAAAACCGCGCAACAGCGGGTAGCGATGCAGCACGTTGTTCGTCGTGCACCAGAAAATAACGTGTGGTCTGCTGTTAGCTAATCAGCGGTGGATGTCCACCTGATCAAGGGGGTGGACCTGGAAACAGCCGAGATGGGTGAAGGACCTACCTGGCAACAAGTGCTTCGAGCTGGAACGGGCATGAGGTACTCAAAAGACCTCGACCCCCATCTCGAATCCATCCCCCCAGAAGCTGCGTGACTCGTAGTGAATCGGATTCGCGGAGGGTCGGCCTGGATGGCCAACATCGCCCGCAATGCACTGCAGCGCAATCCGCCGGCGAGTCTGAATCAAACTGAAAACAGCGTCTTGCCCGCCCGAGAGAATCGGTGGCACTCGGAGGGTCCGATCAACCCTTCCCAGAACAGCAAGGGCGTAGTAGGCGCCTTCCACAAGGTGAACCCAGCTGCGGCAGACGTGAGCGTAAGAACATCCCCCTCGTTTGGCGACTGCCGAGCGGTCGAGCCATGGCCGAGCGGGGGATAGCGAAATGGCGTGGAGCAGGAGCGGATGGCTGGGAAAGCATCGGACCCCGGAGGGTTGGAGCGGGGATTCGCCTGGTTTACCAAAACCCAAATGCTTCAGGCGTGCCAGCTGCTGCGAGGTCATCAACCAACGGTCCAAGGCTTATCGATACCCTGCTGTTGCACAAGCCCAAAGCCGTTCCCCTGCAGAGAACCTCAGGTGCTGAAACTGAGCGATGTGCGCGGCAGAACCCTCCACTTAGATGGGAGCCAAACGCATGGCGTCTAGGTACTGCCGTCGATCTCGACAAGCCCCTTCGGTGCGCTGTACTTGCTCGGACCGGCACACCACCGGTGTGTCGGTCTTGGCGGTGTGACCAGTGACGCAGATGCTCCGCGTCGTATACCCGACAAGGCCGACAGGCTGCGTACAGACGGATCAGCACAAGCGCAAAGTTCACCGGTTCGACGCTAGGAAGTCATGCGCACTTATGGCACGAAGTGAGCGGGAAGATCTTTCCCCGCACCCTGGCCAGGATCCGTAGCGGCTCGATCCAGGCTGTCGGCGCCCGTGCGAGGCACTGCCCTGCTGCAGCAACTGGGCATCGGATAAGCGAGGCGCTACGGGTGAGCAGTTGGTGGGGGCGCGATCAACAGACGGCATAGTGTCTCTGTGCTTTTCGCGTCAACTCCTAGCATCCTGAAGCGCAAATGCATCAAGCGGGCTTCTGCATGGCCTCAGTCAGTTTCACCACATCGCGCCAGATAAGAGCTGGGAATGGACCCCCATAACATAGGAAAGTCTCAAGATTGCGGAATGCTCTTCCATGACGCTTGTCCACCTCAAATCAAAAGAGAAAGCTAATCAACCGTGAAAAGGATCTGCTGCATTCTACCTCCGACAGCTTGTCACGCGCAAATTCACCACGCTTATTCAGCGGCATCATTATACAGGAGTCTTGTCCTGCTGAGCAACTGAGCGCACCATGATTTGGCCATGGCAAGATCCATTGTTTCGCACAACACAAACAATGATCTTGTCGCGGATGATTATTATGGGGCTCCGTGATTACCGGGACAAGAATATACCTTCAGCACGACTCTACCTAAGGATTTTGGCCGACGAACGAACAGAGATTGATCCCCACATGCTGGACCAGGAATTCATGCAATCGGAAAAGCACTGGAGGCCCGGGAGCGCAGGCGAACAGGCTCAAACAGACTGCGGATCATAATCCTCGATACAAGTGCTCTTGTTTCTTCATCCAGCCCCCTCATTCTGGAAAGTTCGGCAGGCCTGAACTAAGGGTGGCTGAAAGTATTCTTGGCCTATTGAAGTTCTGCAGCTCCTGCCTACAGCGGCCTGAGGACGCCTCTCGCGACGGCCATCTTCTTATGGCTCGCAGAGCAAGAAATGGACTTACAGCGTCGATGATTACTGGCAGGTTTCGACCAAGCTTTAGCAATTATGGCGCTAGTTGCCATCGACTCATTAGGTGTGATTGACGAATCTGTCCATGGCACTTGGTGCTTTAGTGCATGAAGGAGTGTCGGTGCTTCAGTCCTTATTGAGGACAACGTTCCACAAGTGCTTTCACGTCCCCAGATGGAACCTGCGGCACATGGCCGGCGACGAACCAAAATGTGCAGCACATGCACGCCAGCCCGACCAAGGCGCCCAAGGCAGGCTAGCCCAGAGGTGATGCCAGCAGCGCTGAGGCCCGAAAACTGAGCCCGAGGCGGCGATAGCAGCAATGGGAACCACCAGCACCAGCAAGGCTAAAGCGCTTTCCTTGATAAGTCTAGTTAAAGGAGTCTGAGTGCTTGGCGTATTCCTAGATCTGCCATAAATGAGTTTCGAACTGCAACCTGCTTTGATCCGCACTCGATTTTGTTCATCCCCGACTCCAGCTGTCCGGGCCGAGAAGGTAAGAAACGTACTCTTGCTCTTCAACACGAGAATGGAACGATTAGCAAGGGCCATCAAGGAATAAATCAGCAATCAGCGTGAGAACGAGCAGATCCGAGTCGGAAAGGCGCTTGGGATGCCAGCAATGATGGCGTCACGATGGGAGTCCTTCAAATCATAGACAAGCGCGTATACCGAGCTTTTGCCCTGATCAGGTGTTTTTGCAGCATGACTCCATCTCCTCATCGGTAGCTTGCGCCTCGATGCTCGTCGAAGTGACGATCTACGTAGCACAGCTCTCCCCAGCAGAGAGACGTAAAGCGCGATCCCTAAAGCCTCTCAGGATAGGCCGACTAACGGATGGGAGTTTGATCGTCCAATGGGTGATCCGAGTAGATGGCTGTGATTGAATCCCAGCGTCTTGCGACAGAGACGTGCAGCAGGGCTATCCGTCAGGTGGAATTAGATCATAGGCTCCAACTCTGCTGATTGCTGAGGCGCAATAGAGCTCCAGCCGGCTGCTGCAAGGAATCCGCTTGTAGTCGTCGTTCCACAGCCCTGAACTCCGGTCCCATGGGGAATCAAATGGCTGCTGAGCACGGCCCGCATAGGGAAGCCGGGTGTCGTCGCGCAGTTCGCATGTAAGTGGCAGGCACCTGCGCAGCTGAAATGCGCTGGTTTGGTGGTCAACTTGTCGATTAGACAGCGGATTGAGCTACGCAGTCGCGAGAATGGCGAAGTCCCGATATGCCACGGTCATCAGGAAACTTAGGCAGGGAGAAGATGTGGTTGGTCGTCGATGCGTTTGCTGGCGAGCGCTGATCGTTGAAGACACGGACGAGCTTTGTGAAGTCGAGTGGAGCGAATCGCCAACATAGGCGAGGATACAGGCAGATCGGTGCAACCGGTAGAGAGAGCGCTGGCGGGGTAGTCAACATCCCTGAGCTGGTCGGGGTTTGACTCGGAAGCTGCGTACGTTCTCTAGGCGCTGGCGCAGTGCCTTACTTAGCCAGGGATCAGCTCACAGTCACGTCGCGGGCAGCTTCTGGTGTTTGGTGAGCGTCTCGTAGGCCTGACT
>Ga0163217_1059440_pt1 | contig 13013 bp, 8 predicted proteins | sample SynspAceP_FD_185933 | JGI IMG/M metagenome (GOLD analysis project Ga0163217, IMG submission 185933) | Saline lake microbial communities from Ace Lake in Antarctica - Synechococcus sp. Ace-P (PacBio error correction) | ecosystem: Environmental > Aquatic > Non-marine Saline and Alkaline > Saline ...
ACCTATCTGACCAAAAACAGGGAAAAAGGGGAGAGATTGTTTCCTTGGACCAATCACAATTCCCCATAATTAACTCCCCGTCCATAGGTTTGAAAAAAGTGTACAAAAAGAAACAAAATTTCAAGTCAGTTTTTTTTTTTTTTTTTTGGCGGGTGGAAGCTTTACAAAGAATATAGGAATTAAGCGTAAGAGGAATGTGTAGCCCTTTTCAAAAAAATGGACTGATTTTAGACCGATTAAATTAAAGCAGAATTGGCCCATTAATGCCTTAATGGTTTTGATATACACACATGAGATATAGAGCAGGTTTTTTATACTTGCAAACCCAATTTTTTTATTGCCAAATGCGAAATTTGCCTATTGGCTATCTGGCAGATAGTAAGAAAATTTTATTAGTTAAGTTAAATTTCAACGACGGCTGGCTAACTGACCTTAAACAGTAATTCAAATAGGAAAAGCATTACGCAGATGAAACATCAATCATGTTTTCAAAAAATGGATGGTTACTACTGTAGAACATTAGATAAAAGAGCGATATTAAAAAAACCAACTATCAGTGAAATAATCGAGCCGAGCTCAAACAAACTAATGACCCAAGCCCTCGCGCCCTTATGGAAGTGGCATGAATAGAATATATTGTCCCACAGCCTAATTGTTTGAGGAAGTAAAACAATTGACAAGCATGTAGTAAAAACGCCAGTCAATTTGCGCGGCACTCATGGAATTTTTTGTTAGCCATAAAGTCAGGGTGGGGCATAATATTGCCGGAAAAGCTCTAGTGGAATTGGTGGTTTGGGTTGGTTGATTTTAACCGCCATGACTGATGTCAAGGTTAGCCATGAAAACAACTAAACAAGTGAAAGGTTCAGTTCCCGGCGCTACCTTTAGCTGACTAGATTAAAGCGACTCAGCAAATTTGGCTTAGTGTAATCGCAACAGGAAATTAATTCGACATACCCGGGAAATTGCTGGTTTGACCTAGGTTTGGCGGTTTTGGCTGGACTACTCGCAAATTTGTGGTTTACAACTATGACAGCTACGTTCCTGGCTAAATTAGTTTATTCGCACGGGTGAATTGGCTTTGAGGGTCAAATGCCACTCAACATTCAACTTTCTGGTGCAATACGCGGCGGCAGCAGCAAATTTTTGGTGTAGTGACTCGAATTTGAATTTATTTACACAAGCCAGGCCCAGAAGTATTGGCTGAATGGTGGTGCATCTTTTGCCGATAGTAAAAACATGTTCCAACACAATACCACCAACGGCAATTAATAATAGTCCTTGACGAGTGACCTGCTGGCTCCGTTTATGCCGCAAAGGCTCCCCCATTTGCCTTTTTTACCAGAGAAATGGGCACGGTAAGAAGTGCTGGTCTTTAGCCGAATGTGTTATGACCCCCGGTGATATTCGCTGAGGTCAGGATGCCACGACCTGCAGACCATATTCAGAAATATAGGCAGCCCAATTGCAGAGGCAATTGGGCCCTATGGCATTGTCAATTGGCAACGCAGCTGGTTTTGAAAGTCCAACTGTTAAACCGGAAGGTGGCCTCGAAATTATTGGAAAAGCCATGGATAATTTCTAAAGATAAATGACGCATGTCATATCTCACATTGAAAACGCAAGTACGACCTTGCTCCCAGCGATTTGAATGTGAAGATTTTTGCTCGGCGCATCTAAGTGGGGCCTATGACCAAAGTGGCTTCCGCAAGAAAACACCTGGTTGAATCGTAAAACACCTTTCAACCAGTGAATGTGCATACGCCGCTTGGCAAGTAACCTAAAGATGACGAACTTTGTCGTCAGTGGGCACGGAAGTTACATGCAAATTTAAACTCAGCAAATTTTCAATTGGGCAGTATTTATGTTAATTTTATTCCAGATGGTGATGAAAACTGTAATTGGTGAGGCTTATGGCGCAAACTTTTTGCTCGGGACTTAAAAAGGCATTAAACAGCAATTCGATTCCAGACAATCTATTTAGGATTAAATCAAATAGTCGTGCGTAGTTTGTTTAAATATAGCGGTTTGAGATACAGACCGCTATATTCCTCTCAACACATGGTTAAACCAATCAAGTCGATAAAAATCGTCTATCTTTAAATACTTATTTTATAAATAGAACTTTTGTGCTATCCTACTCAGTCAGGGTTATGATTTGGCTTTCGTGCAAACCAATATGAATTAGCATTCCATGATTAGAGTATTGTTTTTAACAAAAAAGGCGGCGTTAAGGCAAATCTAGCCTAACTGTGATCTGGCAGCTATCGCTGCTCCACCAAGGGCACAGTCTTTAATCATTGATTTAGATACCCCAGTGTAATAGCACCGCTACTCTCAATGTGGTGATGTGCCACCAGAGAGCAGTCATCGGCTGACTTATTTGTAGCAAGAGCATTAACCTTTCATTTGCGCCGACGTCCTGCTAAGCGAATTTTGTCATCAAACGCAGTTGCTAAATTTATCTATTATTCCCTGGCTCCCCTCGATAGCAGAGTTTAAGAGAGTGAACTGGAACAGCCGCCATAAAATTTTACAAACTGCGGTGAAGCCTTCGATCATTGAAAGCGAGCAATTATAATATATTTTACGATACCGGCGCCAAGCGCTTAATTTTTAACATGTCGGCTTAATTGCCCTGACCGTTTGCCTAATGCCCCATAGATTGTGAATGATTTTGCCCGCCAAGGTTTTTATATAGCCTTCAGCAAAAACTCGCAGAAATTCGCGAAGACCAATAATGAAAAGCTAGAAACGAAGGTAATTGCCAATCATTTTATGAGTAATTGCCAATTTTAATCCAAAAAATATTGATTGACTAATTAAAAGAAGCTCCGGTAATTGCCTGGTCTGAGCAAATCAGTTAAAAATGCGTGATCCTCAGTTCAAACAACCTCTCATCAGTATGCTCCAAAACATAAGCTTACTCAATCGACTGGTGAGCTTTGTTTTAAGCTGCTAGAAAATAATAATTTTGTAAGGAGGTCTTTTATTAAGACAAAGCCCAAATCCATTTTGTGGGTGTAAGAAAAGTTCGACAAAACCTAACAATATGTCAATTTTATTTACAGCAATCGTGTAACTCTCGTTTTACTCAAAAATAAACTATGCCCTTAGATAAATTCTAGTAATTTTTAGATTGGTCTAAGTCCTTCAATGCCTTGGCGGCTGTTAAAGACGAAGTTTGCAGGTCTTTAAACCTTTAAAATTTAAGTTTGCATACATTTATAAGGAATAAATCTGTTTAAAACAGCTCGCAAAGAAAACTTTTATCACACATTGCTCGGCATTTTCAGTAGTAACTTTAGCAGTTCATGGCATCAGCGCCTATTGTGATATTAGGTGAACGTTTTCGCTTCTACAAGTGACGGTAAAGTTCATGTTTACAGTCAAATTTGGGCACCTTAAAGCAAGTATTAGATACTGGAGCTTGTGGCTTCAACCACTTGGGTCCAACCTTGGATAGTAATGGTAATTTTTATTGTCACCGCTTTTCGTCAGGAGGATGTTGTGTCACAATTTGATATGAAGGCGGCAAATTCTAATTTGATGCGACATGGGCACAGGAATAAGTCAAATGATCCATGTTTAATGGCCACAGGGGAATGCCTATATTGGTAATGCAAGGCGCTGCGACCATACAAAAGTTGATCAAACGGTAAGCTCTATTGTCATTAATGTGGCTTTCACAAAATATCAGATTGGAAATGATTTGGGGCTGCCGAGTCAAGAAACGATACTTTACAGTAATGAAGGTTTAAAAAACAACAATTCGTGAGTTAAACACCTAGTACTGCTGTGTTGAATACCGTGTTCACTTCCGGCTCATACGCCACAATTCTTGCCAAACGATAATTTGAGTGACATGGCGTTATCGCGGCGTCGAGTGATGCATGATATCGCTGGATAGAATTTGGTGTTTTTACAACAAACTTATAATGTGCGTATAGGTGGTATTTTTGCCTTAAACCTTGAAGTCCCTGATGGAACGTCTTTCTGGACAGGAAGCGTTGGTGGGCAAGATATAGACTAAAAGTTAATATCACCAACTGGTGCTATTGAGCAGTCTGGAGTACAGGTTCGGTACACCTTTACGGATCTAAGTGTTGGTGAAATACAAGTCCTGGCGGGGCGGCGCAAATCCTGATCTCAACACCTTCCGTTCCAGAGCCAATGCCCATTACTTTGGTCTTTTGGGTATGTCTTTGCTTAGTTTTAACTCGGTCAGAAAATATTAATAAAAGTTGATGAATACGGTTACTAATCTCCACTTAGCCTGTTCATTGGCAGCATAATTAACGCTTTAACGAATGATTGTGATGGCGTTAATGTATCGCGTTTAAACTCCAACTGATTTACTCAAACTACTGTTTTATAATTTACTCCAGTGTTTTTGCATCTCAAAATACATTAAAAATGAAGCGTCTATGGTAATCATACAAGCCGCGTCAAGGACTCAATACCGCAGCTCAATATCTTAAGTCACGACAACTGGCTCTATATCGGCCAAAGCCCAACAGTTGAAAATACGGGTGAAAGGAAAAATAGGCACAGTCCATCAGACACCGTTGAAGTTACCGGTCAAATTTCCCAACCCTCAGCCAAATTTCATACAGTAATAGCAAGCAGCAAAAATCCATATTCAATACACATGGGGCAATTTAAGGCCCAATTCACCAAATACAATACGTTAGCTGTGTTTGATATTCAGAACGGGGCATTACAAACGATGCCGGTACAAAAATTTCGTAATGCACTATTCACTAAAACCGCTACTATTATGCTATTAATTGTATAAATACAGAGAGCAACTAAGATTGCCAGACCTAAGCACCGCTAAAAAGATGGTTGTGACAAATTGTCCTATTGTTCCTGATAAAACTACTAGTGCAAACCCATATTGCGTGAATAATGCCCCGGATATAAAACAGAAGGCATAACAGTACGTTGATTTAGCAACGTGCTTGCTAACCATTTTTCAAAAACACGCGGGGGTGGCAAGCAATATAGCTAGAATAAGTTAGACGAATCCTGTTCAAGTGTGAATTATCTCTATAGTATTGTTATAAATAATAAACTAAGTATTACACTTTGCCAATCCAATTTTGGGATTAACCGTGTCTTTGTGCGCATACCCGTATCGAAGCCGCAGGGCTTAACTTTCTAAATAAACTTGGCGTTTTATATACCAGCAAAATCAGCGCCAGTGCCAGCTATACCTACTGCGCTCAATAATGCAACCGGCGCAATCCGATTTAACCAACAATTATGCCACTCTCGTTCAAAAATTTATATCTCAATGCCTTTCCTCCACTGGCATACTGCCAACATACACAACAAAATTCGCTGCAACATAATAATGCCACGCAAACACCGCCAGTTCCATACTAATTGGTTTATCTATAGTTAAAAATGGCGCAAAAGGTGAAATCATAAAAGCGCCAACACTTTAGGTTGGCAATGCAAGTTTTATAAATCCTGTGCACTAACGTAAAATTATCTTGGTAATTGGCATGAATCTGTCGGTGTATTTGAAGCGCGCTGACCGTTTTGCACGCCAAAATCAATGATGCCAGATAGCTAAATAAGCCTCCACCTATCCACTTAAACCAATTAATATACCTGGGGTAATTGCAAGCAATTAAAGCCGCTACAATCCCATAACGGCGGCAATGGCAACAATGTTACGCCGTAACATCTCCCCTAGGCATCATCCATAAGGTGGCGTCGTAACGCCAACACTCATGCCGAGAAGTCATGCTAAGGTCATGCACAATCCTGGCGTTATGGAGACAAAAAAGAAGTAGGAATTGAAGTACCGCGAGTATGACCATCAGGCATATAAATAAAGCTTAAAACGCTCAGAAAAATAGTGGAGGTAGTTATGCAATTTTTGTTATCAATCAGCCTAAGTAATATAGAAAAAGTGAAGAGTTTTTAGGCCTAAAGCCCACTTTCAAATTCACTAGCCCAGATGCTTATACTGGCGTCAGCTTCATCATAGTTTGCATTAGAGGTGAATGCCGTAGGGTACGCACCGTGAGCAATTCACTTCAAGCCAGACACAATAAAACGCGGCTGGTTTCCTTCTTGCGCGAGCTTGCATAAAAACATTCCCCCGCCATGGCTCTTATGTTCATTATCGTTTTGTGCGCGCAGCGGATAATCTTTTACGTAAGCCAAATTCACTGCGTGACAATTGCCGAATCCACCAACTAATGCTTCATTCGACTTTAAGACTGGGTTTGCGCAAAAAAGCTGGCCATAGTGGGTAACGCGATTCATGGGTGAGTTGACGAGTATTCAGCGCTGATATTGTTCAGCATATTGTTCGGTCAATAAGGCAAAAAAGCGGCCTCGCCTGGGTCATGTTCGCTGAGGACAACACTGGAGTTAATCCGGTTACGTTTAATCCATTTATTACCTAATGGACGCAGCCCGTGTGTTGATGCAGAAGCAACCACTTTGTTCGTTAAATGCCGCGCGAACGATACGGTCAATATACCTTGGTGTTGACGCCATAACTAACCATCCATCCGGCTGGCTATGCAAGTTGCTCCAAACCTAAGTTTTTGCTGCCAGTGCAAAGGGGCCAGTTTGCGACTTACATGGTAATTTTTCCATTTTTTTGGGGCTCAATATCATCGAGGCCTTTGAATAGTTTTCTAATACGCTTCTATGCGCTCTGAATGACCGAGGGTGGCATATCCCATTAGACATTCGTAGGCCTGCATCGGAGCAATAAGTCAGCGCGCGCAATCGGACTAGTCCAGTAACAGTAATTATATGACTGACCCGAATAGTAAGCAGCTCACTAAATAAGCTCGGACGGGCTTAATTAACAAACCTAAACATAAACCATACTTCTTGAGTAGAATTTGATCGCGCACATCTCGCGACAATACGTTTGGAATTTTGAGCCGCAATTCCAAATCATCTGTATGAGGGCGAGAAATAAGGACCATCACATAAGAACGACCAACCTGGCTGATTTTTGTGCCACCAGCATGCACTTACCCGCTAATCTGAGAGTCACCATCAGACTTTACCTAATAAAGCCAGATGCAAGCACGTTATACCGACAAACAACGCAACGAGACCCGCTTGGCAGTTAAACTTCTTCATCAGATCCCGTAATAAATACAGACCATATGCCACATTCAGCTTTGGCATCTTAAGCTTTGTAGCTTGACGAGGGCTGACAACAGCAATATTGTTCGTAAATATTATTTCTGCCGCCCAGCGTGCGACAAGAAGCTGAGGCTCAGAACAAAGATCAATATCCCAACTCTTCAGCTGGCAATAAGGCAATATCTTTTGCGCTGAAACATTTAAGCGGAAAGAGGTAGCCAACATTTGTTCGAGTGGCAATTTCGGGTAGGTATAATCGTGTAACTTTTCATACGCCTCTAAGGTAGCCGTGGCTTGATATTGCGAGCCCTTTTGCCGTGCTGACCGCAAGTTACGCATTGCCATTCCCCCCTTCGACCGTGCTTTCATCAATTCAGAGAAACGAGGACGGAGGTCTGCCCTCAAGTAAATTTTGGGTAGTAATAGCGGTTACGGTTGGACGCTGATAATCCCGTCCAATTACGCTGTAAATAGCGTATTCACTTTTAAAAAACGACGCACGACATAAGTCTAGAATCGTAGCTCAGGAAAAAAGCCTGCTGCAATAAACGGAAGGGTAATGCATACACCGCGACTTACCTCAAAATATACTACTCGGCTAGTTGTGGGAGACTTTTTGGTACTCGATAGGTCCGCCCAGTCAAACCTAAATATCGCAGCGACCAATCTGAGGCATGAACGTTTAGCAATGTTCCTCTGTCGACAAACTTTAACGGGGCAATATCACTTAATGTTTCGGTGCTCACCCCAAAGGTGCTAATTCTTGTTGCAGTGCTTGATCTTCACTAGGAAAATCAACTGTACCACCGCTCTTTTAAGGGTTTAGTATGGCGCCGCCTACGTGGATTTATAATCCCCTGGCGTAATAACATCTTCCAACATGGCCTCCCAATAAATAAACAAACTTTGCCGCCCACACTAAGGGGACGTTTTCGTAGGCAATCGGTCCTGCGAGCCAGGATTTTGTTTTTCAAGTTCAATGACGCTAAAGGCCGTAATATATGTTTCTGGCAACCAGAACTAAACCATTTGTTCAGCTAACACCGCCTCGAGGCGCGCTCGATAATGGCGACTTGCTCTCTGTCATCACGGAAAATAGATCCAAGTATAAATACGCATAAAACAGTGGCCATTCGACTCTATGTGTTCAAATTGGCTTAATTCTGTTCTCTCATAATGCAAGCGTCCTTCGTCTCAACCATGGGTCGAGGACCATCTCGTAAAAAGCGTTTTAGGCCCGTAGCGTCCTTCAATTGGCTGATAATATCATCGCGCACTTTATTGGCGAGATTGTGAATCTGGCACAGTGAAGGCCGAAAGCCATAACGACTGAACAGCGCTGCATTCGATTTCCTTTGGTATTATTGTGATTCTCGTGCAAACATCGCAGTAAGAGGTATATGGCGTTGATGCGATATTTATCGCACAACTATGAAGAACTGAGCGTTTGTTGGAGCCTTTAGCGCTCCATACAGAAAGATTAAAGCCTGATAAGGCTTCAGAGCGCTGTTTGCCATGGCCCAATGACTGGCATTTAAGTTTCATCACTCCGTTGGGCTGTTTTGATTTAGCAGCGCAACGCTCCCAAATACCATAGTCAGGTAACGATAAGCACGTTCAACTGTAATACCACTAAAATTTTGAAATAAACAGACTTCTTCATCTGTCCAAAAAGTTTTAAGCCAGAGCAATCATTTGCGCCATCATTAACAAAAAGACCGAGTGGTCATCAATTTGCAATGGCCCATTCATCATCGGCTACGACCTTTCCACCCGTAGCCCGTGTGATATTTTGCATGTAAGTGAATCTAAAGGGTTACGGCTCTTTTAAAGGCTTCAACTTTGGCTGAACTGACTCATCATAGAGCGTAATAAGCCGCGCATCATTTAACTGTAAGGCTGCTCTAATTCAATCCCGGGGTCGACGCCATGTTTGTCAATAGTTTGCCATAGAAGCTAAGCCCAGCCCCCATACGGCAAGTTGCTATTAAACATTAATCTCTTAACCATGCATCCTGAATAATTACCATGATTAGTAATTGCCGTGCTAGCGGTAAGAGGCCTGAAATAAGGGGTGTTGTTTATCAATAATAACCGCTTAAATCTCCTGGTAATAAGGTCAAGGCTGGTTCTTAATTCAAGGTCACGCATAGTTAATTCCTGTTTGCTAGAAAAGGATGCAGGAGTAATAGGTTGGCAATCTCAAAAGAAGACTCATCGATTATTTGTAGTAATTAAATAGGCTCAACAAGATAATGTCAAATAGGTATGTTGTTATTCACAGCAAAGTATGGGCCACTAAATATCTTTTGAGTTAAAATAGCCCTTCTTTCACATAAAATTGCTGCTTATATAAAGTACTATAAATACTGGGCCTCTGATTTTCGAGACAAAAAGAAGTAGGAAAGCGGCTATTTTATCTAGTTTGGTCCGAATAAAGATCCGCTTTTTTGTGTTTGCTGCAACGCAAGATTGGTGCTGGCGCTGCATGTACCGTCCCTGTGCAGTCTCAACTTGTGATTTTGGTATTTGCTCAGAGTCATGTAATTTAGCCACACAGTGAAATAGCTTCGGCATGTTCAATGCCGCTTGCGTATTACTGGGTTGGACACTTATTCTATGGCGTAATAAAAGTAAAAATGGCTGAAGCTAGGGACGTAATATGTTGACTTGCATAGTCGCATGTTAAGCAATATAAAAATCAAGTCCTACTTTGGATTCAGGCTTGATTTTTAAATCACTATGGGCTTTACCCAAGTCAATTAAAATGCTTTTTACTTAGGCGATAAACGGAAATCAGTATCAGGCGATGCAACCCCCCCCCCCCCCCAAAACAAAAAGTGATACCACCAATACTCCTGCTAAATTTGCCAACCATCTTACCAATGCTTTTTAAAGAAGGGACCTATGGCAATGGCTTTGATCTGAAAAATCTTTGAATTTTTCGTTTTGTGCCATAACTGCTGAAGAGCCTACTCCGACATCGCCGTAAGACCCCTTTTCCATAGATTCGCCCTAGTTTTGCAAACCCACGCAGAAGCAGAGTTTGAACCCGTATTTGTATTGTGGTAAGCACCAAATCGACTATACCAATCTTTGATAATTTGCATTGGTTCATCCAATTAACACCGACTTGATTCTGCTCGACCCTTGTCACGCAAGTCTAAGTCAAAGCGCATACCCGTTTTTATAGTTGTCCGTTTCCCCGCAAATACTCCAAGTTAATTCACCTTGATAAAAGTCAAAATCATTGTCCTGACTCTGCGGTTTTTACGTGCTTGCGCCAGCACCGCCCATTGGAATATCGCCATTTTTATGCTTGCCTGATAATGAATCTTTGCGCAAAGCTTGTTTGCCACCGCGATTATTAGGGTAACGCTATCGATATTCAAAGGACTTATGCCCTTCATTAACACGCCAAAAACACCACGGTATTGTCGCAAAAGTAGAGAATACAAATATCCCCCAGGAGAATAAAACAAAGAATTTGAATACTGTAATGTTTGTTTAATCACGTAAAGAGTCCTTACCAGTTTAATGGGCAAACGTCGCAATTTTGAATAAAGTGGATTAGCGTTACACATAAATAATAATCTGTTTCACAATTAGATGTGTAATGGGGTGTCGAGAGTTTTAAATTAGTTAATAAAACGGCTAAGAACCTGACTTCAGAGCTAAAGTAAAGCTAAAACGCTTTTTGTAAGCAGTGATTAAGAAATGATCTGTTGCTGCTTGTAACTGGAAATGATCATTGCATTTGTGATTTCAAAATGTATTACCTCTTTTGCTATTTTCTGAATTATTAGCATACTACCAATTAAGTAAAAATACGTATTCACTTATGCACAATTGTTTTTGTTGTAAATTTAATAATGCAATGCAAAAACCCTTAAGTGATAAAAAAAATATGAAAGTTACAGCATCTTGGTGGTCAATCGGTAAGCATGGAGTTTACCTTAAACCATGAACTGTATTTAGGCAATTTCTGAAGTAGGGGCTCTAATCGTGAGTATATTAACGATTTTATCATCCGCTATTAAGTTTCGCTATTCCTTTGTTATCCATTACCTGATTGCTAAATATCATCAGTTTTCCTTGGAGTTTATGGTTCCCAAACACTAAAGTTAAGGCCAAACGTAAGCGTCCTTTCCATCCACCTTTGTCAATTCAATAGAAGCAGCCACTAAATGCTGAACGCGTGATCTATATCAAGCTTAACCGCCCATCAGTTATTTTTACTTAAAAAAAATAATGTGAAAAAGCCGGCCCGCTGGCTGAAAGGATTAAGCTAGCTTTCACGATAAATGCTAAACAAGCATTAGATCGTCATAATCATAGCCAGAGCCCTACTAAAGACTATCCTCAGGTTGAACCGTGCAATACGCTCATTCCGAAATCTGCCTACAATGCTTGGCTAACTGCTGGCCACAAATGTTTCATTAGCAGTGCCGGTAATTGCAAGGGCAACAGATTATTTAAGATAACATGTCATGTGATATTTTGAGAAACTACGAGACACTAGATGTTGATGGCAGCAAGCCAAGAAGTCCGCGGATTTGATGACCCAACAGGCGATGGATCAGCCTAGCAACAAATTATATTAGAGTTTTTAAATTGTTGCTTTCTTTGCTCGTTTTTGTGCCAGCGTCGTGATTGCCCTATTAGTCCACTCGCGTATTTGAAACTCATATGTTTATTAAAACCCATCACGAGGGTGAAGCGAATTTACCTCGCGCTTAATGCAAAAGGTAAAGATTGAACTGGCGACGCTTGGCTGGCACCTTTAATGCTATGATGTCAAAACTACAAGCCCTGATAAGTCGATGTTAAAGCACGATGCTAAAACACTAATCAAGGCGTTATAGAACTAGACAGTTTCCAGCCAACAAAATCAATCAATCTCGCAGCAGCAAATCAAGTAATTTACATCAATTTCTGAACGGCACTGAAATCAGATGGGCCAAGCGAACAGTGAATTGCCCGCAGTTCACAAACGGCACAAACGAAAACAGAGCGGTTAATACAAAACACTATGAGGTCAATCAAAAGGTGGTTGATGAATCAAGTAAGAAAATATTAATCAAGTTATCCAAAGCGATTTCCCATGGCGAAAACGTTTATTGCAGGTTAGCTTTAGCACACACCAAATAGTTAAAGTCTTAGATGTTATTCGCTCCTATTGCAGATCAGAACCAATTTACTTGCCGTTAAAATGCGCTATAGAAGCAGCAGAGCAAGGCGAGCAAGGGGCCTGCGGATTTTGCCTGTCGTAGCGACAGAAGTTTCGCACCTAGCCAGTCGCACACAAAAATCGCACAGAAGATTATTCAGGCCATGATTGGAGTCCTTGAAAAGGGGTTGAAAGAAGCCGTAAATGCATTACTTCCGGTGCATCTCAAAGTAGAAAGCGTGTTTAATAGTCACAGCGATTACATGATGCCTTAGACGTTGTTACCGTTTTCAGTCACCACAACACTGGGATTATTTTTCAGATAGCACAGCAACCGAACAACAAAGTGAAGTGGTTGACTGTATTAATCGTACTAATCGGTTACTCAAGTGGCTTGTCAGAAAAAAGCAAGATGTAGGTAAAAATCAAACCAATACCTGTGACAGCTAATTATTGGCGAACTTAGCCATGGGTCTCAACAAGCCCACGTGGACCGTTTTCAACAGTTTAGTTAACTCGCAGATAGTACGCCACTTGGGTTTGTCTAAAATTATAAATATACAGGATGTATTTGCTCTCTCAAGATAATATGCTACTCATTCAGGATAACAAGTAGCCAAGATTTGGTCATTACGGCGGCTGCAACATTGCTTGCTTTACTAAGGAGTGTGCAGGGATGATGATGCGATATGCGGATAGGCGACTATGCGCC
>Ga0163217_1034335_pt1 | contig 13011 bp, 8 predicted proteins | sample SynspAceP_FD_185933 | JGI IMG/M metagenome (GOLD analysis project Ga0163217, IMG submission 185933) | Saline lake microbial communities from Ace Lake in Antarctica - Synechococcus sp. Ace-P (PacBio error correction) | ecosystem: Environmental > Aquatic > Non-marine Saline and Alkaline > Saline ...
TAAAAAAAAAGAAAAGGAAAAAAAAAAGGGAGGATTTTAAAAAAAAATGGCGCAAAAAATTTTTTTTTTCAAAAAAATTCTTTTTTTTAAAAAAAAAAAATTGGTTTTTTTGGTTCCCCCTTTTTTTTATTGTTTTTTTTTTTTCCGAAGGGAAGAAGGGGGTTAAAGTGAAAAATTAAAACCTGAAAAGAAAACCCCGTAGAACTAATGGGGTTTTTTCCCCCATTTTTGAAAGGTAAAGTTTTTCTCTGCGTCCTTGATAACGTCAACCGATTAAAACGCTTGAGATTAGACAAAGGGTTACATCACACTTTTATCCCAAAACAGGTCTGGACGCCAAAATGAATGAGCAATAATTGGGGTCTTTGTCCACAAACTGTATCCTAGTAACACATTTAAACACAACGCTGATGCAACAATACGCCAATCGGTTTGGATATCCAAGCGTTTTTTTTTTCCGCATATTCTTCCGTAAGAATTTTAAAAAATAATAGTAGAGCAAATCCGGCGAATCTGCACATTGACCTGCTTGGAATGGTTTTTTGCTCAAGTACGTGAAAAGGTACAAAATAGCGACTCATCGCGGTTTGCCCTTGGCGGGATCAGTGTCTATACAGAATACAAAATGAATACTATTTTGTCGTAACGGAGTTATTTATTGGTGTATGGAAATGGCATCCTGTCAAGGTCTAAGTTCTCGAATCAACGATTTCTTAATTAATTTTATTAACTGTTTGTTTACTCGTAATCCTGATAAAGCATCAAGTAATAAAAAAGGCCTCGAATAAAATGAAACAGAGCCCCCCTGCTACAATTAAAGTAATAAAGGGTATTCATTTAACCATCCTCATTCCGTCTATAGGAATTTAATGCTTAAATTGTGATGATGACCACCAAACGCCATGAGAATGACCGAGAGCGCAATTTTTTCATCATTGGGTGCCTTCAACGCGCATCGAACTATTCTGCCATATTGAACGTCAAGTCTTTACCTGCCAATGGATGATTAAGAATCCACTGTCGCAATGCTTCAAGTCCGGCTTTAATAATAGTAACTTGGCGCAATGCCTTGGTCCTGTTTTTCACCATAGCCAACCATGCCTGCTTTCCCAGCTTTCCGCACCTTGCAAATGCTTAAATTGGGCATTTGCTTGCGTACGGTCTTCATTGGCGCTCTCCGTAAGCGTCAGCACACGCCTAAACGTCACTTCAAACTCATCACCCCTGCTTTTCCTTCCATGGCTTTTTTCTAAACCTGCGAATGACCATTAACCGTGACGCAATGAAGGTAGGTCGCAGGATCTTTGCCCCGCAGACGTTTTCGATAAGCTCTTCGCCGTGAACACGAAAGTATAATGACAATTGGACGACTTTGGTTGTCTGCAATCGACATGCTATTTTCCTCATTTAAATTCCAATAAATTAAGCGTGACTGCTCATTTTATGGCGGCATTATAAAGGCTGTGAAGAAACTTACCTAGACCTCTTATTCAGTCTCTTTCACTAAAAAATAGACAGCTCTATGAACTTCTTTAAATAATAATGTTTCCATTTACTAACGCCGCAGCGGTTTTTTCCGAAAGGAAGTGATTTTAACACATAACAGGGTGCTCATCAAAATACTCAACGATGTGCTTTTTCGAAACAACCATGCAAAAGCCCAGCGTTGAAACGCGCACTTTTGTCATTAAACTGAGCCTTCTACATTAATTTTTAGTGATTTTTGGCGCCCACCTAAATACAATCGATTCTTCTTTCAATTCGCACACCCGAATTCAAAAGAAGGACTTACTTTGTGGGTTAACGAAAGGTCCTGACCAAAAGCCGTCCAATGTCCCCGTCATATTCTGATCAAATCCACCAATACTAAACCACCGTCCGTTCGGTAAAATCCACATCGGCAGAGTCGAATGAGCAAATCAAGATTGAGTGTATTTATTGTCTAACGTTACTTTAATATTGTTTTTCTTGAGGCTGAGCGAGCTGCTTCGTCTACTTCTTGAATTCACTTCTGCTTTCACCAACACGGAAACCTATTTACCATACCAGTTAATAGTAACGATTGCAACGACCAGAAACACCGAACGCTAACTAATATGTCTATCTCCATATATTTCTCCTCCCAGTCACATCGAACAGCCATGCTGTTCGATTTTTCCAAACCAAAAATCGCATAAAATCTTCTGTTACTTTTGCTCAATATCGACGGCTTCTTCAGTGGGGACAAACAAAGAAACGCGTAAAAACTTAAAACCCTCTGGGGTCCGTAGTGATGCGTTACTCGCGGCTCTGGGCGGGAAATCTTAATGGTCCAATCGCTTCTCGATAGCTGTTTATAACGGGTCGCTACCTCATACAAATGGTTCGCTGTATTCTCGAATTCTCTCGATATCTGCTCTTAATAGCAAACAGTTTTACGTCCATCGTATTGCGACAAACAGAAAAGGTATGCGTCACATAACGACGCAAATATGTTCAAGTTTTGCCACCGTATGAACCAATAAAAACATGTCGGCACTACTGTTTGTACGCCCAGCTGTAAGTGTATGCCCCGCCTTTTAAATCCACTCAAAACAACGTCGTTGAAAAGCCAATCTACTGCCGTGCGGACTTGCGCCTTCATAATTAGCAATACGGATCCAATCTCCAACCTGATAGGGCCGTGTGCTCGCGCGATAAAATGCGACCACGATAACAGAAGGCGATAAATTCTTTTGTTGCGATGACCAACGCCACCAATAAAGGCAGCGATCGAATCGCGATATTTTTGTAATGTCAGATGACCAAATTAGAATAAAGCCAAACTAAAAAAATGGTTAAATATGTTTATCGACCGTATTGATTCTCTGGACGCTTTTATCGTGTTCAATTATTCCTGATTCACACGAATCATACGTTCGTGTAACAAACGCACAATATAAAACATAAAGCCCAAGAAATGGTTAACAGCAATTTCAACATGGTCTGTAATGATAGAAAAATCTAATTGGGATATAATCCGAGTTGCATAAAAACCGTTTCCTTCAATCAAGAGCGCCACTTTAACAATCATTACTCAAATCAACAAATAAAAGGCACTAGACAAAGAGGGAAAATAACACTTGTATATTTATACAGTAAATTTTTCACGAGGTGGAATCATGCCTGTAATTAATCAAATATGTTGTAGAAACGATGGAATCGAAAAAAATGAACGTTTACTTCAAAAACGGAAGCCGATGCGTACGATAAATTGTTGGACACGGCCGAAGCGCTGTAATGAAATCTTGATCAAAAGCATCTAGCCGGTGACCATAGTCAAAGGAAGCACTGTCCATGTACCTAGCGGAGGAACAAAGAATCGCTATTAGAACGTTTTAAGTACCAAAAAAAAGCCCCCCAAAGTTCTAAAAAAACCAACGATAAAGCAACAATATGCTCAGCTTGAACCTGACCGAAATCACCGTTAAAAAAAGGCCTAGAAGATCTGGTTATAAGAACCGGATGAAGAAGCGGTTTACGACGAAGATTGAAAACACCGTCGTATTTTGATATGAAGAGGTAAGCACTTCGTTGAAAGTGAATGCCGCATAAACTGCGGTATTCAAGTCTCATCTATAACGAGTATTTAATTCAATTTATCCAATCGAGAAGATCATGGTGCGTCATATCACAACTTAGTAATAGACCTGTTGAGTCTTTAACGCCATCAATAATCTACGTTTTGCGTCACTATTTACCACAAGAAAATTGATGTAAGGTTAGGATGTACATTTCATTTAAACTATTGCCAAACGACCAGAAAGAAGCAGAATTCAATCTTATTGATGAATAAGACTTTTTTAATAATAGGATAAAAAAAACCTCTTTAAACATCACTTAACCTTACGATATTATTATATTGTTTTTACACAATTCATAATGCATAGGGAATTAAATATATGAAAATCATGGAATAGCAATTGACAGCATCATTGATCGCTGGAGCATCCATTTGGCCAATGCAAAACGACACTAAATTTGGAGTTCAAGAGAGGGGTTCGCAAGTGGGTGGTGATTACTCTGCTACAGTTAATTTTACAGATGGGTCTTCTGAAACATTAATCAAGCTGGATCAAGGTATTTCAATTGGTGCATTCACTTTATCCCATTATCAGATAATGGCGTTTGCCTATAAGTTGCAGCCTTAAACTTATTTGCTATGCATTCTGTTACAAGCAACTAATGGGCGAAGTAATTTTTACTCATCTTCCATTAGATGCGCTAGACTTAAAGATCAAATGAACAAAGATGGCAGGTTTGCACGTCTATACTTTTAATTCAGTTCGAAATTGGCATGGCAGATAACGCCCTAGGTTTACGTCGGAAGCCGATACTAACCAATCTACAGTAATAGTTTCTCTTATGCCATGAATATTGCGTGTCAAGCCACTATACCACCATTGAATACAGTTTCGTTGGTGTCACCCAACAAAAAATACGAGTTCCAAGTGTTGCCATTCCACTGGTCTAAGCTTCTAATTATCAACATTTGAATTTAGTAAAAATAAGAAACTAGAGCCTTTATTATAAAGGCTCTTTTTTTTACCTAGTTCACGCTCTCTTTGAAAAAACTCTCCTCCAAAAACTTATCTAACGTATACTTTACGTCATATTTCCCGCTCTCCCATTTTGCTCTATGGGATCTTTGAATTGAAGCCTACCGACTCGCTAAAAAAACACTGTCGTAAGAACATGCTCGGCGGTCTTTCGCTATAGCCGCGGGCGATCAAATTTGGTGTGGCAAACCGTCTCCCTCTCTTAACCATTGGGCTCGCACTACCACCTTGATTGCGCGTACTACCTGCCCGCGATGCCTACTCGGACAATTGAATGGTTGACGCTGTATTAGCGGCCAATGGAAAGTTTTATAAGGCAGACCAAGTAATTGGCCAACTAGAAACAGCACTTACATGTTGTGCTAGAAGGAATCTTTGTTCTTATCATTGCCGCGGCACAGCGAGCATTAACGCGCAGCAGGCATTCTACAAGGTTTGTTAGGTCCAAAAGTTAACTTGAAATGATCTAGAAAAAAAGCCCCAAAACCTACCCTGTCCTCATTTTAAGACTCTGAGTTTTACGACAACTTGTTCCGCGCTCGACGCGAAGCATCAAGCCGACCGCTCGCCTTTTGGTCAAATAAAACTTTTTTCGTTACTTCAAAATGCCATTTCTTTATCAAGTTTTGCGGTTTTACTCTGGCCTTTTTCGCCACTGGGCATTAGTTGTTTTGCTAATCTGTGGCGCGCTGCTTCTTTTTAAGATCGCCGAAGCAAAATTTTCTGGTGGATAGCTTTTTTGATGTTCCGCTGGCGGCTCGCCCGAAGTCCCCGACAGCAAAAACTACTTAGAACGTTACTGGCTCGGGAAGACAACATAAAAGAAGTTCCGCCTTTTTTATCAGCTGGAGAGCGTTTTTTTAGCAGCGCTTACTCTGAAATCTTCCTCAAACTGTTTAAGAAAAGTAAGCGTCTTATTCTTCGAAGAGAAACCTGGGGCTTTGCTTTCTTGGTGTGATCAGCACAACTGGTAATTTTATGGTGCCTACGCTGATAGTCAGCCGACACTATTATTGGTGCGAATCACATTGGTCAAAATGACCACATTATTCTATCTCTTTATTCAAGCAAGGCCAAAAGCTCTGTTTCAGCCTCAATTGACAGCGATCAGCGGCATGTATGAAGACAACCTTTATTTTGTCGAACTTATAATGAGTATCTAGAACAAGGAAACGCCATTCGCTACCAGTGGTTTATTAATTGGCCCAAAACAACGCGATGGTATTCGCCTTTGAAGATGTTGTCCGTTTCCAGTATCCAGGCAGTGAACAATCCGCCGCTATCAATGTCACACTGCATATTCGTCCCGGTCACAGTCCTCCGCTATTGTGGGAGAAATGGTTCTGGTAAACCACCTTAATAAAATTACTCAACACGCCTTACATCCAACACAGAAGGACCGCATTTTATTAGAAATGGGTTGGATTTACTCGAATGGGATGAAACCCGCTCTTAAGCGTGTTTGGGGGTGATTTTATCCAAGACTTTTTTTGTACGCTATCAATCATCTGTCGGTGAGAAACATAGGAGCTGGTGATAAACGATTCGCTTCAATGACCAAACGGGTTGGCACAAGCCCGCCGAGTTTTAGGCAAGCCACTGACTTTATTGATGAACTCGACAATGGTACCACACCCAGCTTGGCCGATGGTTAAAGCGGACAAGAGAATTGTTCTGGTGGCAAATGGCAAAAAAATCCCTTGCTCGGCCTTCCATGCGAGAAGACGCCGATTTTTAGTATTAAATGAACCAACCGCCTGCGATGGACGCTTATAAGCTGAGGCCTAATATTTTTCAGCATTTTCAAAGAACACACTAAAACAAAAAATGGCGATTCTGATTTCTTCTCACCGTTTTTCAACCGTTCCGCTCGCTCTATGGAAATCTTCGCGCATGGAGCATGGCGGAAGTAACAAGAAAACGAGCACTCATGACACCTTGCTTGCTCAACATGGGCAGTACGCACATTTAAATTTGCCCTACAAAGCAAAGGCTATAAATCAAACGAATTAACCGTTTTCGCCCATCGCACTTGGCGACGGCGAAACAGGTTTCCAGACTCATAGACCATACACTAATACAACAACGCCACTCGCCTACACAACCCATAGGGAAGGACGTTCTCTCCAAAATATGAAACGCCATGAGAATCGCCGTTGGCGAATCAAGAGTAGCGAGATACAATGGATATTTTACTGACCTCAGCGCGCGACAAAAACATACAGCCCAACCACGTACGCCAACGCACTAGGGAAACGCCCAACAGAGCACCACCGCAAAAGTTATTTGAAATCTTTGATACGCCAAAGGAGCTCAGACAGGCCCTGAGAAAAAAATCATTAGAATAAGCTGTCCGCCTGAACCACACCTGTATAAGCACACCATGGTTAAGGTACTGTAGCGCGTCGAATAACGTTTTTGCAAAATGAAATACAGCACTCCAAGAACACGCTGAAGAAGAATCAGTAAGCCGTTGAAGGCTTATATTACCTACTCCTTTATCACCAACCAACCACGATAAACGCGCCCATCATGCCGCCTTAAAATACAACACCAGCGCGCCCAACACTCACCGCTCTTTTAAAAAAAACACACCGTGAAATAATCACCGTGAAAATAGGCGTTGATTGAGCCAATCACGCTCGCCGACCCGGGCGCTCACACCACGTTGACCAGTTTAGTGTAATGTGATGCAAAGCACGGCAAAAAACAAAGCAAAAACAGGTGCAAAGGAAGGTCTTGTTCGATGGGAATTTTTGTACGCCGTGATACTCGCCACGATGGCCATAAAAGCCGAGGCCGATTAAAGAATAGCAACAACGCAACTGCCCAGCGAAATACCCTCTAGACTAATATGAATGCTATGGGCGGAATAAGCCGCCAACAGAGCACCAACAAACAACGCCGCACATGCGCCAAACTTCATCTTTTCGCTTCTATATCCAACACATTTTAAAAAACAACCGCTGTCGCCTCAGGTATTTAGGGAAAGGTTTTTTAGTATTAAGGCAATGCAATCGAAACAACAATTGAACGAATACTGCAATCCAGTATCATTGAATGAATGATGGAACTTGCTCAAATTCGTATGTTCAATCTAACCGTAAGCCAATCTTGCAGTGTGGTACAAGCATCCGCCGCGTTGCAACTGTGTTCCTCTAACATCACGGCGAGATCAAGACATCTTGAACATCAGAACCAAAAGTGTCGCTAATTTTAACCGAGAAGGTACGCGGGCTTCGAATTACGCCATCAGTGAGGTGTTTCTGGCCTCGCGCCGAGAAAGATTTTAGCGCTACCAGAAGAAGCCAAACGGGCCGTTGATCCGTCTTCCTGACCCTCTGGTACGCTTCGAATTGGCGCCATTTGAATCTCGGCTACGAGTCGCTTGCACCAATCTCACAAAATTACGCACAATTTCAAAACGTAGAACTGCAATTTAAAACCGGCACTTGGCCTCAACTAACTAGAAGACTGCATCAGAATGAGATTAGACGGAGCGGTTATCGCGGTAGCATTGATCGCCCTTTTCTTACAGTGCGACCTTTCTACAAGTAAGATTTGGGTTCTTCATTTCTTCAGTGTCATCCAGCCAATAAATCTGTGAATGACCTAAATGGAAAAAGCCATTTTCATGTGGCAGAACCCTGTCCATACCGAGCAGGCATTAGAAATTGGCTAGTCAGAACAACGTTATTTCCCCCCATCCACTGGGCATTGCGAGTTAAAGGCTACTCATTATTGTTTGTGGTCAGTGCGGAAAGTGGGTATCACTCGTTTCCGAAGGCGTAATTTGAGCATATCACATGGTATGGGATTAGTAGGTTGTGAAGTTTTACGGCCCTTAGAACCCACATTGAAAACCGCGTCATTTGGCGCAAATGATACGGGCAAATTTCCGCTTTAGATTGCCTTTTATCCATTATGATGCCAGCAGTGGATAAACAGTCATAAAATGGTCTCACATTGATAGGAGCAAAATCGCTTTGAACAGAACGTCCGGCTTTATAAATCAGCTGCTTGCCATGACAAAGCACCTTGCCTAGAGTCGTTCTAAGCCACACAATCCTTCTGCGGATTCGAATTACGAAACGTCGTCGCGCAGCGGATGTCAACATTGTAAACCGGGGCGCAGCACAACCCGCATTGAAGTTTTTTTAATGGCGGTTATCCATCCACCCGTCATCCGTGCAAAACAGCATCAACCCCGTTGTATCTCGAGTCGTGAATCAATAAACGAGCAACCACTCATTCATTGGCAAGGTATGAAATCCCAAATTGGCCATGGACGGTGTGCCTTTTTTAAGTCAAGCCCCATCATGCCCGGCCGAGACGTTTGATTTATGAATTCCCACACCACTCTAAGCGCAGGTTCCTTCTTGGTAAATCACCGCACATGAACGCGTCGAACAACTTGTAAAGGCTTGGTTTGGCGCGCTGATTGTCGATGAAAGAGAAGAAGCCAGACTTCGATGCGATCTGGTACTGTTTGTAATGAAAAACTTGGCAACATCAAAGACGATGGCTCTTTTTACCGCCCTGGACCACACCACAAAAATGCTTTTTCGTATGGGAACGCCTGGGCGCTGTCCAATGAACCCATTACGGTGAATGCACCCGACCTACGCGTTACCGCGCTGGCGTGCCATTCGTGTGCGTTTATTGAACGTCGATAACACCCTTGGTGTAAATGACGTGACGTCCAACGGATTCTGATGCTCAAAATTATCGCGAATTGATGGGCAACCCGATTGCTCAACCAAAGGAACTCTCGGCATCATCTTATTGCCCCGGTATGCGCCTTGATCTAAGTGTTATTGCGTTCCAGCAAGGTGGAGAAAGTCACATTTAAGCATAAGAACAAACCTCTCGTAACACTAAAGAACGGGTAGCAAGTAAGCTTAAAGATCGCCGACTGCCCACATTTGCCACTTAACCCGATTCTGCGCCATGATTTGGAAAATGCAGAAACGATTAAGTTCGCTTTCGAAATGGAACGCCAACATCACACCGATCCATAGATGGCAAGGAAACTACATTTTTGGACAATGAACCGCCGTTCATGGAAGGCATGTCCTAAAGGCAACATTCCCGCGCCACTTGCCCAAACTTAGAGCTTGGAAAACCTACATTTTTCGGCTGGCAAATTTGAACGCAATACATCATCCGATCAACATACACGGCCACAACCTTTACTGTTTTAAAAATCCAAATAAAAAAGCATTACCCCTTTCCACACAGACACCGTTTTAACTGGCAGAAAATGAAACCGTTTATTGCCGCGTTAGTCGCGGACAACCCAGGGCGAGGTAGTATCACTGTCAATTATTGAACACCTTAAAACGGGCTTCATGGGGTAAATGTTGAAGTCAGCTAAAAGCAACACGAATTACGCAAACAATCCCTATGCCAAATAAAAAGGCGTAAAAAAGCCCAGATCAATCATCAATTGATCTGGCTTTTTTAAATTTGCTTTTCTGACAATAAAAACGTTTTTTACAAATCGTCTTCGTTCTTCTTCATCTACCACTTCACGCTTTGTACGTTGAGTGGGTGCCCGCCAAAATTTCCTAGATAAAACGTTGGGCCATGCTTGGCTTTCCAGCGAAGCTGATTTTGTCATTAATTTTTCGGCTACGTGAATAACCTCTGCTTGTTCTGCCTGTTTGGCCAATTTGCAGTCAAAATCCCCAAATCAGCGTATTCCTGGCAGAGCTTAATACGCTCTCTTTTCAGATTTATTTTTTATGTCGGCCTTTTAGTCGCTTCGATTTAAATTCGAGGTAAGCATTTTTGTGATTGAGATAGCTCAAATGTTTTTTTTCATTAGGGTCCTAAAAAGATTAATATCAGGAAAGTGGCGTAACACGTTCCAATTGGCGAGCATAATAACGGATCAAGCCGCTTGCAGCTATGAATAGTCGTCCAATCACGCAACCCTCGACGACTTATACCCACTCCTAATCTACTATTCCTTTACGAACTCTTCTACTACGCTCTTAACAAACGGTTGGATAAAACGTCAAATTTATCGCGAACGCGCAGGGACCAAGATAAAAGGGTATAGGTCCGGTTGCCCCATGCCAACGGTTTAGGTTTATTAACCAGCAAAGGTTAGGGTAAATACTGCGCCAAAATATCATCGGAAAATTATCTGTGGTCTATACGGGTCCAATATTCACCATTAACCGCCAAATTTTCTCGATTAGATACCATGCGGTTGCAGACTCAATCCAAGGTCACTGCGGTTTTCCCAAATGTATCGGCAATATGCAGGTAATCGCGCCCATGTTTCGGCCAATCTTCCCAAAGGTGAGAAAAGACGCATAAACACTGATAAACGATTCTTGCCACTCTGTCCATTAGGCGCCCTTTGTAATGCGCTTCTAACGCATCACATGAGCTTTCTCTGTCCGTCACCCAAAAAGCGCGCGAAAGTCGGCTAAACCTGCTCATGCGTCAAAAACTAACGGATCCGAACCCAATAATAATGCCCAATCTCATGAACGAAAGTGACCAAATCACTGTGCGATAGATCAATTTTTTTTTTTTCATTGTCCTTCGCGCATCCTGCTCACATCTACGGAAATTTCCTTCAGCGGCATATGGTTACCGTGAACCAGAAGCATGGCCGGTTCATGGCGCTTACATCTTCTGACCACGTTATTTTCAGAATAAAATCGAATGACAAAAACCCGTCTTCTGGTGCACTTTTTCTTTACTGACCAAAGGCAAACGCGAGACGCAATAAAGAGTACATAACCTAATGCTTAGCACAACTCTAACTGCTTGCCATGCTTTGCGCTCTTCTATTTTCTCCAAGTTCGGAATATGACGGTTCAATTCACACGCCATACAGAAAGTGCTGCCACCCTCTTCTACCATCCAATTACACACTTGTGCTGATTGGTTTTTCACAAAGTAATACAAACGTTTTAGCTGGCACAGATTTATCTGCATAGCAATCCAAGGTTTGTCCGACCGACTTTAATCACCTGATCACCATTTGATCTGGTAAAAAACCCAAGACGAACGAGCATTGCTGCGCAGCGTGTGTTCTCAAAACAACACAGTCTGACCACACTGCTGGCAACTGAAAAATCTTCATAAAGCTCCTTCTATCGAGAGATAGAAAAATAATATAAAAAATGGATAAACGAAAATACGGAATCAACTCACGTATTTGCGCCAGTAAGTAGGATCATAGTTTTAAAGTACGATGAAATACCTGTTTATATGCCATTCTTGAATGGGAATATTTTTTCATTTAAAAAAACAATCATTGAGAATAATATATTTGCAAACAAAGCAAAGGCTTCGTCGCGACTAATTTCTGACGTTTTGCTAAATACGCCAAAGTAGGCAAACAAGTGTTTCACGCTATCTCAATGGCGAACAGATAAGCTGTCGAGGACCCCTTACGTGGGAAAAAATATATCAAGCAATAGAGGCACCTTGAATTTTCGTCCAAATCACTCTGCCAGAGATGCTAAAACGGGCATTCAAAGCTTAATTGGACTGCTACTGGCGGGATGTAGCTAACTGCACCATGACTTCCTGTGATGTCCTTCAGGGCATAGAGCATGTTTCGTCGAACGCGAAGGTTACATGCTAATGGTATGCAACACAGAACCAATCAGAAAGAGCTAACAAGACAGCTATTTAACAACTACTCCGAAGCACAATCGAGTCGATGGCCATATCGTCAATACCGCCGGCATGCACAAAAACAAATCATACCAATTTTGAAGCGAAATCTCTTGCCTTTGGTTCTCGTCGATCGGATCGAATACTTTCGCTTGAATTTGATACCGTTTGTGGCTAACCAACGAAGCGGCTGTCAAAGAGGTATGCACACATCTACAAACACAAAAGGCCTATCAATCCATTTGGTGGTGACGGAAAAGATCCATCGCGCATAGACCCTCGCCAAGCTAAGAATCGACCGGATTAAAGCGTTCACCGAAAACAACGACATTACCTGTGAGATATGAAAATCGGAGAAAATGAGTGTGGGTTTGCTCATCAAGGTTATTTCAAAAACTTTATCGATTCACACGCAAATCGCAAAAAAGCCAATTTTTTCAACGACAACGGCGTAAGCGATGAGAGCACCAGCGAAAGCCTTGAAAGCAACCTCAACAGACATGCACATTGGTTCGAAATCCGGGACTATATGTAGTCTCTATTCGGTAGATGATGGATGCCCAGGTAGTGTTAGAGCGCAGCTTCTTTGAAGTAGCGGTAAGTTCACGTTTATGCCGCCAGCCTCAAGGGTCATAGTTGGGCAAGACGCCGCATTGCGAGCGTTGTACTGGTCGAGAGTCCCAGGCAACAACGAACCTGCGCAACTATACAGATAAGGCTAGCGTTAAAGCCAGAACTCCGTTATTCGAGCAATCGAAGGCCTAGTTCAATTCGAAATACAAAACAC
>Ga0163217_1110652_pt1 | contig 13011 bp, 11 predicted proteins | sample SynspAceP_FD_185933 | JGI IMG/M metagenome (GOLD analysis project Ga0163217, IMG submission 185933) | Saline lake microbial communities from Ace Lake in Antarctica - Synechococcus sp. Ace-P (PacBio error correction) | ecosystem: Environmental > Aquatic > Non-marine Saline and Alkaline > Saline ...
AAAGCGTAGCACTTGGTCGCATCGCAATGGAGGTTAATTCCACATCAGGTTTTGGTAGTATGCCTCCCCTATGTTGTACTTGGCTTTCCTTGTGGAACCATTAATTCGCCCTACGATCTTGGGTCTTCATTTTTCAGCAAGTGTTTTTATGTCTAATTTTGTAAAGCTGAGCGAGAGTCCAGCGGTCCTTATTTTGAGCTGGCAAGTGCTTCGCCCAATATAACACGCCTAGGTAGAAATAGAGACCTCCCAGATTATCTAACTTCCCTACTACTAACTCGAGCAGGAGACCTGTCATTTTCTAGCCATTATTCCAGTAGCGGCATCCCAAGGTTTCGGCAAGCAAATAATAGCTTTGCATTATGGAAAGTTTTGCCCCAATGCTCCAAAGGAAACTGCCAATGCAAAAAATTCACCCCACAGAATCCCATCTCAAGTGACCTTCCTTCTACAAATTGCTCCCACATGCTTAGGCGCAGAACCCCAGCTCCTGTTTCAAAAACAACCCTCCACCGTTCAAATTAGCGAACGATTGAGAGCATCTTTTGGGCACTAGTGCCCCAATTCTAAAATCGGGAAACAAGTCCGTTAGATAATCCGTCTCAGCACATTTCCTTGTCACTCGAGATGGTATCCATTCCCTCTTTGATTCTAGCTAGTGAAAAATTAGTCCGCTTCTAAAGGCGACATGGAGATATGGAAAATTGGTATCGTGGTCTATAAATAGGTATTTACTTTTTTTGATGAGCTCAGCATCATGAGACGCGCTGAGGATCCAACACACTCACGCGCGCAGTTTTGAAAGTCTGCCACGTGTCACTGCACGAAGCTTCACCCAATCTTGGATGCGCATCTTTTGGTTTGGCACACTCTCCAGATATCTCCCACATGGATGGATGACTGATCTGGCCACCGCGCACATCCTCATCCTAGAACTAGCATTTTTTTGTAAATTTCAAAAGTCTTGTCATGTGAGCCATAGCTTCGTGCTTTCCTGAGCCATTAACCCAACTTTGGCACAGTCCCCATTGTAGTTGATCAAAAGCTCCGTGCGCTCTGCAGAAATCAAGCGTGGCCTGGATAAACCCCCGCATAAGAATCGGATCAGGAATAACTGCTTAGTGTTCTTGAAGCTTCCCACCTTATTCCACAATTTTTCCGGAAGTTCGGGATCATGCGAGGCAAGATGCAATCATATAAATCACATCACTTGGCAAAATGAAGATTGGGTGATTCCGCTTTATCAGAATTTCAACCATGCGGAGGAGGGAGGCCCTTCAGCGTAAAGCAAGCTTCGATATTGCTTAAAATTCCTTTTTTAATATCCACTGGCAAATCGGATCAATCGCACTCACGCTACACATCCGCCAAATCATTTCTCACATCTCACCCACCTCGCTCTTAGAGTCACTGATACTTGGTAAAAACCGGCTCGAAGAAAACCCAACTACATGCCCAAAAATGATAGGATCGGAAACTCATCATGGTTGCCTTTTCAAGTGTAAACCGAAAAATAGAACGCCTTGGGCTTTCGCGCGTTTTTGCTTTTCTCTAAAAAATCTTTCCAATGCAGAAAGAACTCAAGTGGAGGCATCGATGAATCTCACCTGGCGGAGTTTTAACCCTAGACTTTAAGCTAGTCCCGCGTTCCATCGTCTCCTATCCAATTCGATTTTTTTACCGACATGCTTTTGGAGCGACCATATGACTTTTCGCTGCCATAAAACATCACCTTCCGTCATCTTGTTAACATTCGTTTTAGCCAATCAGCGACCATTTCCCCCATCGAGTGAGGGATGGCTTTCCTTGCATAGGCTTTAACAGCTAAAGGGTTGCCTTCTTCCTGTCTGAATTCCCTTCTCTCTATATATATAAGGATTCACCGTCTAGAGCCCCCTTAATCTTATCATAGATCAATTTGGACGCCTTTTCTTCTCCCATCTCTTGGCTCTTCCGCATAATCAGGAATCCATAGCCTAATACTTGTAATATCTTTGATTGCGGCTTTTCAACTGTGGTACAGATGGCTGAGATAATTTGGAAGCCTTTAATAATATTGGCCTCTTGGTGTTGTCGAGTTTTCCCAAGTTCTGACGGGAATCTTCCACTTGCTGCTCCGGCTTGAGATAGGATGAAAAATTCGCTAAAAATTCTTCCGAAGAGAAATAATCTCTGGTCTCTAACCTGAAACACAACCGGCAGAACTGGTCAATGCCTGTACTATTTCGGCAGAAAGAGAGTACGTAGGGCGAGTGCCGGAGCTCGTCAGTTAACGTGTAAAGGATTTTTTGGAGTTTGGGTTACTCATAGTTTCTTTATTAATCTAAAAAAAATGGGATTTTCATCTTCTTAAGCTGAAGAACTACAGCTCTTGGAGAATTTAAATGAAAGGCTCAGAAAATTCCGAGCTAAAATACGAAAAATAACTATAGGTACAAATCCTGAATTATTGCAGGAGGTAATGTGGGGATCATAAAAAAAAATTATACGATTGAAAAGAAACTCAGAAAGAGGAGAGAAATTACTTTCGGTAAGCTTCAAGTTCAGCAGCCTCAGTCTGATTACTTGGATCATTTCTCGGTCTTGTTTAAATCCTATTAATTTAAATGCCTTGAAGTCCATAGCCAGCAGAAATGCCATTATAGCTAACTTGTTGCCCATCTCCTCTAATGCGAGTTACTCCAATGGAATAGGCTAAGTTTTCAAATTGCCCGACGGGGAGCAAAGCATCCCAAGCGGCCACTTCTTGCCGCAGGCCATGAGCGATGTAAAAAAATCAAATCATAGGCCAATGCCGCCCCTGATTGGTACGATTTCTTGAGAGAGGGGAACGTAAATCGAGAGGCAGATTTGAGGGGCAGATTTTTCCAACGGCTTTTAGTATCAAAATATGTGTGTAGGTTTTCTCCTGAAGAAAAAAATTTTATACCTCTTCCTCGCCAATTCGAAATAGATGGCGCCTTATTCGTAGCGCAGGAACACTTTCCATCCTGAAGAGTAACCCAGAATAATCGGTTGTAATATTTTGATTTTCCGGAGATAATAGCACTTCCTGTATATATGTCTATATATTATGTTTGTGTGTCTATTCTATTCTATTGTCATCTCTATTAAAGATCAGGTGCAGCTAAGCTCGTGTCGCTATATTCTTCTATTTGTATATATATTCTCTCTGTGTGTTATATATTATATATTATATCTATATCTCTCTTTCCTTCTATTTCCCAGATTTTCCTTCCAGGCATCGGCAGATTGCGACTTTATCTTTCCATATATATTCTATCTTTATCTATACGCACGTGTCTCATATTATGTTGTATTCTATTCATCCGGAGGGATAGATCATGCGGAGTCGTTCTTGTTAGTTTATATCTCTTTACTGATATCTATAGTTTAGACTGGACCAAGCGCTTTTCAACGCCTTTGAGATAATCTACAAATAATTATCTTCTATATTGTATTGTTATTCTCTTCATATATTCTATTCTTCTGTGTCTCTATCTATCTCTTCTGTTAATTATATTCTTCTTCTTCTATGTATTCCAGTTTTCGTCCATAAATACTCGATGTGAGGTCTCTGGCCAGTTGTATCTTGTTCTCTGTCTGTTATCTTCTTGTTTGTATATCTTGTTATGTTGTTTCTATGTCTCTCTCTATTATATCTTCTTATATCTGTTCTCTTCTTATTATTCTTCTATCCAAATATTTTGGAAATTAATGAGATCTTTCGATCCCTTTTCTTCCTCATCTTTCATCTAACATCATAGGTAGCTGTCGATCACAAATATAATCGCACTCCCTGATTAATTTGGAGGTGCCGCTAGTCCAACTTCTTCATTCGAAATCCAGGGTCCATATCATGCTTTTTGTATTCTATATATGTCATTATATATATGTGTCTTTTCTTCTGTCTCTAATTTTTCAGCTGCCTCTTTTTCAAAATAGGATTTTTTTTTTTCCAAAAGCTACTATAGGGTAAATCATTGTCTTTCTAAAATAGGATTGTAAGATGATGGGCTGCACTGGACCTTGTCCCAGATTTCCCAGCTTTCTCTTTTTCGGGTCTTCTTTTGTGCTCCCATTGCGATCATACTCTGCATAGCCATTTGGAAAGTAAATGCGCTCCGTCGACTTCAAACTCGATCTTTTGGTTGGGAAATTCTTTCCCAATCTGGTCTTTTCATCGATATTACTCGAGGGAGTCAATTCTATTTGTGTATATTTTGTCCAATCGTGTAGGATCCGAGACTATGTCTATAATCCGGCACAAGGTTTTGATGTATCTGTATCTATATACTCCCGTCTCGTATTTCTATATGTTATGTATGTTCTGATGTCTATTATATGTATATCGTAACAGCTAGTCCAGTTCGTTGGTTCCCAAGTCAATTGCAAGTATTTCTTGGCATTAGTTAGTTGGATTTTTTTGCGAATGCTAACGAATCACTTTCATGCTCAAGGTTACTATCCCCTTTGGAAAGAGCAGCTTCATCTTCAATCTTAGCATGAACTGTCTGTAGTTCCATTTTCAAATTTTGCAACTCGTGATACAAGGACTTTTCCATACGCTAAAGGGAGACGTCTCCTCCAGGAAATGTCCGAGGTCAAATTTCGAAAATCCCTTCCATCTATCAATCATGGGATTCTCAATGCTGACACACGCTAGGTCGCTTATAAGGCTCTTGCTCAGGATGGTAAGCGCATCTGGTAAAGACCGAATAGTCCCTCCGCGCGAGAGTCCTGAAAGTAGCTCTATTCGCTTAAAATCGGCTTTCTTCCTCGTGAATATGGTGAAATAAAATCTTGCACAAACAAAAGGGGGAAAAAAATAAATTCTCTCCCCTCCTCCAAAGGTCCCCCCCCCAAGCCCCCCGGGGGGGAAAATTTCCCCCAAATTGGGAATTTTCCCCCCAACCTGCTCACGCTTACCAGAAAATCCAAAATTTGATAGAAGGGTGAGAGCGTCGAACGAAGAAGTAATGTTTTTTTCTTCAGGTATGCCGACCAAAACCTCAATCGGATCAGAAAAAAGCTTCTTCTGTGGTAGGCCTTCCTGCGCAAAGCCGCAGCCTCAAGAGTTCTGAAATCAGTTGACTGGAATGCACACTTGTGCTTCTTGCAAACCTCTCTCTAAAGATTGTGTGGGGTATTGATAAAGAAATTCCAAAATAAGACACAGAAGCAAATACATAGTTTTTCAGAAACTAAATCCCCTAACAACCAAGTGCTTTTTGAAAATACATTGTTGGCGAAACGCATGTACAAAAATAATTTTTTTTAACATAAAAAAGGCAATTATTTGACTCAATGTGTTTTTCCGCCCCGTTCAAACACATTTGAGAGCTTTATCAAAGACTTTTTTAACCAAAAGCCCTTTGGAGTATGTTTAGTACATATTCAAAATTGAAATTTCAATAGAATTAGAAAAGTCGTGTAGCCGAGAAAAACAACAGCGACATATCCCAAATACGCCTTCCAATTATCTTAGCCTTGGCAAATTTCTGCTGGCATTTGGATAGAAAGGCCCTACTTTTGCTGAGCCAACAAAGCAATCAAATGCTCAGAGCAGCGCTAAATACCAGACTGCAAGAGATCACACCTATATCTATATACCGCGATTTGAGGAGAGTGGTCGGACACCAAAACGAATTGGTAGAATATGGGCATTACTAAAATGCTTGAAAACCTTGACCCCGCACTCCGAGCGAGCGAGGAGAGATGCCTCTTTGGCTCAATCGCAAATTAGATCTGTATGTGATGGAATCGGCCGTTGAGTTTGGAATATTCGATGATACTACTTGTGGTAGCACTTTGCGCGTGGCCGTCTAGAAGCACTAGGTATTTCATCTGGAGTCAAATCATTGCTTGTCGATGACGAAGAAGTAGCCGGTATTGAATTACTAACCGCGACGATCCTTTTGAATAACCTCGAGGCCCAAAAGGAATCCAAAGTTAAATGTAGATATCAAACGGAAAAATCCAGAAAGATTTGAGCGCTATGAAATCACGGCGGAGATAAAAATCCGGCGCATACAGCCTCAACGCCTCTTATAATGGTCAATAAATGAAGTCGCTATAATCAAAGTGAGAGCGCGATTTGCAGCCTACTACTTATGATGAATTCAGAGAGTGTTGAATTCATTGAAAGCCTCAAGGAATGGAAGAAAGCTTATCGTTGGATTTTGCAAGGCAATGTGGGATACATGGGTGCCGCTTATCAAATATTGGCTTGATGAAACTCACTGATGACAAATCCTAATTGTAGTCCCAAGAAGGGAAAGTTGCCATACAAATCAGAAAGCTTATGCATTTATTATAAACCAGTTGGTTATTCCGAATAATGGTCCAGTAATCGTAATAGTGATGAGGGATTTATGTTTGCTTCGCGTCTGAAATTTTGCGGGTGCTATTCAGATAATATGAGGTTTGATCGTAAGGTAGATCGATTCTTTGGAAAAAGCTTGGTTCAAATGCCGATTAAGACTCTCTCTGTGTGTGAACTTTTCAGCTGTTTTTGTAACTGTGCGTGTATAGAGTTTGAGAGAATGGCGACGTTTTTTTTTTTTTTTTTTTTTTTTTTTCAGTACCTTGACGTCGTGAGCGGTAGATGCAATGAAGATGTGATGTTATCCGTTGTGGTGTCGCAGATTTTTTTTTTTGTATCGAAGGAGGCATGTAAATATCTAGCAAATAGTCAATCCGAAAAGCTTCCGCTCCTCAGAGAGGTCTATCGCATTGCACAAAGCCTTTTCCAAAGGATCGTCTACCTACGATCAAACCTCGATCCATTATCTGAATAGCACGCCGCCAAAATTTTCAGACGCCGAAGCCGATCCCCAGCACTAATACGATTACTGGACCAATTTTCGATAACCCTGGTTTAAAGGCATAAGCTTTCTGATTGTATTGGGCAACTTCCCTTCTTGGGATACAATTAGGATTTGTCACTGCGAGTTCATCAGCCATATGATAGCGGCACCCTGGTATCCACCAGATTGCCTTGCAAATCAACGATAAGCTCTCATTCCTTGAGCTTTCAATGATTCAAAGACTCTCTGAATTCATCATAAGTAGTAGCTGCAAAATCGGGGTTACTTGATATAGCCGACTTCATTATTGACCATATAAGAGGGCGTTGATGCTGTTTGCGGAATTTTTATCTCGCGTGATTTCATAGGCGGATCAAATCTTTCTGAATTTTTTTCCGTTTGATATCTACATTAAACTTTGGATCCTTTTGGGCGCTCGGAGGTATTCAAAGACGGTCGCGGTTAGTAATTCCTACCGGCTACTGTCTTGCATCGACAGCAATGATTTGATCTCCGATTGAATACCTAGTGCTTCTGACGGCCCACCGGTCAAAGGTGCTACCACATAGATAGTATCTCGAAATTATTCCAAACTCAACGCCGATTCCATCAAAACCCCCGTCTAATTGCGAATTGAGCCAAGAGGCATCTTTTAGCAGGAATGTAGCTGGAGTGGGGGTTCAAGGTTTTTCAAGCATTTTTTAGTAATGCCATAATTCTCAATTCGTTGGTGTCGAACACTGTCAACATAATCCCGGTTGATATAGGTCATGATCTCTTGCAGTCTGTATAGCGCTGCTCTGACGTCATTTTGATTGCTTTTTTGGGCTCAGCAAAAGTTAGCTCCATCCAAATGCAGCAGAAATTGCCAAGGCTAAGATAATTGGAAGGCGTATTTGGGAATTTGGTGTTGTTTTTCTCGCTCACGACTTTTCTAATTCTATTGAAATTCCAATTTTGAATATGTACTAAACTACTCCAAAGGCCTTTTGGTTAAAATGTCTTTTGATAACGCTAACCAATTGTTTTGAACGGGGCGGAAACAACATTGAGTCAAAATAATTTCCTTTTTTTATGTTAAAAAAAATTATTTTTTTGTACATGCGTTCGCCAATGATTTCCAAAAAGCACTTGTAGGGGATTTAGTTTTCTGAAAACTATCGTATTTGCTTCTGTGCTTCATTATTTTGGCCATTTCTTTTTATCAATACCCCACACAATCTTTAAGAAGAGGTTTGCAAGAAGCACAAGGTGCATCCAGTCACTGATTTTTTCAAGAACTTGAGGCTTGGGCTTTGCGCCAGAGAGGCCTACCACAGACGAGCTATTCTGAAATCCGATTGAAGGTTTTGGTCGCATACCTGAAAGACAAAAACATACTTTTCGTTCGCAAGAATTACCCTCCTATCAAATTTGAATTTCTGGGATATAAGCGTTGAGCCAGGTTTTGGATCAATGATCGCTGACTTGAGAATTATGTTCCCCTTGTTTGTGCAAGATTTTATTCCACCAATCACGCAGGAAGAAAGCCGACTTTTTAAGCGAATAAAGCTACTTCAGGATATAGAGGAGGGACTATTCTCTTACCAGATGCGCTTACCATCCTTGAGCAAGAAGCCTATAAGCGACCTAGCCGATCAGCATGAAATCCATGATGATGAGATGGAAGGGATTCGAAAAATTGACCTCGGACTATTTCCTGGAGGAGACGTCTCCTCTAGCTATGCCAAGTCCTGTATCACGGAGTTGCAAAATTTTGAAATGGAACTACGAAGTTCATGCTAAAAGATTGGAGATGAGCTGCCCTTTCGCAAAGGCGGTAGACTTGAGCATGAAGTGAATTCGTCAGATTCCGCAAAAAATCCGAACTAACTAATGCCAAGAATACTTGCAATTGACTTGGAACCAAACGAACTGGACTAGCTGTTACCGATCATTAAAAATGCTCGCAAATCCTCTTTGAAAGCCATCGAGACGGGAAAGTTGAATCGAAATACACAAAACCTAATTGTGCCAAAGAAGAAATGTAGATACGCTAGTTCTCGGATACCTACACGATTGACGGTTCACAAAATGAATGACTCCTCGAGTAATATCGATGAAAAGACAGATTGGGAAAAGAAATTCCCAACCAAAAAGATCGAGTTGATCGACGAGGCGATTTAAAACTTCCAAAATGGCTATGCAGAGTATGATCCGCCATGGGGAGCAAAAAGCAAGAACGAAAAAGAGAAAGCTGGGAAATCTTGAACAAAGTCAGTGGGCAGCCATTCATCTGTACAATCCATTTAGAAAGACAATGATTTACCCCTATAGTAAAGCTTTGGAAAATCCTATTTTGAAAAAAGCAGGCAGCTGAAATGCGAAGGGAGCCAATTTAGATTGCTTTGATCAAGACATGTATGACACCATGGAATTTCGCCAATGGAGTGGAACTAGCGGCACCTCAAATTAATCAGGGGAAGTGCGATTATTTGTGATCGATCAGCTCCTTGAAATGTTTAGTGAAGAATGAGGAAGGAAAAGGGATCCGAAGAGTCTTTCATAATCCAATAATTTTTGGATGAGTATGGGGACGATTACAGTTTTGAGAAGGGCTGCCTCAAGCATTCAGAGGTACGCGCAGAAAATCAACTAGGCCAGAGACCCTCACCATCGCGTATTTGACGAAAACTGGAATCTAAAGGAAGAAGGAATTTTCAGGGATGGAACTGCAAACGAGTGAATTCAACATGAAATACGATCACACTTAGAGGGAATCTATTTGTTAAGTTATCTCAAAAGGTTGAAAAAGCGGCTTGTACAGTCCTAAACTTATAGATATCAGTAAAGGGTAAAATCTCGACAGACTACCGCACACTCGTCACCATCCCCCGTGATGATGAAAAAATCCCTCTACATTGCAACATCGCTATGGTTCAGACTGATCCTTTATTGAAAAGATAAAGTCGCAAATCTTGCGATTGCTGGAAGAAAAAATCTGGGCAAGAAGGGGAGAATTGACTTATAAATCCTGCTGAAATGTTCCCAACGGATTTCAAGGATTGCGCCGAGCTTGCTGAGCCCCATGGACTCTTTGTGGACGAAATGGATGAAGCAATGGCCACCCAGCTTAAATGGCGTTGTCAACAGGAAGTGCTATTATCTTCCGAAAATTCAAAAATTTACAACCGATTACTCTGGGTCTCTTCAGATGGAAGTGTTTCCTGCTACGATAAGCGCCATCTAATTTCGAATGGCGGAAAGAGGATAAAATTTTTTCTTCAGGAGAAAACCTCCCATTTTTGAATTAAAAGGTTGGAAATCTGCACTCAATCTGCTATGATTTACGCTTCCCGTTTGGGCAAGAAAATACGTACCAATCAGGGGGGATTGGCCTATGATTTGATTTTTACATCGCTTCATGGCCTGCGGCAAAGAGTGGCCGCTTGGGATGCCTTTTGCTTCCCCGCCTCGGGCATTGAAAACTTAGCCCTATTCCATTGGAGTAAACGCATAGGAGTAGATGGCAAACCAAGTTAGCTATAATGGACATTCCTGTGCCTATGACTTCAAAGGCATTAATTATAGATTTAAAAGACCGAGAAATGATCCAAGTAATCAGACTTGGAGGCTGCTGAACTTGAAGCTTTACGAAGTAAATTTCCGGCCTTGGATTGGATTTCTGAATCTTTTCAGATCGTAATACATTTTTTTTTTTACTGATCCACATTACCTCCTGCATAAATTCAGGATTTGTACCTATAGTATTTTTCGTATTTAGCTCGATTTTCTGGCCCTTTTCGATTTAAATTCTCAAGAGCTGTAGTTCTTCAGCTTAAAAGATGAAATCCCATGATAGACTTAGGCCCTTTTTAGCTTAATAGAAACTATGAGTACAAACTCCAACAATCCTTTTAACAACGTTACTGACGAGGCCTCCGGCAGCTCGCTACGTACTCGCCTCTTCTGCCCAAATAGTACGGCATTTACCAGTTTCTGCCGGTGTCAGGTAGAGCGCAGAGATATTTCCCTCTTTCAGGAAAGAATTTAGGCGAATTTTTCATCCCTATCTCAAAGCCGGAGCAGGCAAGTGAGATTCCTGTCAGAACTTGGGAAATAGGAACAACAACAGGAGGCCCAATATTAATAAAGCTTTTCCAAATATCTCAGCAATCTGTACGCACAGTTGAAAGCCGCATCAAAGATTACAGTATTAGGCTATGCGATTCCTGATTATGCGGAAGAAGCCAAGAGGATGAGAAGGAAAAGGCGTCCAAATTGATCTATGATAAGATAAGGGCTCTGCGGTGAATCCTGTTTTTGGAGAGAAGGGAATTTCAGACCAGGAGAGGAACCTTTAGCTGTTTAAAGCCTATGCAAGGAAGCATCCTTCACTCGATGGGGAATGGTCTGCTGATTCTAAAACGAATGTAACAAGCATGACGGAAGGTTGATTTTTATGGCAGCGAAAAGTCATATGTCGCGCCCAAAAGGCATGTCGGTAAAAATCGAATTGGGAGGAGACGATGGAACGTCGGGACTAAGCTTAAGTCAGGGTTAAAACTCCCTGCCAGGTGAATCATCGATGCCTCCACTTGAGGTCTTTCTGCATTGAAAAGATTTTTTAAGAAAAGCACAAGACGAATGCGAAAGCCCAAGGCGTTCTATTTCGGTACACTTTTGAAGCAACCATGATGAAGGTTTTCCGATCCCTAATCATTTTTGGGCAATGTAGTTGAAGGTTTTCCTTCCGAAGCCGGTTTTTACAAAGTTATCAGTGACTCTAAACCAAACTTGGTGTAGATGTGAGAAATGGATTTGGCGAATCTACTTGGATCCATGATCGATTGCCAGTGGGATATTAAAAAAGGAATTTTAGCAAATAATCGAAGCTTGCTACGCTGAAGGGCTGATTTAGCAATGGTGAATTCCTGATAAAGGAATCACCAATCTTCCTGTGCCAAGTGATGTGATATTGATGCATCTATGCCTGCGATGATCCGAACTTCCGGAAAAATGTGGAAATAAGGCTGGGAAGTTCAAGAATACACTAGCCGTTATTCCTGATCGATCTTATGCGGGGGTTTATCAGGCCCACGCTTGATTTCTGCAGAGCGCACGGAGCTTTTGATCCATACTACAATGGGGACTGTTGCCCAAAATGTTTTGGGTTAATGGCTCAGAAGCAGAAGAATATGGCCACATGACAAGACTTTGAAATTACAAAAAATTTGGCATCAGTTGGAAGTAGTGGATGAAGGATGGTCCCGCGTGCAGAATCAGTCAGATCCATCCATGTGGGAGATATCTGGTAGAATGTGGCCCAAACCAAAGATGCGCCGATCCAAGATTGGGTGGAGCTGCAGTACACGTGGGCGAGACTTTCGAAAAACTCCGGCTGTCATTTTGGTTGGATCCTCAGCGTCTCATGATGCTGAGCTCAATCAAAAAAGTAAATACCTATTTATTAAGAATCCAAGCGATACCCAGGGCTTGAGATTCATATCATGTCGCCTTTAGAAGCGACTATTAATTTTCACTAGCTAGAAGTCAAAGAGGGAAAATGGAACTTACCATCTCGGTGACAGGAAATGTGCTGAGCAGATTATCTACCGGACTTGTTCCCATTTTCGAATTGGGCACTAGTGCAAAGATGCTCTCAATCGTTTCCCTAACTGCGGACGTGCTGAATGGGTGGTGGATATTTTTGAAAAACCAGGAGCTGGGGGTTCGACGGCCTTAAGCATGTGGAGCAATATGGTGTAAGAAGAACGGATCCACTTGAGATGGGATTCTTTGGGTGAGATTTTTGGCATTGGGCTAATTTCCTTGATTGAAGCATTTGGGGCAAACTTATCCATAATGACAAAGCCATTATTGCGTTTGGACCGAAACTTGGATGCCGCTACTGGAAAATGGCTAGTAAAATGCAGGTCTCCTGCTCGAGTAGTACGGGAATGATACGATAATCGTGGAGGTCAATTTCTACCTAGCTTTATATTGGGCGGACAAGCCACTGCAGCTCAAAATAAGGACGCTGGGATGAAAGCTAGCTTTACAAAATTAGCTAAAACACTTGCTGAAAATGAAGACAAGATCGTAGGCGTAATTGAATGGGTTACAAGGAAAAGCCAGTAAAAACATAGGAGGCTACTAACAAACCTGAATGTGGAATTAACCTCCATTGCGATGCGACCAAGTGCTACCTAAACTCGTAATC
>Ga0163217_1001007_pt1 | contig 13010 bp, 14 predicted proteins | sample SynspAceP_FD_185933 | JGI IMG/M metagenome (GOLD analysis project Ga0163217, IMG submission 185933) | Saline lake microbial communities from Ace Lake in Antarctica - Synechococcus sp. Ace-P (PacBio error correction) | ecosystem: Environmental > Aquatic > Non-marine Saline and Alkaline > Saline ...
CAGAGAGAGATTGGATTTTTGGGGGGGGGAAAAAAAAAAAAGGGGGATAATTTTCCGCGAAAATTTTTATTCCCCCCCCGCCAAGATCATTTTCGCGATTAAAAAAAACCAAAGAAATTTCCGCAATATTTTTTTTGGGGTTGTTCCCCCCCGTAGGCGAATCAATATTTCCCCCAGAATTGGGAAAAATTCTCCAACCTATTTGAAAGGGCGCAAATTGATTGATAACGCCCCAAATAGATAATTGATTTTGGGGCGAATTGGAATGAGTCAACCCCTAACATGGCCAATATATTTTTCAACCCCGAGGTAAAAAAGCCGCCTTAACATAATCACCTCTAATCTGTAAAGGGGGAAAAAAAAAAAAAAAATTCCCCGAAAAAAAAAAAAAATCTATACATATATTCTTTTCCATATGTTAAAGAAAAACGGCTTGCTTTTCTTTACATAAATCTTCACCTTTGTAAAGAAAATCGAATAAAATCTATACATATGGACTTGGTCCGCTGATCCTTTACCATACGGGATGAAATTCGAAACACGAAGCTTTATTCCTCTCTCAAGCAGCTTCCAGCTGCACTATGCGCTTGGCGAGTTGAAAAGGATTGGGTGTATTTCCCATTCCCAACTATGAAGAGTTTTTGCTCAATACGCCTAGCTATCCCAAGAACGAAGACATTCCTGCCGTGGAAAATATCATCACCAGACACATTGACGACTGTTCAAGTCGGACTTGAGTTGACAATCCATGGTCGCTCCTGCGATCAGAGTTCAAAATTAGTGTAGCGGCGATGAAGCGTGTCTTTGATTGGTTAAATTCAACCAATGGGAATGTTGAAACCAATCAGATCATTTTGAGTATTCAGGAGCACGTCTGGAAGAAATAATGCGGGCTTTCGCAAAAACTTCCCGGCACGGTGCGAAAAATGCTCAACAGGAAGATACCTGTCCTATCTATCCGCTCAAATCCAATGAGATTCCTTGACCTGATGTCAATTTGAGCAATTTATCAATCGTCCAGGCCTAGAGTGAGTGTGGACCTCTGTTGGCTGAAGATGGCGGCGTTCCACTTTCATTTGACAAGCATCCACCCATTCTATGATGAAATGGGCCCGTACAGGCCGAATCATCAATATCCTCTACTAATCCTCTTGTGGTCTGACAAAAGCTTTCCGATTCTGAAATCTCAGTAGCTCAATACATTCGAACAAAAACTGACTATATGATTGCTTCAAGCGTCCGTGAGAATGAGATTGGAAAGCTGCTGACTATCATAATCGCTGGATGGAAAAATACCGCTCGGGAGACTGATGTGCTGATCGAAAATCCTGAAAATCCCATGGCGGAAATGAACGATTATGCTCCGTGACAATTACAGAGTTTACTCCCCAAATTTGTTGAATAATCTCTTCAAACATGCCCTACAACCAAGATTGAAATTTAATCGTTAGAGACTGGAGTTCGCGCCATCCACGCGGCGAATTATTCTTAACAAACTCGGCTGAAGATGGAGTGCTATCGCAAAAGAGCGACTCGGCACGGGAATTACTATGTGAATGAGAAGCTTTAATCGATTGTTGACTTCGACTCTTAAGAAAATTGACGATTAGTTACGAAAGAACTGGAAATAAACCATATCCATTTCCGCAAAACAACGTTCTTTCTTTCCCAAATGGCCCAACCTACTCGTTTGATGCTTTCGATCGGAATGCTAGCCTTTGGTTCTCTGTTTTTTGTGGAGGATAGTGCATTTTTGAAAACGAATCTTTGGGTAGGCTTAGTGCCTTCTCTTTGGCTTCATTCTCATGCTCATATCAACGAATTGCAAACTAGATATAAAAAATGAGGCGCTATCGACACTATGATCCATCTTAGTCTTTACATCGGGGCAATGGAAACGCTCCCCACCAATTGAGAAAATGAAGTGGCCAACATTCTATAGCCGTTCAAAATATCCCAAACGGTATCTCACCGACTTTTTCGTCAAAACATTTGATTTATAAAGTGTCTTGGTTCCTTGGACCAAGTTGAAATTAACCTTGGGACTTCACCAGGAAAAAGCAGCAGTTTAAGCATGGACAGATTCGAAGATTGAAAGAATTAGGTTTGCGGAGCAAAATTGAATCTGTGGAGGCACAGACCAACTTAATAACAATATAAATAGAATACAACTCCCTTTAACCAAAGATTAAATCTTATTTGTAATGCCCAAAAGATGGATACTAAGAGTAGAACTGTATCATTTTAATCCGTTCAACTGGTAGAATTAATCGATGTTCCACATTAGCCTTCTTGACCCATAAACCAGCATAATTTACTTTCTTCAGCAGTTCTTGGTTTCTGTTTCCCTAGAAACAGGATTTGTCCTCACGTTGCGTTTAGCAAGGCTTCACTAGTTTTGCTATCAGCTTTTTATTGCCAGTCTTTCTTACTTTTTTTCAATTATCTTGAGCATTTCTCTGTACAAAAAAATCTCAAAACGTCATGATTGAAACTGCCTTTCTTTCGCTCCGCCCGATCCTAATTTTACTACCTCTTGCCTTTCCACCTTCAAATCAGTATTCCCTCATCTATATCAGCGAGATTTTCTCGGTTTTTCAGAAATAAGGGTCTTTTACTGGAGATGATTGGAATCGTTTTTAGCGTATTCTTTTTCTGAGAATCGAGTCCTGAAGGCTTTCGCAAGCTTTTGAAGCTCAATGATTCCTCATTATCGGTTTGAATCTGTCTTCTGCCAGATACAAAAGAAAACGTGTAACTGGATGATTTCGGAATAACCGATACTTAGAAGCAGTAAATGTGAAGTTTCACGGTAACACTTCTAATTCTTAGTAATAAAGCTTCCAAATTAGACAATCTACAAATGATTTAATAAATAAAACGTATCTTTTTCAACCTATTCATCGCCTAATGTCTCAATCCAAGACCTCAGGAAATTCAAATCATCTCTTATTTAAGAATTGGCTTCGATAAAAGTACAGTTCTTGGGTGGCCAAGAGAACAAATGAGATAAAAATTTATTTAACAAGAAAAATCTCTGGGTGTAGATCAATCCTCTTTGAATAATTTATACAATGAAATTTTATTCTCAAAGGGGGAATATTTTTTTGAAAACGTCAAAATATGAGCCGATTTAAACTATCGACTGTGGAAGTTCAAATTGGGATGGGAATACTTTTTTTCAAAACCAATTTTATACCAAACTGCTAAATTATTGTTTTGAAGCTAGTCCCCTGAAGCTTTTTTGAAATTCTCAATAAAAACGTGTCCACCAGGAAAATGAATCTCAAGGAGTAGAATCAATCAAACTTGCCCTTATATATCAAAACACTGAAATAACTTTATACTGGTTAAAGCAATGAAAGCCCCTTTTGGGTTCCATCAACCTTCGAGGTTGGAGCAACAGGTACATGTGAAGCTAGAATATTGTCCGAATTTTTCTAAAACACTTCCGAATGATCTTATAAAAATTGATGAGAAGACGAATGGGAAAATCTTGAAATTATCGAGTCAGAGATCTGGAGAAAATTCTCGTCAGTATCTGATCGAATCCATCTCAACCTTCCAAAAATAGAACAAAAGCTAGTAAATTCTGCAATATTTTGAAGACAAATGGATTCACTACAATATCCGTGAGAAGTTTGATCAAGTAGGTGGATTTCAGATCTATTGAATTCATTGTATCCGTAAGACTAAAAAAAAGGCACATCGCGCATACCGGATGTCTTAAATAAAAATTTTTCACCGGGTTTTTCTAAGTTTAAGTTTTCTTAAAAATTTCATCAAACAAGCCAAATAGAAATTTAGTCCCGGCCTGAGGTAGTAGAATCCCCGTCACCAAATTTCACGACCGGAAGTTTCGCCTGGCAACGAAGTACTGAAGTGTAGCCTTCGGCTCATATAATTCATTGGAAGACGTTATTGACCATCAGTATTCACTCCAAACTTTTGAAGAATCGTGCTTGCATCTTGAAAAAGATGCGCAAAATCATTTGTAAAGAAATGCTTCAAGTGATCGGGGCCTCATTGGCGGTATTCGGTCGAAGGTATTGCTTGCCTACATACTTACTTCAACCAACTTACGAGAATAATTTTTGATCGCCTGTAATTCAAATAATAGCCGATCCGACTACATTAGGCGAAAAAACCGATGTCAGTATCCGTGTAGCTGATTGCTTCCCTGACAAAATCCGTACGCTGTAATCATCGATATAACCGTGAAATCGGCAATCTTATCTGGCTGAACGCGAATGTTTCCCCTCCCAAAGGCCATTTTTTGGAACTTTGAAAAGCTCCGTCTAGCCTCAATTTCCACTCGTAAGAATTGGCTACGTTTTTCTCGAATAATACCTCCGACATCATTGAATTTTGGACCAGTCAAAGATCAATGATCCTTTGTAGTCCATATAATAAAAAGTTCGCATTGTAATTGAAATCTTCCAGCTTTGGCACTAACTTCCCGCTTCGATTTATTCAATCGCTCGGCTTTGGTATTTTCTGTGATTGGTTTATCCGTAAAAGTCAGATTCGATTGGTTCCCGATTGGCCACGCAAATAGCTCGCATACCAGGTTTTTTTTTCCGGCTTGTTTCATAGCTGAATCCAAATTTTGGATTTGAAAGAGGTTATATCAGAAACTCCTACCATCTCCGATTCGGCGGTCGTCATTCACTCCAAGAAGGTATATCAATGCCCTCTCCACTTGAAGATCCACCATAAGAGATTCAACCTGACGAAGATTTCATAGGTCGCTTTAGCGTAGATATTTCGTCCCATCTTTACCGCATTGTTGTGTAGTAGCGATCCCGAATGTTGGCAGCTCCAGCCAACGTCGTGTCCAAATAAATTTCTTTCCTTCCGAAATGAAATTTCCATCCCGTAGCGACCTTGGCACCACACCTAGAATCACATCCCATTTCCGTCATCAGAGAATATAATTTCACCGAACCCTACAAAATCCAGAAGAATCATTGTCCAAGACCATCTTCTCCGGATGGATGTCAGTTTCTGGAAATGGTTCTCCACCAAATCACCACATTAGGCCACAAGCCATATCTAGACAACGAGTCATTTTCCCTGAATTGCTCATAGTAGCTTCCCGAACCGTAAGTGTAATGGAGCGCCAGATTGGTCTTCCAGTTTGTCCCCACTTTGCCGGTGTAGATTAGCTGATAATATACCTGCTTGGTAAGTTGTCCATTTTCATTTATCGTAGGGTTGTGAAATTTAGTCCGTTCGGTTTGGGTATTTTTCAATTTCGATTTCAGGAGAAACCCATTCCACCTTTGATCACGTTTGCTCTGACCCGGAAAACACATTGAATTTGATCACCCGCATTTTCCCATAATTAACCTGCCGATACAAAGTAAGCTTTCAATCGGAAAAAGCTCGATCTACGAAAAGCCATCTGAATGATTTTTTGGAGAGGCCGTCCATCCACCGCAAAAGCGATTATTGAAGGAGTCCGTGTTCCGGCTTTCACGCTATTCTCGAAAGGTATTGAAAGAAGCCCAAAACCAACTGCCGATTTCTGCATAGCCTCGTCCTCGGCTGGTAATCCGAATTTGGAAGTGTGAGCGGCTTTGCCGCCAAAAGTAACCGCACATTGGTTGAAGTCCGAACGCACAGTTGGATTTGAAATATTTTCAACTGAGGAACGGCAAAAGTCAGCATATCCACGACCAATAAAGACCGCCATGGGACTGCCGGCAATCATTGAGTGGGATTCCATGACCGTCGCATTGATCATTTGGTCCGTGCCCAGCGGATCCGACCCCCCGTAATAGCCACACCACCATCCTGCATCGAGTATAAACCACCGAAGGGTGAAATTGAGGAAGAATTGGAAAATCCCTGACCAAGATTTCCGCTGCGATTTCTTCTTTGGTCCACCGTGAAATGTCGCTCGGCGTGGTCTCAGATGCTCGAGTAGCCGACACTATAAATTCCTCTGTGAGGATGTCCTTTGGAGTTTTAATCGTAAGATCAATTCCCCGCATAGGGGATTTTGAGCTCTTGCTCTAGGGACTCATAGCCTAAGTAAATGCTTTTGAGAATTATGATCTCAGCAGGTAATTTGGAGATTGTAAAAATCGCCATTTTGATCCGTTACAGTACCTCTTTCCGCTTGGTCGTCCATCAACGGAACTCCGAATAACGCGGTTCATATTGTTGTGCATCAAGCACTTTTCCAACTGAACCTTTCTTGCGCCCAAAGCAGAAAAAACTTGCGAGGCAAGTGCCCAGCAGATATAAATTTTTATTCGCATGTAACTTATTTCCCTTCAGGATGATTTGAGTGATACATAGAAAACCTTAGGGAAGCTTTTCTTGGGTTGTTTTACCCGCTTTCGGCAGAATAAAAATCTAAAAAATACCCGAAGGGTACCGCCTCGATTGTTTGTAAAATTCCATTCTACTTGTTCTCATATTCCCTTCGCTCGGCATTAACCCGGATCAGGTAGTATGTTATGATCTCAGCCCGTTTTTGTTAAGGCACCCCCTAGATCTGAAGTAAAATTGTTAGGTGAGAAAATTTGAAATCAAGAATCTTCTCAAAATTCCATTTTCCTCTCAGGGAAATTGGCTAACTTCCTGTTAAACCTAAAAACCTATGAAAACTTAACAACTGAAATCTGGCACCAACTTCTCACCCATTAGTTATACCTTTCAAATTGGCCCGATATCACGATGGATGAGCTTTGCGGATAAGAATTTGGCAGTTTTTTTCGGAAGAGGCCTCTAAAAAGATTGGAAATCATGAGGAAGTAGATGCTCAAAAAATAAATTAATCGGAGTTGCTTATGCTCTATGGGGATCAAGAAGTCCTGGGCTGCCTGGGTGACCTTACTTACCGAAGCGAACTGCCCGAAAATGGAAAGTCCGAAGGATTCAGGAGACGACTTTTATTATGATAAAGTATACAGATGCCCGATCGCCCCGATTATTCTATTAAACCACGGCATCACGCGTTTCTGCTCCCGAGGAATCTGTAAATATCCGTAAAAGACTCCAACTTGGATGGTGCCGAAACCCGAGCATGAGCTTTGATGATTTCGCCCAAAAGGGAAAATTCCAGGGGCTTTTATACCTTGGAAAATGATATGAGCAGCCAGAAGTAATACGAGGAGAAAACCCACTCATTTACCACAGCGAAAGTATAATGAAGGTTGTGCGGCAATCTGGACCCCTGCATTCTGATCAAGATGAAATCAGCGAAAGCACCAAAATAATTCTCGAATTCAATCGTGGAAGGAAAAGTAGCCGCAAAGCGGTGAAACCGATCTGCTCAACTCAAGCGCAAGCCAAAATCCGAATTGCCGAATATGGCTTTACCGAGCAAATACATTTCCCATTCGGTTGTCTGATGATGCACCGGACAAGGAATCGTCGGATGGAACTTTAACTTTTGGCAGAAAGGCGATCAGGTAAAGATCAGCCATTGAAGGATCGGGGGTGCTGAGAATGTGGTGGGAGAATTTAATTCAAAATTATTTCGCAACTATTGCGCTACTGTAACCTCAATGCATACAATAGACGCAATATTTGCGTGAAACCAAATGTTGGAGGATAATTTCAGACGAAATTTCATCTAGAACAGTTTTTAAAACATAAATTGAAAAATAATACAAAAGCTAATTCGGAAAGAATCAACTACTTCTTTTAATACATACTGCACAGACAATTAGTGTTTTTGGACCCAACGGTAATGTAAAAACAGAAATTTGGTTTTAAAAAAACGGTAGTCCAATAAGTGATTACCATCATACATAACCTTGTAAGTGGTTTTGGAGTAACTCCCGATGTCTCCATTATGGCTTCATACTTATTTTTTTAGAATCAAGACGATGGGTGACAGTGTTTGATTTAGAGGTGTGCAACCGATTATAACGGCCAAAAACCAGACATTTTAATCAATTACGGTTTTACAAGACCATGTATCTATTCTACATGGTGACATCTCTGCTTCGGCCAAATGGAAAGCTTTTTGATCCTACTGATAATAAAGAGATACAAGCAACGATTGACCTTACCTTGGTTGTACTCAATGGGATAAAAAGTGGTTGAAAAACGCCCCCGGTTCCTTAAATACCCTTTGCGCGAAGGCCAGCTGTTTTTTTCTAGAAAATAAGTGAGAAAGCCTGGACACATCGAGATGCCCCCCCAATTACCTAGTTGGGAAAAAAATAGGGGCAAAGTTATTATCGGCCCGAAATAATTTATCAACGATGGCAATACCCATGTTAGCTTAATAACAAGAAAGATTTTGATTCAAGCAATTTACCCTTTTTTCAACTAGGTCATACCACTCTTGAAAACACAAAAGTATACTTGTCTTACCGCCGGAAGACGTAAAAAGTAACGTTGCTGTATAATCACATTTAATAACGGCGACAATAAGATAGCGATGTTTAAATTTGGTAGATAGCGAATACCGGAGAATATCAACTATCACCAATTTCTCGCCTGCTTGGCTATGCATTGACCGAAGGAATACATTCCCTGTGTCTACACACTCTGGTCGAACATGTGACCCTCCGAAAAAAATGCCTGGCCCTGTGCTTGATCTGTATAAATTGAAATTAGATGGGTCAAGGCGAAAATGCAAAGGATTGACTTTATTTCACTGACTATAAGGATACAAGCCAATCAAGGAGTAATTCAGACGACGGAAAATTTTTATTGTTTTTCAGATGGAAAAGATAATACCAGAACCAGCGTTGGTTTCGTTTCCTAAATTATGGATTGGAAGGGAAGCTGCAAGCACTTGAGAGTTTAAAACTTGATGAATGATTTAAGTAATAAACTGTTTTGAAAAGTTATAAGGGTGAAATTTAAATAATTCTAGTAAACTTACTTGCCCAACATACAGTAATTTAACTTCTATCAAAGGTTCATGATTCGGGTCCGAAAGAAAAGTTGCTTCGAAATCGCCAACTTGTAGCTGTAAACTTTGCGACACCATCGAAACCCATAAATAAAAATGGATAGGTTATAGGTTTGAAAGAAATAAACCCACCTTTAAGGAAAAACACAAAATCTTCCTGGCCTAAACGACCTTTACCTCGCCGAAGCGAATAAGAGCGGATCTTATCCGATGAAAAGCATCTTTCGTTACCAAAAGAACCATGATGGGGGGGCCTGGTTTCTTTAATGGTATAGAGGATCAAAATGTGTATTGCATAGTCAGAGAATAGAAAAACCAATTGAAAGATCGGATCATGGCTCGGATTCGGAAGGGAAGCCAACAATTAAACACGAAGAATAGGGAAGAGCCTGCCGACCAATGAGTATTAACCGGCCGACCCAATGAAAGCTTTGTAATTCATGTAATCCAAAGGCTATCGAATTTGGAGAGGATTGGAGTTTTTGGGCTGGAAATCTTTTTCACTTGCGTTTTTAATCTCTGGCCAAAAAAGAAGCAAGCGAACTGTCTCTGACCTATTTAAGATTTCTGCCTTTTTATCTTTTGGGCAATGACCAAATTTTATCAAAAACGCTAAAGCTAGCCATCGTTCCAAATCGGCGCTATCCATCTAATCACCGCTCAAGGTAGTAGCGTAATTTTTCATCCCGAGATCAAATACATCAAAATATCGGATTTCTTTCAATTCTATCATCAGCACACCTCAGCTGCAACATTACCATCAAATGAACATCGGAATCCTACCGTTCGTAAGGACTTCCAAACCCTTTGTAAATGAAATTATTCCATGAAATTTATCCAAGATTTATCCACACTGATGAGGTCCGCGATGATATGCCCTGCACACATCAGCGCCAGTTTTTTTGTCACAGCCTCAAAAATCCCCCACTAACCGGTGAAAAACTTAATCTGGCAATGCTGCAGGATTTAATTTGTGTGAATTTCGCCGAGGCTGCAAGTGCAAGGACTTTTGATCTTTGACTGGGCTTATTGGATTTGAGAGTCAATTATTGTCAAAGATTATCCAGCAGAATTGACCATTGATATACAAAAAGGCAGTGAATTGGTCAGGGAGAGAATAAACTTTGCGAATGTACCCCCCAATCCTATGAGAACCCGATAGGTTTTAATATCCTATTCTCTTTCATTTATTACTTTCCGCGCTTCTTTTGCTCAAAAGAAGCCAGTTATCTGAGCAGCCTAAAATGCATTTGCTTCAAAGCTAAAAGAACCGATTCAATTAGACGGGTTCTGGATGGCAATTGGGATTGATTACAAGAAAGGATGGAATGGGATTTTTATGCAATATTTACCCCGACTGATACTTCTATGATCAAAAATAAAAACCAGAGTAAAACTCCGCCTTTATGACAAAATTCTACTTGCTGCAATCAATGGAAAACAATCTGAGCAGGATTCGATTACCATTCTCTACCCTCTGCGGGAAGATACCGAGGCGATGGCGCAATGACGGGTGGACCTTTGTTGTTTTGATACATCCTAATGACAAAGAATCATTACAGTTTTGCGTAAAATCCATAGGTGTCAACGGAAGCGGTCTTTCCAATGGACGGATCAAATCCGAAGCCCCTGAAGTGGCTTGGGATAATAAATGGTTTGCTGAAAGCACTAATCCTGAAGATTCGCTGGCGTAAGTTGAAGGACTTATTCCAAGCTTTCTCCACACTTCGATTGTCAAGAGGCGCTCAAACGGATGTAAATTTCTATCGAATAGATAGCTCATTTGCCCTGAACACGAAGTACTTTGGCTCTCCTATACCACGTAATTTTTCGATTATATCTCGCTTGCCTTTATAGCAACAATTGATATTCAGAGGAGCCCCTAAAAAGAAACTCAGCAAATATTCTCCCTGATCCCCTACATCATCGCGCGGACGTCAAAAAATTTTTTAGAGCGAACGAAATGAAGCACTTTACCCCGCATCGGAAGTGACTGCAAAATTGAATTGGAAACCCGAGCGTTGAATTTGGACTACGATTAACCCTGACTTTCTCTCAGGTATGAAAGTAGATAGCAAGGTAACCAATCTGGATCGTTTTTAAGATTTTCTCGGCACGTCGCCAGTTCTTCCTCAGAGAATGGAGACGCGCTCACCTATTTGCCATGTTTCGGCGAATCCCTTTGGCGAGCCGTTTTCCTCGAGAAGAATCGGCTATGACCGTGATGAGAAATACCGTCAAAATATCATCAAATAAAATCATCTTATGAGCTACGGCTTCGGATAAAGTCACCGATTGACCTGCGCGTCGGGGAATGATAAGTATGCCAGACAGCCTCAGAATGAGAAGCTGAATTAGCTTGGCTAAAAACTATTAGCGTCTTGCCTTGCAAAAAGCAAGGTTCTTTCAATCGCTCAAATATTCGTGGTCTGATCTTTTGTGATCGTAGAAGTCCTGGCTTTGGCTGGAATAACCAAAGTTTTATTTTGACCCTACTGCATACAATCGCCTTTTGGATTTTTTTGAATAACAATTATGGGCTTCAAGCCGACCTAACCGAATGCACTGGAAAAGGCATTTCTACCAATCGGAAACTTTTTTGAAAAGGATCTTTGAAAAAACGGAACCTTTCAATGCCTACATCCATTTATAATGACCTGCATGGAGATGGAGTGTCACTATCTGGATATTGGCGAAAGCTACAACTCCGTGGTGGGATTCCGTTCCAGTGATTATAAGCGTCTCAATCCTGATATCGCTTTATAGCATTTTCCCAAATCGCAACTAATCAACCGTCATTGGACCTAAGCATTGAATTACGAATTACATGGAATGAAACGCTAGTTACACACAATCGGAATTTTAAGTGCAGGATATGAGCGTGAGATTTGCCATCTTAGGCTCAATTTTAACTGTAACTAGAATGAACAAAGTACATCTATTGTTTAATGACTTTGATCTCTACTTAGAATGTGGCGAACCCCATTTATTAGCAGGGACTGACTACTATAATAGATACCGTAGCAGTATTTCGTTTCAAGTAATACCGAGAAAAAAGCATTTAATTGAACTTAAGTCAGAGTTTGGGAATATTTGTACAGGTTCCATAAGCGAGTTTTTATCAGGAGAATGGAAATTCTTCGAATGGTTTAACAACTGCCATTCCATGAACTTTCAGCTACAACAAATACGAATCACCAGGAGCCGCAAAACGACCTGATTATCTCCTAATCGGCCCCACTGGAAATTTGACATTACATTCACTTAAGAGTCTCATTTGGACCTCCTTTGATCCAATACATAATCAAAATTGACAACTTGAATATTCACCACCGTCTCAATGGAGATTTGCGCTTCCAGTTTCCAGATTTATTTCTCTAGTCTACACGACAATTATTCCCGCGGAGACTTTATGCAAAAGCCACGTAGCTTAGTCTTGAACGTTGAATTATCGTTGAAATCTTTAATTTTGAATTTTCGGCAGTTTGAATAAAAAGGACTTCACCTTTCTTTCAAATCTACCGGCCGTATACTATTCCCAAATGTTGTAACGATCTCCCCTTTCGGATCAACAAAGTATTAATCACGTAAAACAACTGCTCCATATTCGGCTGTGAATCTTTCAGTGGATCCCCAAAGATCTATCCATGAGACTGAATCCTTTTAATTTTTAGAATTCTCGAGCCATACTTTTATTATTTGGGTACAAAACCAAATCGAAACAATCTCCTAAACTGATCAGAAGAATCGTCATAAATCGTAGCTAGTTCTGGACGCGCCTTAAAGCAAGGAATACAGTTCGCAACTAGCAAAGCGTCTAGTAAATAATTTGCCAGATAATTCAGAAATCTGAGTAACCTTTCCCGAGCCTATTCTGCTATACTAAATCCAAAAATTCTGCCCTTTCTTTCAACCTTTGTGGGCTTGTTTTTTTGCCAAATTCCCTCTAGCATCCATAATTCATGTCTTCCAAAAACCTCAGGCACTAGAGCTAGTCATTCAAGAAGTTTCTTGTTAGACATACAAAATCTAAAGTAGAAATATAGACGCTCTAAGCCAACTGATTATCAGTTTTCTTTGTAATCTCTTTTTCTTGTATCTCCTGAGGTACTTTCAATTTGAA
>Ga0163217_1061413_pt1 | contig 13010 bp, 7 predicted proteins | sample SynspAceP_FD_185933 | JGI IMG/M metagenome (GOLD analysis project Ga0163217, IMG submission 185933) | Saline lake microbial communities from Ace Lake in Antarctica - Synechococcus sp. Ace-P (PacBio error correction) | ecosystem: Environmental > Aquatic > Non-marine Saline and Alkaline > Saline ...
TCCAATTCCCCTTCTCTAATGTTTGTCATTATATTAAATACTTATCATCTATATCCCAATTAATTAACTTAAATATTATTATAAATTCTTATAAAGAAAAGAATTAGCCTTTATTCACAGAAATTATTATCATTTTCTTACTATCAAAATACCATTATTTCGATTCACTTATTATTAAAACATAAAATTTATTATTTCTTTAAACACGTCTTAAAATAACATCAACAAACATTCTCACATAATGTTTACATTAAATAAATACCTCACACATTTCTCAAAAGCTTAATATTACTTGGCAAAAACCATCTATTCACCTTATAAAAAAAAAATAAAAAATTCTTAATTAACTCTAAAATTCAAAACTCATCCGATCTATTTCATTCATTTGTAAAAATTGACAAAAACCCTGGAAAACTAATTAATTCTCGCATCAAAATCTACCAAACTCACGCGCACATCTCCACTATCTTCAATCAATAAGAATACCGCCTCAACATAAATTAGACTTCCTCTAAAGGTCTTGAACGTAATTCAGGTTAATAAAAAAATACCAATTATTATCCTAATTCTTACTTATACGAATTATCTTCTAGACAACACTCAATTCTCACAATATAAAAATCTCTACACTCAACAGTTCTCCCTTCACACACCTTAAATAATCCCATTAACATTATTACCTAAGCTAAAACTCTTACAATAAGGCGATTCATTCTCATTCCTCTCTACTACTCATGCTAACCTAAATATTATCTTTCAATTTCTTTAATCTTAAAAACAAACTCTTGTGCCCAAATTACCAATTTCTTCTTCTTTTTTTTAACATAATTTTAATCATCCATTTATCATTCTAAATAGATGTTTCCTCATTTTTTTATTAACCATACAATCATCATAAATTTGTTTTATACCTGCACCATTTTTTCCCAAAAAACCTACAATTTCACCCTGTTTTACTTCTAAATGAAATACTTTAAACCACTGCCTACCGTCTAATCATTATATTTTTCTTCACGTAACTTCAAATAAATGGTTATTCTTATAATTCTGGTTTCTTAATTGATATAATAATGCCAATTTTAAATTCAATTCCTTAATTTCTCAACAAGAATTATAGGTCCTGCTCAATTTATTACTAAAATTTAACCTTCCTTCCTCTTAATGGTCTTCATCAACTATTTTAATGCTTCTTTCTTCTTCAATTTGCTTCTTCTTTTGTTGTCTTCTTTTCTGTCAATACGGATAACCATAAATATAATACTATCTGTATAAAAAATATAATAGACCTACAACAATTTCTCTTTCAACTTTGTAGTTCGTAAATTATCAATAATATTAAACGTACTACAATACATCTTTAAACGGATACTTTTCAGGGAATAGCTATTTACTAAAACCAATCTTAGTTAAAAAGTTAAATATTAATTAAGCCAAAATAATTCCACCAATAAAGCATGGCTCTTAAGGTTGAAATATAACAATATCAAACTCCTTTTTCACACCATCTCTTAATTAAATACGTCCCTAAGAAGTTAATAGATATGACCCAACTACATAAATTTCAAACAATACCCAAAAAATATGGACACTTGACTGATAATAATATAATTGCTCTTGAGTTTTATCTTTTTTTTCATACAAAACCATATTTGATAATTTCCATATCTCATAGAGGGTACAATAAAATCTATAATAAAGCCACCAAACAGGTGATTCCAAATATCTTCAGAAAATTTGCCCATCCTTTTTGTTTCTACGGTGTATATAAAAGTAAATTGGATTCTGGCACAAAAATCATAATTAAAACCAAAATTATTTCGATACTTACAATAATTATATAAGGAATCCATTCCTTAAAAATAATCTTATGAAAAATAATTTTTCTAAACAACATCCAACAATAATTAAAATCGCAATGTTGATCATTATAATCCAACCAAACTCCTGCTAAATATTATAGGAAAACTTCTTCGGTTTTTTTTTTCTTGTTCCATATAATTCCTTCATTAAATTGTTTGTACAATGTACTCATTGTCCCATTTATAGTTTTTTCCAATGCGATATTCAATCCTTCATATTCCATTAATTCTATCTTTGCCCAGCATATTATGGTCTATATTTTAATTATACTATAATTCCTTATGCTTTTATCCTTTATTTCGTCATATTTTTGTGTACATTCTTCATATCCCCATCGGTAAAACTACTACAACTTTATTATTATTCAATTTTGACATCGCCAGCATTTTTTTCATGATTTCAATAATCACTTCTTTTCATCGTTCTTTATTTACCTGTGTTTTCATTTTTATTTTTTGCAATATCACAAACACTGAAGTAAATCTTTTTCCTAAGGTTACCACCAGGTATTATACTATAGTCAAATCTTTACTACTAAAGCACGAATTCTAAAAGTCTATATAGTCTAATCATCACGCATTACTACTGCTGGCTTGTCTATTTTTTTTCTAATTATTTACATCTTCTTTTTCTACAAAACTATTTAAAACATATTCTGATTTTTTTCTAATTAATTCTACAATGTTTCTTTTTAACAATTAATTTTGGTCCCTTTTAATTAATTATACTAACATTTTTTCATGTTATTCCACTTTTGTAAATACAAATCACTCTTTTCACTGTCTCTTGAATTTACTAATATCCATTAATACATCACTTCATTCATAATATAATCAGTTTTTTTTCCTTTATAATTTATGTTACTACTTATTTTTATTGCGTGATGATTCACTTTTCCCGTGTATTCCTTAATAAACTACTCTTCCTTAGAATTTAAAAATATAGTAAATCATCTGCCAAAGTGTAGTTCTAAAAATGTTCTCTAAATCTTAATCTTTCTTTTTTCTTCATTTTCTATATATGTTTTCTTCAATTTTAGTATTTTAGGATTTTTTTTTTTCAATGTAATAAAATCAATTATTGTTTATGTTATTTATAAGAATGTTTAATTTTATTACACTAAAATTACGGTAATTAATGTTTTTTTATAATACGGTTAATATATCTGTTATATAAAATTTTTTTTAATTTTAAATTTTAATAAAATGACTTTATCTTTATTAAATCAGCGCACAAAATGATAAATAGTTACATTACCATTATGGATTCTAATGAAATTTGGTATTTAACATTTCCTCATAAAAAAAATGATTAATCTGTTTTTCTAAGGTTTAAAATATTCAAGATGATTATGAAAACCATTCACTTTATAAAAATGATTTTTTTTTAAATTATCCAACAGTTTTGAAAATCACTCTTCTATCATTTCCTGTTTCTTATCAGTATTATCACTATAGTTTGATTTCTCTCTAATCGGCATTAATAAAAATCAGTTTTGTATTCATCCTCTTGTTTCCTCATAAATTTCACATGTTAAATCATTCTTTACAAAAAACATGAAATATAACAAGTCATAGCTATTATTACAATGTTTATAACTAAACTACTATATTTATTCTCCAAAATCATTTAACAAAATACAATACGGTAGATTTTTACAATCTTTACGTTTTTAACATTTGTTCTTATTGGACTGTAAACCCATTGTTATTTCAGAGATTTTCTATTTAACTAAATATCTTTGTAATCTAAAAAGTCATATCGATCTGTAAATTAGTATAAAACATTCCTATTATATTTCGTCTAACTCAACTTCCACGGCAAAATTTCTAATAATTATTATTAAAAACTAGTGCATTCCTGACTCCCCTTTTAATTCTCTTTACCTACCTAAATCTTTATTATGAATTCTCCCTAAAACAAAAAACATATAATGTATATTATCCTAATTTGTAAAAACAAAATTTCATTAAAAATCTGTATTATCAGGGGTATTTGTTTTTTAAGTATAAAAGAAGTATAAATTACTATGTTTAACAATAAATGTTTATTCCATTCCTTACATCTTTTTGTGGATACGAACAACAAGATCTAAATATCAAGGATATGTTTTATGTTATATTTTTATTTTGTCATTCCAAATTTTCTTTTAATTTATTTTATAACCTACTTTCTTTTTGTTGGATACAATTCAATCATTCCTAAAATCATTATAAATTACTACTCAAGAAAAGTTATATCTCATTTTAGAACATTTTTTACTTTTTATCTATAAAGACCTGTTATAAACTATAAAAATTTCATTTCTATAACCTTCAAATACAAGTAATATCAAATGCCTTTACAAGAGATTTTTTTTGTCAGAAACCTCTATTTCTGCTTTATATAAATTTATTCTACAATTAATTTTTGAATTTTTGTATAATACACGAACTTGTCTTAATTAACAATTACCATAAACCCACATTCAACTGAAAAGCATATACTAAAATGACATTTATGTTAAGTATTCAAATTAGGTACAGTTCAACCTCAGAAATTTTAAATCAAATATGTAGAATTCTAAATATTTAAAAAAACCAATGCTATTAATCTTTCTCGGCACAAACTCTGTGTGTGTGGATTTTTTTTTTTAATATAACAATACACTTTATCTTTAGTTCAACAATGCTTTTGTGTCATTGCTTTTTTTTCTCAAATAATATAACAATATTTATTTTCATTTTACTATAAGTATGCATATTTAAAAAATCCATTTTCTTTTTAAATCATGATCATTTACAATCAAGAAACTGATATAATTCTATTTTTTATTGTCTTCTCAACATATTATTGTCTCTTGATGAAAAGGCTATTAAAATTTTTTAATTGTATTCTAATTAATAAAGAATAAAAAAACTTGTGATTTCTCCCTTTTATTATTTATTCAAATCCTTCTTTACAAGGACATCTTTAAAATACCTAATTACCATTAAACTTAAATATTCATTGTTTTGTTATTAAAATCCAAAATACTATCCTTTTTTATATTGGTAGTTTATTGTAACACTATAGTAACAATAAAATATTATTGCTCCTGATTATTTAATTTTTAAACAATTACTAATTAGCTTTAAATAAAATTATAGTGTAATCCATAATATGGTAGATTCAAAATACCTTTGTAAGGGCTTCCCAAATTAGCATCTTCCTGAATTTAATTTAATAATTTAGCATGATTATTTTACTATATTAACCAAACTAACATTAGCTATTGTTCTATACATTTTAATGGATGATGATCAACAAGTTAAAGAGCTTTCATGTATTATTTTTCTATAATGCTGAAACTTTGATTATTATCTCCATTGTTTGTAATTTGAATATTACGAATGATGAATTAACTTCCTTATTCAGAATTTAAATTTTATAAAGTGATTGCTAATTACTTACTATTACAGGTTTTGAACCCGACTGTCTGTTTTTTAAAAAGAAACAGATGTCATTCAGTATGCATTATGTGTGTCGGTGTTTTTTGAACTGATCCGACTTTTAACGTTATCTTTAAAACTCTTTTAGATTGTCTCAAGTCTCTGTTTTCCTACTTTTATGTCCATCTTATAAATACGATTTCCAATTAACTATATTGGTATTTAATTTCAGACCGTTCACGATTTCCAATAATCTATCATGTTCGTCCTGCAGCTTAAATAGGCTTTGTCTAGTGCCTATTTAATAGTAAACATTATTTCTTACATTGCCAAACTCATTTCCATACAAGCTTCATTAATATTTATGGTCTCTTTATCTTTCTTCAATTACTTCTTTTTTAATTAACCATCTTTTTTTTTTTTTCACATCCCTTTCACACCCCACATAACTCAGAGGCTTTTTTAAAGTTGATTGCCTCTCATAATTCGTTAGTGCTTCTGATCCATACTAATGTTACTTTTCCACATCTTCAATATCACATATAACCCGTAAAATCTATTTCAATATTTTACCCATCATGTGTCTTTAATTAATTTAACTACCTCCCCTAGTTTGTCCTTAGCTTTACGTTTATTTATAGTATATCTTTCTGCAAATTCATATGTTTTTTCCCATCGGGTAACTTTCCCAATTCAACATTTTCTATACTATGGGCTTTCTTTTTAGTTATTATATACTTTTCTCTATTTGCGTCAATTACTCATTATCATTATCCAATACTACCAACCTCTTCCATTAGTTGGTAATTAATCCATTTCTTTTTAAATAAACAATTTCATGAGATTCCATTGTGGTTAAATCATCACTAAATTACAAAGCATACTTTTTTATTATTTTTATAAGTTTTTATATATCAATTGCTTCCATAATTCCTAAGCATATATCTACCACTGCACAGTAAAATGCTTTTACTTTTATGTATTAAGCAAATCATTTGTTTCAGGATCACTTGGCTCTTTTTCTTCATCTTTCTAAATGTAACCTTTATTGTCTACAAATGTTTTTATTTTATGTTAAGTTAATTAAAACTAAACTCTGGGAAGCGGTTTCTTAGTTTCTAGCTTCTAATAACATCTTCTTTAAAATTGGCTTTAATGTCCGTTCATAAACCATTTATACTATTTTTATTCCTATTATCTTTAGTAATTAAAGATTTCGCTCAAAATGGTACTTCAAACTTTAGGAAAATAAATAATTTATGTGCAGTAAGATATCCAAAAGATTTCCTAAATAAATTTCTACGCTTCATAAAGCTATATTTTACCACAATAAAAAATAAAAATGTGTTAAACACTAAACTACTAACTTTTATTTTTTAACCATTCTTGTGTAAAATTTTTTTGCTAAATAATTATGTTTTTATAATTACATTTAGCTTCCAATTTCAAAAATTAATTTAAAACGAATCAAGGCTTTAATTTGTAAGAATATAAACTATTCCTTGATAATCATAAAAATATTATCTGCAATCTCAACATTAATCCAATTTTACCTTTCTTATATTGTTTTTTTTAATTTTTTTTATATGCCGTATTCAAATATATTTTCTGTCTCTATAATTTTTATTCTCCCCAAATCAATCCTTAAAACCCAAGGTCTTCATTCACTCAAAATAATACTTTTCTTGCAATTTGTCTTTTTTTTAATCGTGTCATAATTTTTTTCCTCCCAATCTTGACTTTCATCTTCATTCATGCTTGTAATGGTTTTTTAATAAACTGATCAACCAATAATTTTAAATTCTAAATCACGATTTCTTTACCCTTAATTACCATTTTTTATCTTTTTCTCTTATATCTACTCTATAATTCAACTTCATTCTAAACTATTTACCTCTACTTTTTCTTTTTTTCCAAAACAAGCTTAAGCCTTCATATTTATTCTTTATATTCAAATTTAAAATGTACACTTTTTGTAACATTTTATTTTCAGTCATCTATAAAATAATTTTACCCTCGTAATCTACTTTTTTTCCTTTTTTGGAAAATTTCCTGACATAATTAATTTCTTTTATTCTTGTCTTAGCTTCCAATATGATAATTGGTGTAAAATACTACACTTTATTCTTTGTAAATAGCATATCCTTTTTATTTCATTATTTCTACAAATAGCCATCTGTATATTGACCTGACCTTTTAGCTAGTCTAAACATTTTATCTATTTTTCATAATCTTACTCGCTTCCTCTTTAAATGTTACACAACTCTCTTTTTTTTAAGAACTGACCCTTCTTTTTAATATTGGTTACCAATGCTTCAACAAACTGATACATTTTAAAAACGTCTTTTATATCTTCTCTCTGTAATTCAATTCACATCTTAATGATCTGCAAGAATTTGTCTCCCTGTTTTCTTAATATTTCTCTAACTATTCTTCCCAATTTTTATCTACAATGTATTTACGATCCTAACTTAACCACCTTTTTTCTATTTTCTATCGGTATATAATATTCTTTCCATTCATCTAATAAATCCCTTTTTTTTATAACCTAAAAACTCAACAATCAACATTTCCGTTTTTTAAAGTTAATTATCGCTTTAAATTGCAATAAATTCCCTTCAAAAACCGTTTCTTAATATCTCGTAATTTCTTATAAAATTACAAACCAACTCTTTTTTATATTCACATCCAAACTTTTCTTTATATTTTGAATATATTTTTCTTTTTGTAGACACTTCCTCTTTAACGTATATCTCAATCTAGTTAATTGCTTGTGATACCCAAGTGAAGCATCATTATAAGTTGCCTTCTACGGAAATTTTTTTTTTAATTTGGTATTTTTTTTTTGTGTTTTTCATTACGCACACAGAATTTTCTTTATTTTTTCAGTTTAAGATTATTGTGTAACAAAAACAGGAGAAATATATCCTAATAAATTATCATTAATATACTGTTTTTATCTCTAATTTTTACTCTTGGATTTGTTCAAAAAAAATCACTGAGACTCTTCAATAATAATTTCTGGACTTTTCATTGTATCATTTTAAACTTATCTTACCTCATTATCCTCATCATCAGTTTATCTTTTGACATCTTCCTCATACTCTTAGTTAGTCGTATTTAGAATAATTGTAAGCTTTTTTAAAGGTTTTCTTTCCACTAGGCTAATTCTCCTTATCATCGGTTTTGATTTTTTCTTTAATCACTCTTTAACCAAACAATAGATCCTCCTCACCATTATATAAAACTTTGTATATTAATTTCTATTTTTCTTACTTTCATTTTTACATTCATCTTATTTTACGTTCTATAAAATACTCTCACTGTTTTAATTCTATTTTGATCCTCTTTTGTTTTATAGTTTTTTTCCTATTTTGTTTCCTGCTGTATTTTCAGTTATTCACCTTCTTTTCGGTCTACATTACATTTTTTTAATAAGAACGTTAAAACTTTTATTCAATCTTAATTTTTATATTTTTTTTAATGTTAATGTTCGACATTACTCTTAGCTTTTCCCTCCCCAGATAACCCTTTACATAACTTCTAATCTTTTGTCTATTCTCCAAATTATATAAGGTATTTTACTTTTGCTAGAAGCTACTTATTTTTTATTCTCAATGTTTTTTCTAATTCTTCTTTTTTTCCTGGTCACTTTTTAGACTTCTATTTTTTTAAAATATCTATTACATACTCCTTAAACTTTTCCAGATTTTATCATAATAATTTCTATTACATGTTACCTACTCTTTTTCACTCAGTTTTGTAAATTCCTCTTCATATTTCTTTAAGTGACATTTCTATCTCTATCTTTATAATAATCTCAGTCTAAATCTCTTTTTGTGTCTAAATGTCTGTTCTCTTTCTTTTGGTTCTTTTAAAATTTTCTTTTTTCTTATTAAGTTCACTAAACACTATTTTAAATTAACAAGTTTTTCATTGTAACTTTCTTATGTATTACGGCGCCAAAATTTATTTCTTTATTTTTGTCTATTTGTCTTTATTTTTTTTTATGCCCTTTTATTTATTTCCAATTTTATTCCTTAATTCAAATCTATTGTATGCTCATAACATTTCATTTTTATTAACAAGTATTTTTATTGCATACTTTTATTTTCTATTCAGCAAATAAATTTTTTCTTTCTATTTGTGTTTTAAGTCTTCTTACTTTCATTGCTAAAGTTTCCAAATAACTCTTTCTATGTTTTCTACATGGCCTATATATTCCTTCCATCAATTCTTTATGTATCTGTTTAATTCTTTAAATCGTTTTTTAAATCTTTCTACTTTTCTATTGCCATTCCTGATCATCCAGGTTTGCTTTTTCTTTCTAATTGAGTTTTAAATCCATCTACGATAATCTCTCTATTAAAATGTAATAATCATAAGAAAATTTCAAATTGATGATTTACTTTCTCCGAAACATCATTATAGTTTATTTCTTTTTGATATACCCGGCTTTTCTCCAGCTTTCTACACACACACGCTTTTTATTTTTTTGTTTATATCCTCTTCAATATTAAACTCAACCCTTTTAATTACTCAATAATTTAATCTTTTCAATATTATCTTTAGATATTTCAAACTCTATAAATTTATTCTTTTTCTCATTTTCTCATACCCTAGAAATCAACCTCTGTTGTATTCTTTTCACATATTAATACTTAAATTCATTTCTTTACCACCATTTCTATAACTCTCTTTTTATCTATAAACTCTTTATTAAAATCAAATTCATGTTAATACCATCACAATTTTTAAAATTCCTACTTTTTCATTTTTACAACTTTCAATTCTCACTAAATTTCCATAGATAAGTCTCAGTTGTAATACATACTTTTAATAACATCTTGCTTAATCCGTATCCTTGCACATCCTCTCAGTAATAATCTTCATATTTTCATTATGTCTCTTCTTCATTTTTTTTTTTGTTTCTACTTCTTGTTATTTTATTCTTTTTTTTCTTCTTTAACATTTTTCATAGTCTTTATTACTTCTTTTTTTCTATTTTATCTTCATACTATAGTCCTTTGATTTATAATTTCCTTACTACCACGTTATTCCTTATTTTATCATCTTTCTCTTTCCAACAGTTTGTACTCTATCTCTGTTACCTATTTTCAAGTTAATAATTAAATCTTTGACTTCAAAAAATAAAGCAAACGTTCTTTAAAAAAAGAAAAAAACGCTAAAAAATTAAAATACAATGATACGACTATATTGTCAAGGCAAAAAAAATCTGTATATCACATTTAAATTTTATTTAAGTTCATGTCCACACAACTTTAAATTAACTAAGTTGCAGGATCTCCCAAAAATCGTTTCCTTTTAATGTCAACCATTTTCTCCCTTATCTTTGCCCCTTTGTTTCTCTGGCTTGACAAAATCTGGTTTTTTCTCGGTTATTGAATCAATCAAAATAATGTTTTTTTTTTATATACTTTACGTTAAATTGTCTTTTATTGATCAATATATTGAAAAATGTCCGCCAATGTAACATTTTACAATGTACTATATTTTTTATAAAACTTCTTTACTTAAATCAGTTACGTAAATGGGATCTTCTAGCACTCTTGGAATACATATAAAAAGAAATACCTAACTTTTAAGACCATAATGTCACTGGTCTTTAATCGCCACCGCGCTACCTAAATTAAGTCATTTATGGTTTTTTAACATATTGTTCAATTGCTTTCAAATCCATAATAGATCTTTTTATACCTTTTAATCCTATGAATAATCTTTATATTTTATTCACTCTCCTGATTCTTTATCGTTAATTGTCTAAGGTCTTATATCAATTTAATCAACTTTTCTACCATTATATAGATGTATGTTACTTAAAAACTTTTATTTCTTGTTCTTAGTTTTATAAACTCCCCCAGGTTTGTATTATCTTTGAAAATCAAAATTCTCGGTCAGCTGTGTTTTTATCAAATTTTTAATGCTTCAAATTTCTTGATTAAATGGTTTGCGCTCTCGAAAAATTAGTAGTCAATAACTTTTTTACCAATTAATTCCGTTGTAACGAATGTTTGTTAGTTTTTCTTCTTTCCCATAGCCATCTAAACCTAAAATAATACCAATTCCAAAATAACAATAAAAATCTCCACTAATCGTTTCTAATCGTTTAAAATTTGAAATACATTCTTAATAAGCAATATTTTTTTTTGATTTTTTATTCAAGTATTAACGCCCTTTTTTCTTTCCCGTTTTTGAAAATTTTTTTTCCATGATCATACCAAACCACATACCATTATAAAACCAATAATAACCATTCCATGAATTCCACACACCGTTTATAATAATACTGATAACACTGTTACAACGGTACTAAACCAACTCTATCCTTATAATACAGTCTTAATAGGGTAATTTTTACATCTCTTTTTCTCTTTTATAAATTAAAATATCTGTCCCTTAAAGCACTTCTCTCAAAATAATCAGGCAAGTCCAATTTACTAGTCCACAATGTCAATACATATTACCTTTAAGCGGAAATTATATAGAACCGAACCACAAGTCAATTAATTCATTCCAATAAACTCTCTAATGTTATACACGACAAAAAAAGGATAAAAATTAAAATGTTTAATTTCTTTACGTATTTAAAAGATCTAATCTCAAATCCTCATATTAACCCAATAAAACCCCCAGTATATGTGTTTTTCTACGTGTATTAAATCTTTTTTTGTGAAATGTAATATTAGTCAATAAATCAGTTCCACTTGAAAAATCCGTACACAATACAAAAGGTCTTTTGTTGCTAGAAACGTTAATCCAATATTTTTTATGAATCCCACACCACACACTTTTTTAAATAACTTATATAATTCCGAGAAATTAAAAATGACCTAAAGAATTTGTGAAATTAGTATAGCGTTAGAAACTTAAAAACTCGCATTTAAAGGTAAAAAGTTAAAACTTTCTTTTCACCTTTTTTTATTGTATAAAATAAATTCTTCGTAAACGCCAGTCGCACAAAGACAATATCGCCAGTCAGAAAACCCCATTTACTTAATTTCCACGACCCAATTAACAAGCCTTTTTATAATCGAATCCAAAACTTATCTGGTATAGTTTTCATCACAAAAAATTAATCGTTGCTTATTTATGTTTTTGTTAATCAGTATTTTTCTAAGGTATATAAAAAAGTAAGAAAAACCCACGTATATGTCCACCAATATCAAATAAATAATTTATTAACTCCTCTCTATGTTCTTAAATGTAAAATTACTTGCTTTTCATTTATCTTGTTATTATTTATCCTTCCAAATTTTGTTATTCTAAATGTGCGACCTTCTTTCCCAGATCCATATTCTTATTAAATAACCTACAAATAAAACCTTGATTACTCTAATTTTATTTTTATACTCTTTTTAAATAACCATTTAAACCCTACAAACGCAATATCCAAAATATCTCCTAAACTACGTTGACAACTATTTAAATCTCTTTCATTAACATCTTCAAAATATGTATAAGAACGCTAAAACACTAAAAATAAAATCACCCTATCCTTAAAATATATCTCAAATATTCCAAACTCCCACATAAAATAAATAAAAAGGTCCATACTTCCAGTTATCTCACATTTCAATTTTTATTATTACGCTAGTAGTCCCCAAAATAAAAAATATCACTCGTACCAATCCATTTTTTCCTATAATTTCCCAACAAAAAAAAATCGCTTTGTCAATACCACACTCCTTAAAAAAAAATACCATAAAATAAATTTTTATA
>Ga0163217_1062238_pt1 | contig 13010 bp, 10 predicted proteins | sample SynspAceP_FD_185933 | JGI IMG/M metagenome (GOLD analysis project Ga0163217, IMG submission 185933) | Saline lake microbial communities from Ace Lake in Antarctica - Synechococcus sp. Ace-P (PacBio error correction) | ecosystem: Environmental > Aquatic > Non-marine Saline and Alkaline > Saline ...
CGCCACAAAAAACAAAGGAAAAAAAAAGAAAGAAAGAAAAAGAATAACTCCCGATTTCCAAGCCGGCGCTTTCGGAAAAAAACAGAGGTTTACGCTTTCAACGCTTCGTCTTCCAGTGTGAGCCTCAATCCGCCCCCGCGCCCGACGGTTCAAAAGAATTCCGCAAGGTGCCAAACCGCACGGTTTAAACGGGGGGCCGAAACTACCTGGACCGGTGAGATAACCGTTGATGGTTTTCCACACCCTCAGGGGAATGTTTGGCATCTGATGTTGAAACGGAAATTATTCGCTGGGGGGCTCTGGGGGGGCCCCCTTAGGGTCCCTTCAGCACAACCGATGGCAAAGTTTGGTTCACCGATTGGCCGCGTCCCCTGACGCGCCCGACCAATTCTTCATCTACATATGTTTTGAGTCCGCTAAACGGGGCTTTTCTTCCAGATCCAAAACGCGGCCCCGGTATACTGAAAGTCTCCCGCTCAATTGACCAACAACCCCACTTGAAATTGGACCGACAGACACGGTTTCTAGCTCCTCTTAAACCTTTGTTTGAAATAAAAGCCGGAGCTTGTACAATAATCGAGACGGTTGGGTCAGGGCTCTTTTTGGGAACGACCGTCCATTGCAACAACTTTTTCCTCCGCACCGAATTATCCAGAGGGGACGACGGTACAGTTTACACATGGTCGGAACAATGACTTCGGCGAGTCCGCATTTTCAATTGCGGTTACGATGTGAATTCGCTCTTGATTTGAACCGCTCGACCGTCACAATCCGTCCGTGCGAAACGACGCCTGCGACTGAAAATACTGAGCGGATACGCTGACTTGGAGGACGGTTAAGCTTTTGATGAAGAAAGTGGTCCTTTTGATCGACAAGTACCAGATGTTTTGAATTCACGCACGAACAGCCAACGCTAGCGTCACCATGGCAGAGCGCGACTGTATATCAAGTGGGACGGCCAAGTGGGGGGCGACCTCGCCCCTCTCTGAACAGTCCGTCGGAACTCGCCTTCTGCTGCGGGCCAAAATATTGCCGTTTTATGTAAAGGTGGATTTTACATGCTATTCAACAACACCGGTGCCGACCGGCTAAATTCAGACCTATCAGGTGATTCAATGATGACAACAGCGCCACGATCGTCAGTGTTACACGGGCTTCCCGGTCGCGGCGGCCCGCCCAAATACCGATTACACGCATGACAGATATTGGGTCTTGGTTCGTGGCAATTTTTCCGAAGACATTCCCCCCCCGTTGCGAGTGACTTTAAATGTCACCGGGCAACACAAGCCAGCGTCACAGTGTTCCCATGTTACGAGACTCAGCTAAACGAAAAATCTCACTCACGGCGGGGACTTAGCTGAATTAGACCGGCAACGTCGCCCTATTTCAGCACCGGGTTGGGCATGGGATCAAGGATCTGGCAGGTAATCCCCTGACGGACACCAAATGTTGTCCGGGGCCAAATGAAATTCTTTTCTTTATTATACGCAATGATAGGTCGCACCGCAATTATTCTCGATTGTCGCGTCATGCGCCAGGAAAAGACCAATGCGGATCACACTCACACAAGTCAATTTTACTGAGACTGGTCCAAAATGTGGAGCAATACCTGATTTTCCGTAATCGGTCCCGTCGGTTGTCACAGTTAACTGTTACGCCTGGTGATAGGAAAAGCGGCAAAAAGCGCTTTGGCCCAAAACCGTCCGTGAAGCCCTCAATGCGCAACCCTCAGGAGCGCATTGGGGAAGAGCCGCCCGCCATTCGCCAACGCCCAGAAAGTTACGAATCACCTTGTAGGCGGAAATCTGGCTGGATTGGGAAAAGGGGCGGGTTCAGGCCCGTGACAGTATCGGCTCGCCTGCGCCTGAAAGGATATTGAAGACCTTTTGCAATGCTCTGACCGACTTGTCGCCGGTATTCCATATTCAAATTACATCGTTCGAATGCGAGCCGGCTCTCGACAACTCAACCTGCAACGGCACGACGCAACGGCGGACGACCTTGGTAGGGCCTGTGACCAACGCCGAATACGCTGGCGTGCGGGCTAACTTCTCCACACTTGCCGGTGATTTTAATTTATTGCGTCTCCGTTCACCTTGAGCGGTTGTTAGCGCGCGACCTATCTGGTCGATCGTTTTAGTGTGTGGCGTACAGTGGCGACCGGCGGCGCATTGCAGATTTAAATGGGGACGTTACGTTGGGCATTTGCCGCCGGGATCCGGTTGACGAGTTCGGCAAGATGCGTTCAGCCCACGATAAACGCATCTGGTGCGAACGAAACGAGAAGAGGCCCAACCGTAACGGCGTCCGGGGCTCCGGCCTTGGCGACGGGTCTGTTTTATACGTCTGCTTTCGTGTTTCTCTGAGGACTGGTCAGCGTCTTTTTAGCCTCTGACTTCAACCAGCGCATCGAATGCGACGACTACAGTGGCTGGAAGGGCCCCTCTCAGTAACAGGAAATTACTAACCGTCGACCCCAGAACGGAATGGCAGTGCCGTGACGCTCAGCCTCCCGCCAACGCGCAGCCAGATGCTGGGGGCATGAAAATACGGCATCTTGCCGCCAACCGATTTTCGCGAACCGGATAATACGGCCCCGACGGTCTCGGATTTCTGAGGGTCTCCGCGCAGTTATGTAAACGGCCCATGTCGATCTGTAGCGCCGTGACGTTCTCCGAGCGGTGAACCGGGACTGACGGCCGTCCCGACTTTTGGGGTACAGGCGGACGCAGCCCACTGACGGGGAGGACCGCAGTTTACACCTTAATTCCGTGACACCCGAATAATGTGGTGACATTTCGAATTAACCTGCCAGCGAAACGCCGCTGCGGATGATGCCGGGAAATGGAACACAGCCTTAGCGGCCCCCTCGCCCGTGAACAGTTGATACGACGCCTCCGAGCGTAACCGCGGAATGCTCCCCGTTGCTACGTCAGATGATCCAATATTGATGTGACGTCACTGTCCGTCTGAAGATGTGACGGGTCTTGTAAGCCCGCTGGTTCAACCGTCATACTAACGGAACATGATTCTAGACGGGTGGCCCACAAATATTCAACTTGCGAAGCTGGGACCGGGTCCGATGGGGCTGGGGGATATATCCATTTAAGCGGCTGGCCAGCGGACCGGGACGGAACGCGGGCCGGAAATGGCAAATGAGCGTCTCTCAGCCTATGTCAGTGTGGAATAATGATGTGAACAGCTTCCGACTGGCGCCGCAACCGGAACCCCCGCGGCCCTGGTCCAACGGGACCATTTCGATCTGACCTTAGTTTCTCGGAAAGATAATGGAACTGGAAGCTCCGGATTTCATGCGGTGGCCAACAGTGCAGAACGGTGACCTTCGTCTTGGGGTGCCGCGGTGTATTTCAGCTTTTAGCACCATCCAACGCCGCGACGGTACGGGTACATTAAAATCGAATGCCCGGTTCCGCAACGGACCCAGCGGGGCAATGGGAATTGGCCGAGCCGTCCAGCGTTGACGTTTGAAATCGTTTTTGATCAATCGCCACGCCGACTCTCGTCAGTACCGGAGAGCGTAGCGCCGCCTCAATAGTCAAAACGAACCATTTTACGACGACATTCAAGTTTTCTGAGCCTGTCATTTTGGGCTTTGAGAGGATGATGTTGAAGTCACGAATGCGACACTGAGTGGTTTCAAGTCCTTGTTAGGCTGCTCAACCAGCGGGCGAGGGTGGCACACAGCGTGCCGGCACAGCAATCTACGAGTATTTCCAGCTCAGGTAACCCCAACGGGAAAGGCCGAGATTACAATTTAGGTCAAACCCGGTGCTCTGGGCGACGTTGCTGGGAACCTTAAAATTCGTTGAGGATGTCAGATTTTTCGATCTCAATCGATAGCACACGCCCGACGGTCACGATTGCCGGATCTCCGGATACCGTCCGCGGTGAGTTTAACGGTGGCAGTCCAACTTTGACGAGCGGTCAACGGGTTTCGGATTGTCCGGTGTCTCGTTGACTAATGGAAGCCGGGTCGTACTTTGTCAGTCCGTGGTGAACAGCAGTACGGACGCTGACCGTTAACGCAGCGGCCGCTCAAAATAGGAAACTGTGACAGTATGGCATCGCGGCGAACGTTGCAACCAGTGCGTCAGGGAATGCCAACACAGCTGCGGCATGCAATGCGACGAGTTTATTGAACGAAGAATTTCGTCAGGAAAAAGGACGTTGGGCATCATAATAACATTCATGGTGCGTCGGGCCGAATCAGATCCATTAAAGCGATCCAGACGTGTGTCCTCGCCGCTTGTTTGAGAATGGAACCAAGGGCCGTGTGTCCAGGACAGGCAGATCATAGATGGGGCGAAATACTCTCATGTCGGCGAAGGACAGCGGTGAAGCGCGACTTCGCTCGACAAAGCATCGGGCAGATGCGCGCGGCAAAAGCGTCAATTTCTGGGACCGAAGCCAGTCTGGTTAGCATCAGCGCCGATACAGCGACAATGATTTGCTCTTATGTTCCGGCCGGGCGGTGGATTATGCGGTGGATGACAAAACTTTAAGTTTGGGGTCATGGACAGTATGATTCTCTGAGGAAAAAGACCAAAACTGAAGATTTCCAAAATTTTCTGGGTGATGGTTTGGATGGTCGGACCTTATGTCGTTCAACCGTGTCACAGACAATCTGGTCGTTTGATGGTCGGGCCGCCGTTGGAACAGTCCATCCAATGAAGTCAGTCCGTTCAATAGCTATGTCGATAAGTTCGATAACGAATCGGTGGATGTTAAAAGGGCAGGTGACAAGGCGACTTTGTAGTCGATGAATTGGACAATCAATCCGAACCTGGGGTGATTTAATTATTCTGAGAACTCAAAAGGCTACGCGGACTCTACGGCATTGAGGAATCCGGATCAAAGATATCCGCTCTCGGGCGCATGACGTTTGGTCCGCCGCGTTAGCAAGACGTTCTCAGACCAAAACAGTAAAACACTGTTTGCCTCACTTTGGACGTCAAGGAATTTGGGCCTTCGAGAAGGCTCAGTTCGTAATCCTAACCTCTGGCGCTCCGAGTCGACACAGAATACTTTAAGAGCGCGCGCAGAAGGGGGCATCGAATATTGGCTTTAGCAATGGCAACCGTTTGGAGCCTAGAAGGCCTTTTACGACGGTGTGCGCGTCCCGACTATGAAGCTTATGGCGTCAAATCAACGCTCGCTTTGGCTATTAGGTAAATAGTAAGTCGTCATCGAAATTTACGCACCAGAGCGGCCGTGAAGAGGGAATTTGTTACTTTAATCAAACTGGGTGGTTTCGTATTCCCACGAGACGCTAGATCTCGGTAAGGCTTAACCACGCATTTATTTTGGAATTGGCTGTTATGGCAGTGATTTCAAAACGCGCTCCGGTTTTCGACATGTTGCTGATGATTGAAGGGTTGCGTCGCTGAGGCATCAAGAATTTCCCCTGTTATATTTGCAGGGAAGACTAGCTCTCCTCTGGACTGCCGTTCACTACACGCCAGCCCTCACGGTGATGCTGTAGAATCGCGGTTGGTTGGATTTGTTTAAGCTTTTTAGCGAATGTGCGGAACGTGTCCTGGCGTCTGCGCCGCGCTGTCCCGTCAAACGTGCGTCGAAACGACTGATTGGCATAGCCTCGTTTTCGTAAACTCGTCATGGCGGCCTGAAGTCAGGTGTGGCAGCCAGTCGAGCCCTTCACTCGCCTTTGTCCAATGTGAAGCCGCTTTACGGGACCAGCATCGCGACGCGCTTGGCCTGCTTGGTGCCTTCGCAAGGTCATGGAAGAGATGATAGTAGAAACTCATAAACTTCCGTTCAAGTTATCAAATCTCAAAAACGACCAATAAAACGACGTTGGGCCTAACGGGGGATCTATAGAGCATCATAATCATCGCAATCCTTAGTTTGGGTTTTGCATTTTCAAGCTGCTAACTTTCACAGCGAAAAGCTCTGATGAGGTAGTGATGGATCCCGCTATTTTGGCAAAGACGGGCGACCTAAAATATTCTTCAAGCAAGGTCGATTGGGGGTTTTTGTTCGCTCACCGATCTCAACTGGGTGTCATCGCGGTTTGACCTCGTGCCGACCTATTAGCGGTCGATTTTAGGCCTGGGTCTGACTGCGAACAGGTTCATTTTGCCGTGGGGCGCATGTTGGACTGTGCGATCACCGGATCCGGTTTTGTCGCCACCTCAGTGATGAAACTCGCGCCCCTTGGTAAGCGTTTGCCTGGATGATTTTTGGCGCTGCATTTTTTGTCCGGCGATCTACTTTGTTATGTCGCCTGCCGCGGTTTAAGCGTGCTCGGTCCTCGGGCTGTTGATTGCCATATTTTTTGTTGGCCTGACCCTTATCGACCTTCCCATATTCCTGCGGTGGGTCGGAGGATATCGCCCTTCTTCACGAAAGAAAACTCCTCATCGCGCTGTGGAAAGCCGTTTTCCAGGTCCCTTGGGGCTTTTGGCGGCCTCAATCATAATTCTCAGCTTCGCCAAGTATGCAGGGTCTCGCGCTTCAATATACGGTCTTGTCCGTAACCATCGGAGACTTACCTTGTTTGGATTGCTGAGTTTATAGGGTTTACACCCTATCGAAAATCAGCCAGGAGCAGAGTTTCACGCGTGAAACCTCATCAAATTCCTCGCCTTTAAGGCTTTCGGAAAGACAGTGGGGATCCGCGACTTAAACGCTTGCCTTCTAGCGGGTTTCGGTCTTGCGCAAGCCGGGGTTCGGCTATGTCCGGTCGATGGACCGCTTTATCGTGCTCAAGCAATTAAACGCCCGAACTGACCGGGGCATTTCACTCGCGATTTTGTTACTTGTCAATTTTCCGCGTTGGCGCTTCCCATCTGGGGCATGTTTTTCAAAGCGAATTGGGAAAGAGAAAGCTGGAGCCTCGGCCTTCCTAACTGGATCAGCGCTGATTGCTGAACGTGTCTTTTGTTCGTGGGTGGGAACGTCTGGCTTTTCGGGATTTTTTTTGCGGCGCTGTTTGGATTGGTTGTTGCGGGTGAGTCATCCTTTCGACACTCTGTGGGCGATATGTTTCGGATAAACCCGATGACACGGCTAGCAATCAGGCGGCGCAATGTTGGGATTCAATAAATGCTGTGTCGAAAAAATGGGTTTTGTTTTCCGCAATGCTTTAGCATTTCCCATTTTGGGCGCTCTCGTGTTGCAAGCGGCTGATACTTTGGACCTCAACGCAACAGTCGCATTGCTCGCCCTATATGGCTTTGTCCGCTGTTTTCGAGGTTTGGCGTGGTGGCGCTTCGATCCGGTATGTCGGCCTCAACACACGATGGGCTGCCATGATCGAGTCTGTCCGACCATTCGCAGCGAGCAAGCCAAACTCTAAGGGGGACGCGGAAACACTCCGCTCTGACAGTGAGCGGAAATTCATCCTCTATGTGACGCATACTTCTCCTTGCGGGCCACCGTTATGAGATGAGGCAATTTGGATCGTACGCAGTGGGGAATGGTCGGGGTGACGTTACTCTATGCGGCGTTTTGCGGCCCCTGACGGGATTACGCCGAAGACCGCTACGACTGTATCTGCGCGGACATACGGTGATTACCTTCTGCACGGCATAGTCTGGGGGCTGAATGCAGTTCTCATTATGATTACGGTTCACATTTACAGCATCTTTGTTGCCAGTCCAGATTTGTGACTCAATAACTTGGGCGCGCCATGTTTTTCCGGAAATTTCCTTATGACCCCGCTTATATTGCTTTTATCATTCCGACCATTTTTAGGTCTCGCCATATTCAATCACGCTCACGGCCCCGCTACCCTATTCATTTATTTCGGGATAGGCCTGTTGCTATTACTTTTGCGTTTGCACTGTTAAGCAGCGCCAAGGAGGAGCTGGCGCCCGGAATGGGAATCATCACAAAAACTCAACAGAAATTGGCCGATTTCTGTGCGCTCAATAGCGTCGAATGTCAAAAAGGTCCTTTGATTCAAAGCAAAATTTCTGGCGACGGGCGAGTCACGACTTTTCCTCAACCGCTTCACGCGCAGCGGCCATTATATATGAAGCATGCGCAAGACGCCATGTCGTCAGAGAAATGAGAAATTATCGAAAAAATCGGGCTCTGACTTGGCGTGCGCAGATAGCAATTCTGGCGACCTTGTTTGAGTCCATGCGCTCGATGGCGGGATGGTGACTCGCCTTTCGACATTTGATCTTTCGGTCTATTCTGCTGGACTCGTGAACCAGATTTCACTTGAGACGAAACGGCCAAGGTTTGGAAGCTTGCTGTGCAAATTCCCCGACACAACGTTGAGCGTCTGGTTCCGATCCCATTTCCTGACGGACGGATCGTTAGCTCGAATGCTCGTCAATATGTCGCCGATTGATATACATGTGGGGGTGAAATAGGGGAGGGGGAGCGAAGAAGTCGACGATCTTGGGATTGCCGCGGTCAGAGATGGGAACCGATATTCATCATTCTGGCGTGAAAGATCAGCCGGCCTGCCGGCTTTCATGTCGATCGGGGAATGTCCGTAACGCTGCACCGATTGAAGTGAGGCGAGACGAGCGTAAAAGGCTTGACCAGTTATTGGAAACTATGTCTGGAGCTGATCGTAGGCGCGTTCCTTGCCATTGCCGAACAGAACGGGACGGCGCACCGGTGTCAGCTGTTTCACCTTCAGCATTCCCGGAAAGGCGAGCCTGAGAGACATAATACGGATGATATGCCTGAATCTGTCGCGCTCGTCTGTCAATGTCATTTGAATGACGGACAAAAATATTCCTGGACGCGGTAAAGGCTTCTGTTCACGCAATGGGCGCCGTGTTTACGCTCAGTGCGGATACTGTCGATGACGGCCCTATCGCTCTTGGAATCAACGGCAAAATGCCTATCCGACCTTCTAATCGTAGATATGAGGCAAGGCGCGATATGGAATGCGCCCCAGCTATTGTGGCTGTGGCGGCTTGACCAAGGGATGACTTGGCCCGCAGTCGTTCGTCAGTGGGGACCTTTTACGCCCTTCCAAACTCGCAGAAATTGGCGAGGGGTCAGTGTTTCCTACCGACAAACGCGGTCGATTGCCCCGCGATTTCAGACGATAATATTCGCAGCCTAGATATTCCATAAAGCTGGGCTTTTCTGCCGCAGGGCGGTCCGGCGGGAGACCCCCATTTGCCTTATAGAAAGATGTTGAATATGGGTTTTTCACCGTTTGGGGTAAAAAATAAAACCAAGAAATGGAGAGCTGTTCTGATATCTCCGATTAATCGCGCCATTTGCCAACGCTTTCAGCACGTCGAGCTGGCTCCGGGCCTGTGAGATTTGTTGATAGCGTCCAGCCTGTCAGCCATACTCCGAAAAGGCGCGACTGGGTCGCTGGTCCTTCTATAAAGCATCATCATCAGGAAAAGGACGTGCCGTCTGTAGGATTTTGTTTTTTGGATAACGTTTCGAGAGTTTGGGGTCCGCGATTTATGCACGAAGCCTTTGGCCTCCCAGTGACTTCCTGCTTGGTGCGGTCAACAGCAATACCTTGACATCAATAGGCACGGGAATTTGGCATTGCCGTGCGTTTCAAAGTCGCAAGAAAAGCCAGTCCGTTCATACCTCCATAGTGAGATCGCAGATACACAGGTCCGAACGTTTGCCTGCCTGTGTAATCGGTTCGAAATTTCCCGTGGGCGAGGCTGCGCTATTAACAACATCATAGTTTCCATCCCTGGCACGCGAGCCGTTTTTTTCAGCCATCAAGCACTAGAATATTATGGTCATCCGATGACTCCGATGATCGCTGTGGTGGGGATTTGCGGTTGCTTTTCGGACTTAAATCTTCATGATGAATCATAGCTTTTTCTAGAAAGAAAGTCGATTTGTCTCCCAAAATCACCTGTTCGGGCGATTGTTTTGCGGGTATGTTCCTGCCCAGTTTTCTTAACGATTGCGCGCTTTTGCGCAGCCAGCTTGAAGGGAGCGCCGGCCGTGATCGTCCGAATCTCCGATCCACGTTTCGCAAAACCGCTTTTTGGGAGTCCCCGGAATGCGGCTCTAACTGATCGTCGCACTTATTGGGACTTCTCGATCCGTAGGTAACGGCGCAGGCGCAGGTCTCCTGTCCAGAATTTGCAGAATGGCGTGACAATGATAGCGAATGGCGACATCCAAGACCTGCTCAGTTCAAGCCCAGTAACTGTACGCGTCTGTAAGCATCTTGATACGTCAGTGGCGGGTTTCAGATTAAGTAATCACGCCAAACACAGGGGCCAAGCTGCGCCCGTTTCGGCAACCTGTACAGGTGGGATGTTTTCATACTCCCTCGGGCGGAACCATTAATTGTGACGCAACAAGCCAGCCCTGTGCCGATTGGTTATTTCTTCGGATGCAACTGGCGACACGGTCAGGCGATACTTTAAACGTGCCGGCCTTATATTCGCGGCAGGCCCCATTATCTCCGGCGCCAAGCGTATCGGGCGGGTGTGTTTAATGAAACAACACCGCCAACCGCACCAGTATCCACGCGCGATTTGCCGAGGGGCGGGACAAATTCCAGAAACGACGGACAGTGATCTTATCTCTTGGTTTCGTGAAATTCTCGAAGATATCACCCGTCCGTCCAAGTGATTTTTAATACGTTTCGGGACCACTGCATCCATTTCGGTCAGCATGTCAATATGAATGAATATGAAATCTCACTGAGCGGCGGGTGATATGCGACCGTGAATGAACGGTCACCTGACATTTTCGCAGGCGCGTCAGACGAATAACGGAGAATACGGCGGCAATGGCGCTCGTCAATGTCAATCGCGGCGGCGGCGAAACCTGATAATTCCTTTAAATATGGTGAATATACTGCAGGCGCCGCGGCGTGCGGGCCTCATGGTGACCAATATCGTAAATCCGAACCCGACAAATGCCGCGCAGAAGCCTTCTAAAGTCTGGCGTGGACGGTTTTCGGCAGAATGATGGGGGTGCTGCCATAAATCAGCAGATATGAAACGATTTACGCTGATGCAAGCCTGTATGACAGACGGTCTTTACCGGGCTATCGGGCTTGGCCAACCGCACATCTGCAAATGTCGGGCTTGACTGACAGCCTTTTCAGTAAGGAGCGAAGCGAGTTTTTCGATCCAAGCCGTGAACTCGTTGGGCATCAGCCCCATCAAACTGCGGTTTTCGACGACAATTCCACTCGCGGATACGACGCGCCGACTTTCACAACCCAGTTTCGTTGCCTCCAATAAGCCGATTAGTGAATGGGCAAATCAAAGGAGATGTGAATCACGCTCACGTGCAAGCCGACGAGGCATTGGCCGCAGCGCCGACAGTCACCATTCGGGACAGGGCGGCGACAGTGACGGGCGGCGGGGCAAACTGGGTCCCGACGACAACGATTGTGACCGGGCGACAGCGGAGGTCGGCCGCGTATCAATATTTCCACCTTTGAAAGACGCGAATGGAAACGCCGAGAGGCTGTAACCGCGACGACGGATATGAGCGCCGTCACTGTCGCTGTGGAACAAGACCCGATTTCATCGTGGGTGCGCCAGTTCCCTCCCAACAGATGAATTTAAAAAAATGCGAAACACATTAACAATGGCTTATGGACATCATCTGAAGCCCATATTTAAATTTTCACAGCAGACGACGTGGAGACTGTCAGGAAACACGCACTTCTTGACGAATTCGTCTGTGAGTGAGACCCGTATTTGTGTGACCGCCTCGGGGGGCGATTTTGGCGACTGTCCGGAAAGGCCAGTTCTTGGCCTTGCGGCCCTCAGGCTGTCGCTAATTTTCGGTCTGGCAATCACAGACACAGCTGGGAATTTGGAACAGACCAAATCCCACAGGAATCAGAAAAGGTTACGAAGGTCAGTAACTATCTGCCTGAAGTCAAGCGCGTGTCCTGTACGGGGCGCAGAAAACACAGTAACGACACTCTCTCCTGGGGGTAATCGTTCTAGGTCACATGACAATGATATAAGCTCTGACGGCCAGACGATTTAATACTGCAGGCACCCCGCAACGATAAACGTGGTGAAGCTCTTCGCACCACGTTTGAAATTCGATTTCCGGAAGGCGCCTTGCCCGATCTGATGGTGTCAGTCACGGTGGGCCGTGAAGCCCCAGGGCTGACCGATAATTTGGGAAATGTGTTGGTTTTCTTTCTCCACTCCGACTGATTTTAACGCAATAATTACATGTTCAGTTTCCAGCCGAGCGTAAAACATCCAACCGGGCGCCGAGGTAAATCTGTCAAATGGGGCATTCCCGATTACGCTCACGTTTAATAGAACCGTGACGGGGTTTATGGCGTGTGGAATATTTCCGTCACGAAAGGGATGCGTCAAATTGTTGCTGTCAGCGCTTCTGATAATACGGCAACCGTCTACGCCCAACACCGATGGTCAGGTCGAGATTGTATTGCCCGAGGGCGGCTCGGATGGAGCGTCAAATCGTAGCCAGGAAGCCAGCTGGTTCTCAATAGCCGCGACAGCCCGAGGTGACGTCTATCAAAAGAAGACGCCCTGAGCGAAAATAACAAAGCGGATAGCCTATTGTGGGAGGTAACATTCAGCGAGCCTGTTGGCTGGGTTCAGGTGGATGAATTTTGCGCTTTACTGGACATCACCGCGGATGTTAGCTGACTTAGTGTCGATCAATGGAACGAAATGACGTCTATGTTTCGAACCAGTGGGGTGGATCTGCCGATCCGGTGGGGGTGGTGGGGCTAACTGGCACCCGGCGCCACAATCGGGATGAATGCAGGCAATGCGCTGAGAATTTGACGCAGAAGGCAATTTCCGAAACATTTGCAGTGGATAATCGCGCACCGACATTAGTCAGTATCCTTCTTGATGGGGGTAAACAGGTTTCACCGACAGATGCGGATACACTCCTCATTCCTCTTACCTATAAAGTGAGGACTGGACCCCAGCTCTCTGGATGTTTCATGGTCCTCGTGACAGGAACGACGGCCAATTGACTCTCACGCCACTCAGCGCACTACCGTACGCGTGTCACGCTGTCGGGCGGTGACTGGCGAACTCTGAACG
>Ga0163217_1021486_pt1 | contig 13009 bp, 6 predicted proteins | sample SynspAceP_FD_185933 | JGI IMG/M metagenome (GOLD analysis project Ga0163217, IMG submission 185933) | Saline lake microbial communities from Ace Lake in Antarctica - Synechococcus sp. Ace-P (PacBio error correction) | ecosystem: Environmental > Aquatic > Non-marine Saline and Alkaline > Saline ...
CATTCGCAAGTGTCCAACGCGATTATTGCATAAAATGTCAACGTTGAGACGAAAGTGATCTAATCTAGCCACCTATATGAAGCCATATGTGTACACCGCCTCTCATCCATTGAACATGCTATCTCAACTGGCTTTTTATGGGCAGTTTTTGAAAAGGTGAGTCTCCTGCCAGTTATGTTTCTTGTCCATGTGGCGGCTGGCCACCAGCAAAGTATACGATAATGCACCCCAACCATTTTTCGAGGACGACATTATCGACCACCCAGCTCCATCCAAGCGGGTGGTGCCAGCAAAGCCTGCGGTGCGCTCCAATTTTACCTGTTGAAGCGGCGATGTCTATCAGAAACCAGACCTTACTTTTATTTCTATTGTGAGGGAAGGTAAAAAAGGGAATTGCTTGAAAAAAACAGCCACATCCGCGCATAAAGATGCGTTGCGAAACTGCCAGAGAATCATTGCCAAAGCAAGAATATCAACTTTTATTGCTTTTCGCTATGTATATGGTTTGCCGATAGCTTCCTGAATTCCCTTGGTTTACAATGCGAACTTAAAGAGGAGCTATCAATACGCGAAACGATTTTTGATATCATACGTTTTTTGTTCGAACCTTTGATCTGGACAGCCTTATTCGTACCCCCTGGGAATATTCCTCAATTCAAAGTCAATCATGAATCCAAATGTCAGTATTGAAATGGGGGAAAAATACATCATCGCTTCGCTTGTGCTGTAGTGATCGGACTGAATCATTACTTTAAATTAATCAAAAAGGCAATACCCTTTTCAAAAGAACCAAGCTTAAGGATTTCGCAAACCATCGCAAATCCCGAACGAATATCTTTGTCATTCAATCTCTGTCAATCTTTTTTAGTTATGATATTGTTCCTATGAACCCATGCTACAATGCCAAAAATACTCCCTGATGCCTACTCGCCGGAGTTCCAAGCGACCAAATAGAGCGATTGGATTTACCATGCCTTCCGATATTTACATTGGACGCTACGAGGTTACTTAAAGCATTGGTAACATATGCGCTATGCAAAGAGCCTTCCGTACAATTCTATGGAGCAAGTCGGAAAGAACTAGGCTTTCACTGCCTTGGATGGTTGATGCGAAGTGATTGAGTCCTGCGCAGTTAATGGGTCTCACGTGCGATAAATGATCGCGAAAATTCCGAATAGTCGAGAGCATAGCTCGCGAACAGACTGGGTTGTTGGGACCTGGATCATCGCATCCAAAGGCATGTCACTTTTGCTAGATCCTTGGCACCTGATCAAAAACTACCTAAGGCGAATCTTTCGACTGTAATCTTTGCCAGATGCCCTGCGCCGTGATTCAGCCGCATGCCCCTCGCGCGGGTAAAGACATACCGCGATTGATAAACGTTGCATCTCGTTTGAAAATCGGAGGGAATCTACGTAATTTGATGTATGAAGTCCACACCAATTGCCTGATAGGCCATGCAGAAACAACGCGGAAAGCTGATTCGAAAATTCCTTAACTCAAATCCCTAATTTTCCACCTACAGTTTAATAGATGGACTGGGTCCACCGGAGCATCCTGGATGACTAGAGTCAATAAGCCACTTTCTATTTCGGAGTTCTTTTTATCGATTCGAAATTTGAGATATTGTGAATTCAAGGAAATTTAATCCAGGTCGAATCCTTAGAGTCGCCCAGTTTGCTTTTTTATGATAGAAATTGGAAAAAAATCTTCAAGAAAAATTCGCAGTTTGAAGATGCCGAAAATCGAAAGCTCATTCTGGAGATATTTTCATTAGAGATGATCAAGTTTCCGCAATAGAAGCAGCAGCCGCATCTACAAGTACAGTGAGAGACGTGACTCGTTTTAAACAGACAGAACTATTGACATCATCCAAGCAGAAAATGAGGCGCTTCTTCACTTGAATCATAATCGGATCTCAAAAAAATACAACACCACCTCCAATCCCTCTATCCCACCTGTTTTACCTCTTGGGGAATATCTTTTCATCAGACTGAACTTCCAAGCGAAAGGGGTCGCAAAACAAGCGATCCCTGTCGGACCTCTAACTTTCCCCGTCTGGGAATGTCTTGTGAGACCAACAACCAAGTGATCATGTATGCCTTCCCTGAGCGCGAGACGCTTTGTCAATTTGCTGAATTAAATATCGAATCATTTCATTCCTCTTAAAAATCAAAACAGTACTGTCACTAAGATCACGAAATCATGGATTGGTATAAGTTCAAAGTTCCTCCTCCCTCAATAAACCCCGTTGATTGACCGATATCAGAAAACATGGTTATGAGCACTCGAATCGTAGTCGCTTCAGCACTGTTTCCTACAATACGAAGAGAATGTCGCGTACCTATTCTACGCTTACTCTATCGCCGGCAAATCATCCAGTGTGAGCCAGAATCCCAATGAAAGTGAAGATGAAATCTTAGTAGAGAATGATTGAGTAAATCAGCAGGAGAGTCTATTTGACTTTCCGCGAGAATGTGACTCTATCTTCCCGCGATTACAAGGTAGTCAGTAGCGCGCGTTACGCGTAGTATTGCAACACAGAAGAAGCATCCTTGACCAATGCAGCAGTTCTCTTAATAGAGTACTTATCAGCGAGATCAGTAATCTAACTATATGAATAAAAAGAAATTAAGCTATTAGTATTATCCCATTGCCGCAATGACTTGTATCACTATGGTCAACCCCGCGCTCGACAGTCCCTAAGACAAAGTAAAAAGCCTTGCACGTATCGAAAGAGGTTACTGCATCGAGATCAGCGAAAAGGCAGCCTGTATCCCAATGCTCCTCGCAAATAGTTTACGGATTATATCCAATTGGCTGCGCCCAAAATAACGTTGTAAGTAAGCCAAGGCAGTACGACTCGCTACCCGATTGTACGCGAGCTGCCAAAGATGTAGACATCTCCCATAATTTTCCGTGACCACATCAGAGCCCCATCAGTCCACTATCTCGATCAGTTATCAAAAGCTACCTTCTGTCAACACGCGCCTGCTTGTGAAGCAGCCCTAAGCGTATCCAACTACACATGCCACTGACCTTCCAATCGCAACAGCCATTTGGATGCCTACAACAAATATCCACAGGTTGGCCATATCCCATCATAAATTCACCCAAAGCGCAGTATAGTGCTTGTCAGCCTTCGTCCAGATGGCGGAAGTTGAATGAAACACTTGAGCCCACTCACCACTTTGTATGATCTTGTGAGACTAGCTGAGTACTCCGAAAAGCATCTGAGAAACTCACAATTGCCCGCCAAACAACTGCGCCCTCAGCAAAGTTTACTTGTGACTTCTGTGGCAGTCGCAAGCTCAGTAGTGATTTGGCTACTGCGGTATTAAGCTTTTGCAACATACAAAAAACAAACCCTGAATATCTGTGATCCGCACCAAAGATTACCCAATGGGAATAGCGCAGACTTCTAGTGAGATATCATGATACAAAATTCCCAATTCACATCAAAAGAAGGCTTTTGGCAGAAAAGCATTATTCTCAAGCACCCATTCCTGATACTTATTTTGGGGAAATACAAGATAAATGATGGACGCTGCCCTGAAAGGCTTCCTCAATGCCCAACGATGCCATCAAGTACATTGCGACGCATAGATCTGGAAAGAGCGTCGGAGCTTTTATTACCTCCTGGCCGCCGAGCCTAGTTTGTTGAGTTGCCGGCGTACAAGTTTCCTTTTAGCCTGAAGGCTAATTTGCAAAACCTTTACCGGCAGCTAGTCCAGTCGCGCAGGCGAATCCTGGCAATCAGAGAGGCGAGGTGAGCCGTGGAGAGGGGATATAGGGAGTGCGAGTGTATAAAGATGGGGGCCGCCGGTTTTGCAGTCTGCTGAGACAATCGAAAAGCTTGTTCGTTCGCGGCAATGAGAACAAAAAAAAAAAAGGCCGGCCCAAGGGCGCGCAAGAGCAGTGCTCGATCTAGTCGTTCTAGGTAAACTATGCGTAAGAGCCGCACTCCCGATGGGAGCGGTAGCTGCCACTCGAAGCATCGCAGATTCTTTTAGGCAAGGGAGGATTTTCAGGACCGGTCAGTGTGCCACAGGCAACCTCCAGTTTCTTGCGACGAACGTGGGAGGTTCAGTCACTTGGGATGCCGAAGTGATCGAGGAAGAAAAGCTTCGAAGAAAAATGCCTCCCGGCCCAGCATTGTAGGCAATGCCATGCTGATCGCCGTATCACTTTTTTTACAGAGCTTGCAATATAACGAATTTGACATCATAGCGCATTGTCCCGAGAGCTGGATTATTTCTGGACGCATGGTGGAAATAAGTGGAAAAGCTGGAACAATCAGATCATGACACGAATTGGGTTCTTTGAGACATCAAAAATGAAATGGAATCGAAAATAATTCTGATCACACAGCCGGTCCTTATGACAGTATTAAAGACGAAAACCCCGCCGCTATGTTTTACCAAGAAAATGCGGAACAAGTCGTTTGAAACAGTGCAAGAAAAATATTTCCACAAAGAGTAGTCTTTAAATGCCGCAAGCACGAATTAAGCCACATAGAATAATCTTATCTCCCATGTCGATCTTCATTGAATGGGTTTTCTAAATGTGATAAATCCATCAAATTTAGTAAGGCTAACATCATTTCTAAACAGTTTTAGATCAGCGTTTTCTGCATCAACAAAACAAAAGTTGATATTGAGATCGCGAAATCATCTTCTCTAGCGAGAATGAAAACCCTGTACTTCAAGCACGATAATTACACAACATTAGATTGGGCTTTGCTTTTCCTGCCTCGCAAACCCAACCCAATAGTTGGGACTTCAGAAATCAACAAATGCCTGAAGGCAAAAACTGGTGCTACTTTCCCAGTCACGCTTCTATACGGATTATACCAACTTCAACGATTGCCAAACCAGATCTGTTGATCAGGCCTAGAGGCTCTTCCGTGCACACTTGTTATCATCATCACACTGGTAAAAGTAGAAGGATCAGGAAAGGAAGTTTTAAGGCCACATACCTCAATGATAGGTATCAGAGAAACTGCCTCCCAAAACTGATTCAGTAATTTCTTTGAAAGGGCGCTCCCTCATTGCTTTTACAGGACTACTGAAGCAAAGCAAGACTTGCGCAAGAGTGGGGTCGCTAATTGTTGAATCAAAGGAAAATAAAAAGGAAGCGACTCACCTTATCTCATTGATGAAGGTATTTGAAAAAGTCATTAGGTAAAATGGTCGCAATAAGGAGAAGTTTCGTATTTCATAATAATGTAGCAGACACGACTTCCTTGGGCACGCAATACAAGTCCTATGCCTCAGGCCAATGAAAAGTCGCATCTCATACTGTACTTCATCCAAACTTGCTGTTTAGAGTTGAAGTTGTTAACATGCTCTATTAAATTGGAGCAAAGCCCAAGGCGGATCTTTTTGAAAATTTTATGGGCGAAGAATCATCTTTTCTGCGGAGGGAACATTACGGGACCGAGAATGAACGTGTCATGGAATACGCCATAAAATTATCCTTCACTCACGGAATCATGCCAGAAACTTGGCGAAGATAGATCAACGAGGCAGTAAGGCTGAACCGGGATCCTCTCAAAGAGTAATGTGCAATGGCGATGCGAGGCATTCTCACCCGTCCATTCATTCGACGAGATGGAAGCCTGGATTGATACGACTATGTAATCCCGGAAACAATATCTGGCCTTGGTATTGGTGGATTTCAACGGAGTTAAAGAACTTAGGTTGGGAACCAACAACAAGAGCTGGAGTTAACCCGACTATTCTCCCTTTATGGAAAACTACGGAAGTACGAACCTTGATTGAAACTTTCCCGAATGTCACCAAGATGTTCAAGGCTCCGTCAGAATTCAACAGTTGAAAGCAATCTTGAAATGATAAAATCCGATTTCCCTAACTCGGACTTGATCCAAAATCTATACCGTCCCTTGACATCAAACTACTCCGAGTGATTGGGCGCAAGCTCAAAGAGCATGATCAAAACACTAGCCATTCGGAAGATGAAGGGAAATTAATTTCTAATCCCGCTATCTTTAGTTTGATTCCCGAGACTCATCACGAATTAAATTAAAGAAAATATTCTACCATAGATTTCTTAAATAGGAAATCCACTGTCATTAAGAGTTTCAAGGCTGAAAACTTCTATTTCTTCTTTTAGCGATACCAATAACATTAAAAGCTCAGCAAATCTTGAGGGAAAGTTTACTTATTTAATGGTCCCCCCCCCCCCCCATTAACGTTCCAAAAAAAAAATTTTCTTTTAAAAATAAAAAAAAAATTATAGATGTGTCAGACGCTTATCTTTTTCAAAAGATGCACGTTTTTCACTTTGAATCTAGAAGGTGAGTCTTGGACTATTAAATTACGCGACATGGGACATATCGAGCTTTCAAAAGAATACCTGTTTATCAACTTCAAAATAATAAAAATCCATATCTAGAAACGTCCAAATTAAATCTGAGAGGCCCAGAATATGATCCTGTTGAGTTTCATTTTGAATTTTATGATTGAAACAGTGAATGGAAGTTTCAGCTACAAATTTTAAGTTTTTGAAAGACAAATTAAAAACATGGTATTCCAATCGAACACCAGTGGAGACCTGCAATTAATCCTTACCGAAAGCAAATGAGTTTCAGACATTTATACTATATCATCAATGGAGAATGAAAGTTTGATTAGATCTAAGTGAAGCGAGTCCTCATCAAGAAAGCATCGACAAATTGGATTTAGCAAAAGAACAAAGGAGAAACAGATTTTCGGAGAGTATTTCAAAAAGAAATTGCAATATTTTACCAAAGAAATTCTATTTTCTGATGGTTTTCAACTAATTGCAAAAACTTAAAACCTAAAGCTTACCAACCACTATAAAAAACGACTTAGAATTAAATCTCAAAATCTACTCTAACTATTGGAGTTTTTTGTAATTTGTGCAATGCTTATAGTCAAAAAATACTCCTCTTCAATCTTGATCCAGTAGTCCATTTACCTAAATAATTCTACCCGAGGACCTCAACTCAAATCTTCTGAAGAGTCCGGGAATTCCTTCCATCATCAAAAACAGCGAAATCCCTCAGTTAAGCATCTGAATTTTCTTTGAAGGAGTTGATTTCTGTTCGGACTACTTTTGGAAACTCGTCAAATTGTGAGTCTTCCGAAGTTTGCCCGATCATGCCATCAACTATCCTATGGATTTACTTCTGTTTTGAAATAATTATCAAACCAAAAGCAGTGGGAAAGCAATCGTGTCCAGGATGAATTTCCAAGTGCTATTTTCTATTACCATGGCTCAAGAAAATCAAGCTTCCCATTTCGACTATTTCTTCCGACCAAACTCAGATTCCAAAGGCGAATTTGAATACTAAATTTGCTTGAAGCTATGAATGCTAATACTCCTGTGGTGTTGATTATCTTCAGTTCACTGGATTGGCGGGTTGAAATTTGATCTGGAAGCTATTGGCCCAAAATGCCAAAAATTGGCAGCTCATTTAATCTTTGAATGGAACGCAGCGGTAGTGTATCCGATTGTGTAAAAGCATTTCCACATAGACGCCTAATTTGCGCAACTTACAAATGTTGCTTGGCCCCTACTCAATGCGATGGCTATAATCGGTGAGAGATTCAACAACGGAATCCCGCTAGAGGAACTTGGATGAATCTGGGTCAATGCCAGGGATTTTGGAAGATTTACTGAAATATTCTTCTGACTACATCCAGGCGCTGCACGCTACACGTGGGTGAAGCCTGCTAAATTCGTCTTGATGCCCAATGTTCCAGCAGTTTGAATCAGATTTGACTGGACTCCTGAAACTCTCCAAATTTACGCAGCATCTTAAGCCCCATTATTGAAAATTTATCAATCAAATCGGAAGCCGGGGACAGAGCCAGAACTTTTTAGCTACAGCATCTTTTGCTCCTCAATTTGCCAAAGGGAATCAATCCAGCAACAATTTGAAAAGAATTAAGGAAAATTCCAAATCTAACATTCTATGCGAGAGAATACTTACGTAGTCTCGATCAATGTGTTCAGATACCAAAGAACATTAAACCTTGATGCACGTTAATCGACAGCAGCTATGATCGTATAAATTTTAAAACCTCTTTATAACGCCAAAATCTACAGCCTAATACGTCCGCCTCAGTCATCAGATAGCGAAATTCGGAAACCCACAATCGGAAATCTGATGTCTTAATTTAGAATGTCATGGCCGCTACGGTCAATCGCACTGATTCGGATTTAGAAGTGCCGAATATTTCGTCACCGTTTTCTCTGGACTTTCCGACCAAAATCAACCGTTTGGTTGTGAAATTCCGCTGGCAAGTTTCCGAGATAGGAAACTGAATGTGAGTAAATTCAGTGGTGATCACGTTTTTTTGGATTCGATGTACCAAGGCTTTTTGCGGAACCATGGGAGTATACAAAGCCAAAATGAAAAAAAGGGCCTTGCACATGTTCCAGAGGGCTTAGACTTTGAAACAGCCGCTGCTTTGACCGAGTCTCATTAGCTTTTAGGGAATATTCAGTGCAGCAAAAGTAAGATTCCACCACCATGTTCTTGTTATTGTGGAGACGGAAGCGATTCGGCTCAGCAAGCTGTCAACTGATTCAAAGGCATCGGAGCAACGTGACAGCACTGCCCCTGGAAGCACAATGAATACCGTGAAAATCCTAGCGGCGGATCGATGTGTGAATTTCAAAAACCGAAGACTTTAACCCCAACAGAAGAGCGTTATGAATTCATTTTTGATGCGGTCCGGTAAAAGTAGATTTTCGATTTGCAACCACTTTTGAAACGATAATGGAGTCTAATCTCAACGGAATTAGGGCCAGATTGAAACATTTTCTAGCACTCAAACATCATTTCACCTCAGGAAAACTGCTTTTCCCACTCCCTCTTTTACTCAAGGGACATCAAATCCTAAAAAAACATATGACGAAGGTCACTTCAACTTTAATCGATCGTGTTATGAGTTTGACAAATCACCGAAAGCATATACAATGTGGGAAACGGCAAAAAATAGGGAGTGATCTTCGTGTGCATCGATAATGGATCTATCGAATTTCCCGAGTTTTGATCTAAAAACGGAGTTTGTAACTTCGGGGACATCTAAATTCAGCTCACTGGAAATTCCCAGCTTGGCCATGTTGCCAATCATTCTACAACTCAGTTTTCGAACCCTTTTTAAGAAAACCTCCGATTCAGCTAATTAAATTGCTTTGGCTTGGCTGTAGGGAATTGCGAGTTTTTTAGTGTTCCATGTCATTTCGATGAATATACTTTTTGATGCGTATCATTGCCTATCTGACAGAAATTTATCAGTGTTTTGGACTTCAAATAGAGATGCACCCTCAACTATTGGGCAAAGACTAGCGCTCCAATCGGTAAAAACCTAATAGGGCTGTTCCCTGAGGTCAAAGAGGTGATGCGACTGCGAAAAAATTCTGGAACAGACTTACTTGGCCTAATGAGGAATTCGAGTTTTTAATGAGACGATATAATTTTGCTGACAGCAAGCTCTTTCCGGATTTTGATATTCCGCCTCCTGAGGGATCTCCGCGAAAAGCACTTTCAGTAAAAAACTCCATTATCCTTACTGAGGCGAATGTCCAGCGGTATTTTCCCACTGCGAATCCTATTGGGAAAAATCAGTACTTTTTAAAATAAATTAAGTCGAGTTACGATCACTGTTTGATGGCCCAAAATGCCCAGCCATTTCGCATTTCGTAGTGGCAGCAAGCATTTATCACTTTTTCATCGTTAGATGAAATTGATCGGAAGAGCAAGACTCCAAACTGGGGCCAATTTGACACATAACCTATGTCCTTCTCGAGGAACGCTGACACCAAAGTCGGTTGAATTAAAATTGCCTCAAATTCTAAAAAAATATGCCTCTAATGGTTTCAAGAAAAGGAACGCTTTTCTTCAACCGATCACAATCGATTCATTTGAATCAATAGAAAGACAAATCATCCCCAAGCGATGAGCGATACTCTTTCATTCTGTACAATCGCACTATTTACCTCCTCCGATGCCTGTGGCTAATTTCATTAATTTATCTACAGCCACTCAATCAGCACGGAAAAAAGAATACTCTATCAAAAAAATTTTCTTGAGCGAGCAACCTCAAAATCTAGTTGGGTACTTTTTCTTGGAGACTCTGGTAATTTGTCCTACTGCCTTGGGGTTTGATTCTCTTCCGCCGTATCGCTCCTACCTATTTCAATCAAATACCGGCAAGCGCTGCAATTACTTTCAAGCAACTTGGTTGATTTTTTCCCTAAACGCTCATTTTTACCCTAGTGATTGCAATCATTGCCAGCATCTTACCAGCTTGGCAGGCTATTCAGTACGGAGTTCGATCTAATGAAAAGTCAGGGAGTTGATCACATTAGGAGCGATTCGGAAATCGCTTTAATTACGTTTCCAATTGCGATTTCTACTCTCCTTTTATTGCTACCGGGATCGTTTAAGCCAATTTAAATTTTGAAAAACCAACGAATGGGGATTTGATAGCGATCAAGTGCTTATCATAGCCAGTTAAAGATCGAGTCAAAAATCAACGACATAGACACTCGCGCCCAATAAAATCAACTCTCATGGGTCTAGTCATGGTTAGCTTTTCTCCAGTATCCTGGAATACCACCTCACTACTATACCTATTCCATTGTGGAACTGAGACGGAGAAAATCGATATCTACTTTTTTGGCAGATGAAGAACTTCCTCAATCTATAACGAAAATCCCGCTAAAACTCCGCAAGACAAATTTGAGCTGAATCTAAAACTCAATAACCTGAAATCCTTGATATGAAGCTGCCATTGCCAATTGGTTGAAGGAACCTTTGGCAAATGGAGGTAAAGAGTAAAGTGAGGGCAGAATACGTTGGGATAATCGATGATTCAACTTTTCAACTTGCAAACCGGAAAGTTCAACGCTGACTACCTTTATGGTTTTGTCCATCGTTCGTTTTGTCTCCGTAAAATTTGAAATCTGTGAAAATCGAAAATGAATCGCCTCACTTGAAAAAAAATGGCCAGAAACTTTACCCGGCTACCCACTTGAATTTAGCTTCAGACGAATCAGGTTGATCACAATCATCGATCTGAATACGAATTGAACACACAAGCTTATTCAGCTTTGCGCTTATAGCATTAGCAATTGCTGCTATCGAATGATCGGCTTGAACCAATTTTGATGTCCAAAAAATAAACAGAAATTAGTATTCGAAAGGTTTTCGAAGTCTCTGGCTCAATTAGTGCTACGGAATTTATTCTGATTATTTGAAAAATACCTTCTCCGCCGCGTATTGATGCTTGGTCTATCGGGTTATTTTTGGATGAACTAACTTGTAGTGAAATTTTTAAGTTATAAGATCACCCGCAACTTTGGCTATTTCCTGATTCCTGCTTTGTTTGATTTGATTCATTGATCAGCACAGGTTTTACAAACGTTAAGCGACACAGTGAAATCCAGTTCAAAAGTCTTAAAAACACTAGAGCTGGTAAATCTCCTCGATTAGGATCAGCTACTCCCTCCGTCCATAAACATCAAAAAGGTTAAAATACCGATTAACTATATCCAAAATACAGACGTTATAGGCATGTTCTGAGGTAAAGCTGTATTTTTTTTGAAACCTTTCCTTGATAGATAGTGAGATCCCCTATGCCCATGAATTGCTTTCTTTGAAGGGAGAAATCCCGTTCGATCTCCTTCAAAATATCATCCCAAAGTATAGGTAGAACTTTCCCGAAAAGAGCATAACTTGATTAGTTTCACCGCTTGATGGAGAGTTTTACCCATAATCTTGGGCTTTTGCTGCTCACTGCAAATGGTAGAATTCAACCAAGTAGACAATAAAAGCAATCCTGGAATCAAAGTAAATGGATTTTTAATACCAGACCATGGTAAATAGGCCAATAAAACTAACTGCGATGGCGAGAAACACCAAGGCGTTTATACCGATGAGAATATTTTGCTATATATTCAGCAAATCGAAGCGATACAGATATATCCAAAAGCACTCTAAAAAATGTCTGACGCTCCGACGTTTATTTCTTTTTTCCACTTTGTACTACCATAACCCTTCCATGTCTGGATTTTCCGAGTTAAGTAACAGAATACATTCTCCCTCAATAAACTTATCGGACCTAGAGATCAAGCATAGGAGTTCAACTGTTTACAAATCAGCTATCCAAATACCGAAACCTCTCCGGCAATCGCTTGAAGATTAAATTCATCTAGTTTTTAATTCAAAAAAATTTATCCCGTCATTTTAAAAATAAAATTGAAGAGTTCGATTTTTTAAAGACAACGAAAATAAATTAATCTAAATCATGACCGAGCTAAGCAAGAAATCAAGCAAGGGTTTTTGACCTCGTACGCCAACAACACCCACACAAGTCTAAATATTGACCGGCAGACTTTTTGTAGAAAAGCTTTTCCAATCTAACAGCCCCCCCGCTCCGCCGTGCGCATCACCAGCACACTCGGCCAAACACCTTCGCAATGAGTGCTAACTGAACCCCTGCACTCATCGTCAGCCCCCACCACACCTATTATCCGCACACCACCCACCCACCCAGCGATTGATCTCCGACATGTTGGAGTAATAAATTCTCCAAAAGGAGGCGGAAAATCAAGGGACTACTCCTCCATACCTATACCGGAAAGCAGGAAAAATCCCGGAGTGGTAGACTGGTTCATGAAAACAGAGGCTGAACAATCCTATAACTCCCCACCCCACCATCTGCGACAAACACTGCGTTGCAGGTTTACTTCCATTGCTCCTGCCATCGCCTATCTGAGCAACTGGGTGATATCCAGGAAATCGATGATACGGCAAGACCAATAAAATCCAAAGCGAGATTCGGAGACGAAAATGCTTCGAAGACTTATCGCGCCTATGATATTGAAAAACCTCCCGATTGCCAGGTGAAATAGGTTAGTTGGATTTTGCTTTGGAGTGTTGGATTTCCAACATGATGGCTGTTCGAATTTCCTGAGCTGGAGCTTCTGTCCTTATTATGGAGGTCAG
>Ga0163217_1040880_pt1 | contig 13008 bp, 9 predicted proteins | sample SynspAceP_FD_185933 | JGI IMG/M metagenome (GOLD analysis project Ga0163217, IMG submission 185933) | Saline lake microbial communities from Ace Lake in Antarctica - Synechococcus sp. Ace-P (PacBio error correction) | ecosystem: Environmental > Aquatic > Non-marine Saline and Alkaline > Saline ...
GTTCAATTCCCTTTGCTGTTTAGATTGTTCAACTATTTTAAAATCGTGTTTTGTCTGTATGAATCTTCTTCCAAGAGATCTTAAACGTATCTGAGCTTGGCCAAATCGATTGTTTTTCCTTTAATAGGGTAGAGCATCTATTCCAGACCCCAAATATATTTAACGTCTGTAAGGTGATCGACTGTAGACGAAAGCGAAGTTTTTTAATTGATTGTCCAATGGAGATGGGTAATTGTAATTTGTTCCACGCTTTCTTCATCGCCAAAGCCATTTTCGAAAGCTTTGGTTTCGAAAAGATTTTCTTTCCAATTGACCTTGTTTTTTTTCAAAATGGCAACGCTTTCTGCGACAAAAGAACATTTCCCATAAGCCTCACAACAGATTTACGCATCCTCTCTTCCAATTCAGTTTTCTCCTTTGTTTGTTATCTACTATAAGGCAATAAAGGTTTTTTGCCGCTTGAATGCAACGAGTAGACCCGTCAAAAATTTTGTTGTTTTAGGGTCCCCTGGCATTGGCAGTTTTTGGGGTTGTCCAAAGAAACGGGAATAAGGTTCCGGCTCCTGGCCCGCCAATCACCTGGCAACAGGGATAGGGTTGCTTTAATTGATTTGTATAGCTCACAGCCCCATCTAAATTTGTGGAAAGCCCCGTGCAAATTGTTTCCATTTTCTGTTTTTTTGCGTCAACAAATCCTATCGGCATTATGCGCTGTAATTGTTTCTCCAAGGCAAAGGCAATAGCTTTCCTCTAGGCTGAAACTATTATGTCTGTTCTTGCGTAGTCCAACTAACCTGTAAATAGCATCAAAAGTGCTAAAAAGCTATAATTTCATAAAATTCGATTTAATGTTTTTTGATCGGTCATTTTAGCTTGTTTTTATTCATGTGTAGAATCGATGATATCATTTAGGTATTTTCTTCTCCTTCGGGTGTTACAATTCACGCAAATGATATCAAGAAAATAATCCCTGTAATTCTTATCGCAGAGAAATTGCCTCTGGAAAAAAGCGTTCGTCTTGATACTTGCCACGCCCAGGAAATTAGAATTGCGTGATACAAATTCGATGTTCAAATTTACTCCTTAATATCCAAGTTTCTAACCTTTTTAATATTTTTTATCCAGTGCATTCCTGCCATTAGTTCGTATTGCTTTTTCCTAAGGTTTGCAAAAAATTTTGGGATAGTATTTCTGTAATGGTACTGGGGGGGAAGACTTTTCATCCTTTAAATGGAAATGACCAAACTTTAATGTCGTACAATTTCTTCAATAGGAAAATTCTTACATTGGCACATATGAATTCTAATTCTGTATTAATTTGATTAAATAAGCTACAAAGTACATCCTGTAACCAACTTCGTCCCTTATTTTCAAATGGGTGTAAATACGTTTTTTGGAATATCCCATTTCATTAGCCAAACGTCATGGTAACACCCTTTTGAACCCAGGTTTCAAAACATATCAAGTTGCCTTTTCCTAAAATTTTTTCCTTTCATAGAGGTTTTGGCAAAATATAGTTTAGGAAACTAAAATAAAACAAAAAAGTTTCCATAGTTACGATTTCTTAACATTTCGGTCAAATTCCTTCTAATTTGGCATTGAGATTTGTTTCATTAGATAGTGATGTCTTTTAATGTATTTATTTGAAAAAAATTGCCATTTATGCAGAGTATAGAACAATACAGGGCCGAATCCTGGCCTATATGGAGTATAAATCAAAATTAAAGAGCCTGTAAATCTGTATGAGCCTATTCCTATTTCTTAATTTAGGCGGGAAACGATTAAGACTGTTTTTAACTTTAATGACGACCGATCTTTTTGAGGGGATTATAAAAAAGGGCTTGGATGCCTCTTTTGGCCATTGAGGTTATTTCACAATTTTCTTTGTACATGATGATATTATGGATGAGGCCCCCATTGAGAAGGGAAAAAGCAGACCCTTCATAAAAGTGGGACATGAATAACAAGAATCTTTCTGGGGGATGCCATGTTATATATACGTTATCAACTGTTGGAAAGTTATCTGCGAGCACTTACAAGAATTAATGAAATTGTTCAGTAAAAACTGCTTGGAGTTTTTGCGAAGGACAACAGTATGATGTGATTTTTTGAGAAAAAAACAAGGGAAAAAAGAAAATGTAAGCCATTCTGAATATTCATTTGATTCAAATAAGACGGCTGTTTTTTAGTAGCCGCGGCCATGAAATGGGGCCTATTAGATTGCAAGATGAATCGGAGATTGTCCCAAGATTTGATTTTATGATTTTTGGAAAAAATCTTGGGGATGCCTTCAACTCAGGACGATTATTTTGGATGCTTTTTGGAGACCAAAAGCTTGGAAAAAACAGGTAGGCGGGCGATATTATTGAAAACAGAAAAAGATCCTATTTGTACTTAAAAGCTTTGATATTGGGAACCCCAGATCAAGGCTCAAAGAATTAGAGCATTTGTTTCCATTAAACCAAGGAATGCCACCAATAAAATAAATACGTTAAAGAATTATTTTGAGGAAACAGGGGCAGTATCCCGTACTATAAAAGAGATAGAAAGTTAGCACCGATAAGGCACATTTAAACAACTTTGGAAATGCTAAGCGTTGCACCTGGGAAAAAAGGAAACATTAAGGCAGTTTGGAACTTGTCTTAATGACCGCGAAAGTATCAGTTATTCTTTTTCATACCGGGCCAAAGAATTCGATTACATCCCTTATTTTCCTTTTGGACATTAAGGAACCCATTAGGAGGCATCCCTGAAGCATATTTTGTCTCTTATCTATTCTGGATAGTGCAATTTCATGGGTTCTGCATCAGAGTTTTAAGTATGAAAAGCTCATCTTGTTTCCTCTTCCAAAATTCCTGTAACCGTTGCCCATTTTAAGGTAACGGTAACCTTCCCGTAAACCTGTTGATAAAAACGTGCACTCGGATTAATCAACGCCCTCCAGTATTTTGTTCCTGCTCAATAGGTTTCCAATTTGTCCCATGCAGGGCCTACGAAGGATCCACTGCACCCAACGGCAATGGCACCTAACACATTGCCCAGTTGAATTAGCTATGAAATAGGTCATATCCTGCCCTTCTGTTCCGCCATTTAGGGTTTCAGAATAGGCATCCCAACCATCACCGTGGGCTTTAAGTTTCCCAGTTGAGCAATTAGCTTCTTTGATTGGGTAGCCCTCAACAGCCTCTGTCAGATCCAAGATAACCCATTTGATAGCTTTCTTTTATTCCTTGTTTTTATTAGATGCGCTTAGTACATCCTACTTTTTTCAAAGTGGACATCTCTCCCAAACTCTTAGCCTTTTTTGTTGTTCATATGGACCCACTTTTAATATAGGCTCTACAATAGCGGCATTTTTTCTTTGGGAATAATCAAATGGGTTACTAATCCCTGACAGTCACGGTACGCCACATCCCGATTTTTTATCTGCCATACCAATTCTCATAGCCTCTTCAATATTGGTAATAATTTAGATCTCCAAGTGCCATTACATGGCAGAACGCACTCGTGGGGAAGTAATTGCTTTTCATGATAGTTTGCCAATTGAGTGGGCATTGTAACCATCTATTTTGAGGGCGCTTTATGGCTCTTGGCCTGCGGCCACTAAAATAAATCCTGGGTTTTATCCTTTTAAAAAGTTCGGGAATATAATTTTATTTTATGTTTTACGGCATGGCTATCCCTATTAATTTCCTCCGCCTATAACGCCCATGCTACCCTGTCCAGGACAGAAGGGAGGCCCATGTGCCAATGGCTGGCCAATGCTTCACCTCTTAAGGTGTTGCAGGACACAGTTGTTTTCTGCGTGCAAAAGTCGATTAGCAAGGTCCAACTCCTTATCACCTCCAACGCCTAAGTGGGCCATTAAACTTCTGCGCAATAATGGTTCAGAAGGTAAACTCTTTCCTCTTTCAACAAGGAGGGCTAAAAGCAGGCAAGGCAGGTTCAATTGACCAATCGTCGTTGATTGCCCTAGCGGCGCTCGGTAACTATATATTCACCTGGTCCCTTAAAAAAAGGGCTAATGTTCAATTCTGTAGTCCGTCTCAATACCAATACAGCGGCCTATGCGCAAACTTCTGTTTTTTACTGAGTCGCCAAGGCCAATTATAGGGGCAGTTTCTCCAATTCTGCTAGCGGCCAATACAGCTTGGCATGTCTAAATAAAGATCTCGTCATTAATTAGCCTCCAACACTGTTAATCAGGGCTGAACTGCACTTTTTCCGCAATCCTACCTATAGCTTGTGCGCGACGAACGAAATCGGGCGTTTTTGGTGTCCAGCAAGGAAATTAGGTTTTTTACCGGCATTATTAAATCTAACATCTCCCAGAGTTTTTGGCAGCCTGTGCCACAATTTCCGCGTCACTGTCCTTTTAAAAGGAGCATTAAAGCTTCCGCTCTTTCCAATTTTTTTCGTGCCAATTGTCAATGCCCAAATTCCATGGACCGGCCGGGCAATTGGTTTTTCCTTTTTGTGTAATGGCTACGGTAAATGCTTTTTGGCCCTTATTTCCCTTATCTTGCCAATTCGAACTGCCTTTTTGGCGATACCCATATCTGGAATATGAAAATAGGAATTGATCAATTCGTCTGCGCATTGGTCTGTAATACGTCCCCAGGTTATTAAACGCTCTGTTTCCTTTCTTTCCGCCTTAAGGTCGTTTTTGTTGGCCAGCACATCCAACTTCACAGACCGACGTAATCTTTTGGTGTCGCCAGCCGTTCATCCAGTCTGCAATGTAAAGAGCACCATCCGGTGCGAAAGAATTCCTGTAGGAGAAATTCCACTCCAAAATATCTGGTTTCCTTAATTTAATTCAAAGGAGACGCTTTAGGTTTTTTAAGTCGAACTCCATATGTGAGATCTACTTGGATTAACGCACAACAAACTCAACTAGAAAAAATTTATTTTTTCCATTCTTTCCCAGGCCGTGCCGGGGTGTATGCGCATTCCAGTGGACCATTGTGAAAGTTCATTATGGCGGAATAATATAGGCGGCTTGGTTTTTTTCCCTAACGTGGAACAAAAAGTTTTTCAAAATCCATCCAAACGTTGTAGCCATTGTTTTTTGGGTCGGTATATTTGCCATATTGCCAGTTTGGAGCGCAACCTGATTCCCGATCCTTCGACAATATATCCAAAGCGTTCACTTTTTCTCCAGGTGATCTCGTCATTATCAAGCGTAATAATATTACCGTATTCGTCCAATACGAAACCTTTCCCATGCGTATTAACGGGACACCAGGCGCAAAAACTTCAAAAACGCTACCATCGGGATTGGATCTAACAATAACCCCTTGATTAGGGTAATTTTGTGATTTGTTCCGTCTGCGTAAGTAATATTGCCCTTATATCGCCAATACCCAATATATCTTCCGGTCAGAACTTCAATAGCTCCGGACATTCCATGTCCCCCCAAACCGAATCATGTTACCGCCGTAACCATGGAACATGGAAAGGTTTTATCGTTCCATAATCCCCATCTCGCATCTCCATCGTAATCTCCACATATCCGAGCAATACCTACGAACATATCATTTTTCCTAAACCAATAATGCTCGGCAACATCCGATTTTTCTCATTAAAAATCATTCACAAATTCTTGTAGCAACATTGCATACGCCTTAGCATTTTGATCCTCCAATTTCCAATATTTCCTCCTTTTGCCACGTGAGATCTTTCCAATCGTGGATGCCACATTAATTTAAGTCCTTTAACCATTTCGTTTTCCTCGGTTTTTTTTCGGAGGCGAAGGTTCATGTAAAAAGTTCTTCTAATCCTCCCACGGATTGTAGGGCAATTGAAATGGTGTCATCCCAATGTCTGAAACCTCTGATATCAAAATTCAGAGTTTTTTTGAACGGTTGTCCTAGTAAGGTAATATGTTTCCTTCCATCGGTCCAGCGGGACATCGCCACTGATCAGGAGGCCAAGGAATCTGAAGCCCATAAAGACAATGTTAAGCCTTCTGCGACTTGTGCGGGAACGCTTTCCCTATTTCTTAAACCTGTTTAAGGCAGTAAGTGGTGTCTTCTTTTATTACCAACAAGGTTCCTGGGTTGCCTTGGGTTTTTTATCACAGGATAATGGCAAAAATGCAAAAGAGGGGATAGAACTAAAGGCAAGTTCTGGAAGGTAGATTGGTTTGCATGTGAGTAATTTGGTTTTTAAAAGAGTAAAATATACGGGTATATATCAGATTAGAAAATATAGCTTTGTTAAATTAAAAAAACCCTTCGGATGAAGCTGAATAAATTCTTTTTAGGGCAGGCAGCTTACTTATTTTAAGTCTTCTCAGGATACCGGTTTTCTTTCGTCCTAAAAAATTTAATATTTTGTGTGGCCCACGGTTTGAACAGTGTCCAAAAATTAATCTCCCTTATTGTTGGTCTTAATGTAGTAATAAATTCCCCCCCCCTTTTTTTCCCCTCCCCTTTTTCCCAAACAAACCAAAAAAACCAAACCCGGGAAAAAAAGGGGAAAAAAGGGGAAAAAAAAAAAGGGGGGGGAAAAAAAAAAAAAAAAGGAAAAAAGAGGGAAAAAAGGGGGATTTTTATTTACCCAATCTTACAATTAAAGACCAACAATTAAGGGAAAGATTAATTTTTGGACAACTGTTCAAGAACCGTGGGCCACACAAATATTAAATTTAGACGAAAAAACCGGTAATCCTGGAAGACTTAAAAATAATAAGCTTGCCCTGCCCTAAAAAAAGAATTTTTATTCAGGCCTTCATCCGAGGGTTTTTTAATTAACAAGCTATAAGTTTTCTAATACTGAATATATACCCCCGTATATTTTACTCTTTAAAAAACCAATTACTTCAATGCAAACGCAATCTACCTTCAGAACTGCCCTTAGTTCTAAATCTTTTGGCATTTTTGCCATAATCCTGTGATAAAAAACCCAAGCAACCCAGGAACCCTTGTTGGTACTAAAGAGAAGAACAACCACTACTGCCTTAAACAGGTTTTAAGAAATAAGGGAAAGCGTTCCCGCACAAGTCGCAGAAGGCTTAACATTGTCTTTATGGGCCTTCAGATTCCTTGGCTTCCTGATCAGTGGCGATGTCCGTTGAACGAGAAGGAAACATATACCTTACTAGGACCAATCCGTCAAAAAAACTCTGAATTGGATATCAGAGGTTTCCAGACATTGGATGACACCATCAATTGCCCTACAATCCGTGGAGGATAGAAACCTTTTTCAGAAACCTTCGCCTCCGAAAAACCGAGGCAAACGAAATGGTTAAAGGACTAAATAAGATGCATCCACGATTGGAAAGATCTAGCGGGTGCAAAAGGAGGAAATATGGAAATGGAGATCAAAATGCTAATGGCTATGCCAATTGTTGCTACAAAGAATTGTGAATGATTTTAAATGAAGAAAAAATCGGATGTTGCCGAGCATTATGGTTTTAGGAAAAATTATGTTCGTAGGTATTGCTTCCGGATATGTGGGAAATCTACCGATGAGGATGGAGATGGGATTATGAACGAAAAACTTCCATTTCCAGGTTACGTTGGGTACAATATCGGTTTGGGGACATGGAATGTCCGGACTATTGAAAGGTCACTGACGGAAGGATTATATTGGGGTCATTGGCGTATAGGGGCCCAATATCTAAACTACCGCAGACGGAAACAAATCACAAATACCCTAACAAGGGGTTATTGTTAGATTCCAATCCCGATGGTAGCGAATTGAGTTTTTGCCGTGGTGTCCGTAAAGTACGCATGAATTTCGTAATTTGAACGAAATACGGTAATATTATTACCGCTGATAATGACGGAGATCACCGTGGAGAAAGTTGAACGCTTGGGTATATATTGTCGAAGGAATCGGATGCAGGTTTGGGCGCTCCAACTTGCAATATGGCAAATATACCGACCCAAAAAACAATGCTTACAACGTTTGATGGATGAAAAAACTTTTTGTTCCACGTTGGGAAAACCAAGCCGCCTAATATTATTCCGCCATAATGAACTTTCACATGGTTCCCACTGGAATGCATACAACCCCGGCCCCGGCTTGGGGAAAGACAATGGAAAAATAATTTTTCTAGTGGAGTTTTGTTGGTAACCAAGTAGATCTCAACATATGGAGTTTTCGACTTTAACAACCTAAAGGTGGCCTCTTTGAATTATAAGGAACAAGATATTTTTTGGAGTGGAATTCTCCCTAAATGGAATTTCGTTCGCACCGGATGGTGCTTCTTTTACATTGCAAGACTGGATGAACGCTGGGACAACCCAAAAAATACGTGTCGGGTCTGGAAGTTGGATGTTTGCTGCCACAAAAACGACTCTTAAGGCCGGAAAGAAAGGAACAGAAGCGGTTTTAATACCTTGACCTATACAGACCAAAGCGCAGACGTAAATTGATCCAATTCCTATCATATCCAGATATGCGTATTCGCCAAAAGCGCAGTTGAATTGGCAGATACGGGATAAGTAAGGGCCAAAAAGCATTTACCGTAGCCATACACAAAAGGAAAACCATTGGCCCCCGGTCATGGAATTTGGGGCATTGGACAATTGGCACGAAAAAATTGGAAAGAGCGGAAAGCTTAATGCTCCTTTAAAGGACAGTGAACGCGGAAAATTGTGGCACAGGCTGTCCCCAAAAACTTCTGGGAGATGGTTAGTATAAATAATGCCGGTAAAAACCTAATTCCTTGCTTGGACACCAAAACGCCGAGTTCGTTTCTTCGCTGCACAAGCTATAGGTAGGAATGCGGAAAAAAAGTGCAGTTCAGCCTTATTAACGCCATGTTGGAGTGCCTAATAAGACGAAATTCTTTATTTAAGACATGCAGCTGTACATTGGCGCTTAGCAGAATTGGAGAACTGCCCCTATAATTGCCCCTTGGCCGACAGTAAAAAACAGAAGTTTGCGCATAGCCGCTGTTTGGTATTGACAGACGACTACAGAAATGAACATTTAGCCCTTTTTTTTAAGGGACCAGGAATGAATATATAGTTACGAGGCCCGCTAGGGCAATCAACGACGATTGGTCATTGAACCTGCCTTGCCTGCTTTAAAGCCTCCTTGTTTGAAAGAGGAAATGATTACCTCTGAAACCATTATTGCGGCAGAAGTATTAATGCCGCACTTAGGGTTGGAGTGATTAAGGACGTTGGACCTGCTAATCGACTTTGCACGCAGAACAACTGTGTCCCAGCACACTTAGAGCGTGAAGCATTGCAGCCATTGGCACATGGGCCCTCCCCTTCTGTCCTGGACAGGGTAGACCTGGGCGTTATAGGGGAGAAATTAAAGGGATGCCATTGCCGTAAAAACATAAAATAGAAAATATATTCCCGACTTTTTCAAAGGAAAAAACCGGATATTTTTAGTGGCCGCAGCCAAGGCCATAAGCGCCCTCAAAAATAGATGGTTTCATAATGCCCAATGGCAACTATCATGAAACCAATACTTCCCCAGAGGTGCGTTCTGCCATGTTAATGGCATTGGAGATCTAAATTAATACCAATATTGAAGAAGGCTATGAGAATTGTATGGCAGATAAAAATCGGAATGTGCGTACCGTGGCTGTAGGATTAGTAACCAGTTGATATTCCCAAAGAAAAATTGGCCCGCTATTGTAGAGCCTATCTTTAAAAGTGGTCCATATTGACAACAAAAATGCTAACGTTTTGGGAGAAGATGCCACTTGAAAAAAGTAAGGATGTACTAAGCGCTCTATAAAACAAGGAATAACAAGAAGTATCAAATGGGGTTATGCTGGATCTGACAGAGGCTGTGAAGGCTACCCAATCCAAAAGAACTAATTGCTCAACTGGGCAAACTTAAGCCCACGGTGATGGTTTGGATGCCTATTCTGACACCTAAATGGCGGAAACAGAAGGGCAGGATATGACTATTTCAATACTAATGTCACTGGGCAATGTGTTAGGTGCCATGCCGTTGGGGGTGCAGGTGGATCTGTAGGCCCTGCCTATGGACAAATTTGGAAACCTTTGACAGGGAACAAATACTGAGGCGTTGATTAATCCGAGTGCACGTTTATCACCAGGTTACGGAATGGTTACCGCGTTACCCTAAAAGATGGGGCAAACGGTTAACAGGAATTTTGGAAGAGGAAACAAAGGATGAAGCTCATAACTTAAAACCTTGATGCAGAACCCATGGAAATTGCACTATCCAGAATAGATTAGAGAACAAAAATATGGCTTCAGGGATGCTCCTAATGGGTTTCTTAATGTCCAAAAGGGAAATCAAGGATGTAATCGAATTCATTGGCCGGTATGAAAAAAGAATAACTTATACTTCGCGTTCATTAGGCAGTTCCAACTGCCTTAATGTTTCCTTTTCCCAGTGCAACGCTACAAATTTCAAGTTTTAAATGCCTTATCGGTGTAACTTTCTATTCTTTTATAGTACGGGATCTGCCCCTGTTTCTCAAATAAATTCTTTAACGTATTTATTTTTTACTTGTGGCATCCCTTTGGTTTTAATAGGAAAACAAATGCTCTAAATTCTTGAAGCCTGATCTGGGGTTCCCAATTCCTAAAGCTTTTTAAGTAACAATAGGTCTTTTTTGTTTTCAATAAATACGCCCCTACCTGTTTTCCAAAGCTTTTGGGGTCTCCAAAACATCCAAATAATCGTCCTGAAGTTGAAAGGCATCCAGATTTTTTCCAAAATCATAAATAAATCTTGGACATCCCTCGATTCATCTGCACATTATGCCCCCAATTTTCATGGCCGCGGTTACTAAACAGCCCGTCTTATTTTGAATCATAATGAAGATATTCAGGAATGCTTACATCTTCCCTGTTCTCAAAAATCCAACATCATACTGTTGTCCCTGTCGCAACTTCCAAAGCCAGTTTTACTGAACAATTTCATTAAGCTTATTATAGGTGCTCGCAGGATAACTTTCCAACAGTTGATAACTATATATTTAACATGGCTCCCCAGAAAGAATTCCTGTTATTCATGTCCCACTTTTTTATGAAGGGTCTGCTTTCCCCCTTCTCAAGGGCCTCATCCATAATATCATCTGTACCAAAAGGAAAACAATTGTGAATACCGTCAATAGGCCAAAGAGGCCATTCCAAAGCCTTTTTATAATCCTCCAAAAATATTCGGTCCCGGTACATTAAAAGTTAAAACAGGTCTTAATCGTTTCCCCGCCTATTTTAAATTAAGAATATAGGAGATAGGCCTCATACAGATTTAAAGGCTTTTAATTTTGAATTATCTCCCATATAGGCCCAGAATTCGGCCCCTGTTATTGGTTCTAATTAACTCTGCATAAATGGCAATTTTTTTCAAAATACATTAAAACGACATCACTTACAATAATGAAACAAATCAATCAATGCCAATAGAAGGAGAAATTGACCGAAAATGTTAAGAAATCGTAAAACTAATGGAAACTTTTTTTTGTTTTATTAGTTTTCCTAAACTATATTGCAAACTCTATGAAAGAAAAAATTTTTAGAAAAGGTCAACTGATATGTTTTTGAAGCCTGGGGTTTCAAAAGGTGTTACCATGGAACGATTTTGGCTAATGATGGGATTACTCCAAAAGAAAAAACGATTTCCACCATTTTGAAATAGACAAGTTGGTACATAGGAGTGGTACTTTTTTTGCTTATTTTAATCAAATTAATAACAGATAGAATTCATATGTGCGCATGTTAAGTAATCCTATTGAAGAATTGTACGACATTAAAAAGTTGTCAATTTTCCCATTTAAAGGATGAAAAGTCTTCCCCCCAGTACCAGTTACAGATAATAACTACTTCCCGAAATTTTTTTGCAAAACCTTAGAAAAGCAATACGAACAATGCAGGAATGCACGAATAAAAATTTAAAGAGGTTTAGAACTTGGATTACATGGGAAATTGAAAGCATCAATTTGTATCAAGCATCTATATTTCGGGCGTGGCAAGTATCAAGGACGAACGCTTTGTTCAGAGGGCAAATTTCCTCCTGCAAAAGAATTTACAAGTGATTATTTTCTTGAATATATTTGCGTGGAATTGTTAACACCAAAGGGAAAAGAAAGATACTAAAATGATATCATCGATTCTACATCATGAAGTAAAAAACAACTAAAAATGACCCGATCAAAGAACATTAAATAGATTTTAGAAATATAGCTTTTTAAGCACTTTTGATGTCTATTTACAGTTACTTGGACCTAACCGCCCAAGAACAGACATATAGTTTTCAGCCTAAGAGGAAGTCTATTGCCTTTGCCTTGGAGACCAATTACAGCGCCATTATTGCCGATAGGGTTTGTTGGACGCAAAAAAACAAAAAATGGAAACAATTTGCCAAACGGGCTTCCCAAATAGTGGGGCTGTGAGCCTATCAAAATCAATTAAAAGCACCGTATCCCTGTTGCCAGGGTGAAATTGGCGGGCCAGGAGCCGGGAACCTTTTATTCCCGTTGTCTTTGGACAACCCCAAACTGCCAATGCCACGGCGACCTCTTAAAACAACAAATTTTGACGGTCATACCCTCGTTGGCAATTCCAAGCGGCAAAAACCTATTATTGCCTATAGTAATAACAACAAGGAAAAACTGAATTGGAGGTGCGTAAATCTGTTGTTGAGGCTTATGGGAATGTTCTTTGTCGCAGGATAAGCGTTGCCATTTTGGAAAAAAAACAGGTTCAATTTGAAAAAAATCTTTTCGAAAACCCAAAGCTTTCTTCGAAATGGGCTTGGCGATGCAAAGAAAGGCGTGGAACAATTACAGATTACGCTTCTAAATCCTCGCATTGACAATCATTAAAAAAACTCGCTTCGTCTACAGTCGATCACCCTTACAGATGTTAAATATACATTTAAATGGGTCTGGACTAGATGCTCCTACCCTATTAAAAGGAAAACCTATCCGATTTGGCAAGCCTCAGATACGTTTAAGTATCTCTTGGAAGATAGATTTCATACTAGACAACAATACATCCGATTTTAAAAAATAGTGAAACAATCTAAACCAGCAAAGGGAAATTGGAAAAC
>Ga0163217_1102577_pt1 | contig 13007 bp, 9 predicted proteins | sample SynspAceP_FD_185933 | JGI IMG/M metagenome (GOLD analysis project Ga0163217, IMG submission 185933) | Saline lake microbial communities from Ace Lake in Antarctica - Synechococcus sp. Ace-P (PacBio error correction) | ecosystem: Environmental > Aquatic > Non-marine Saline and Alkaline > Saline ...
TACAAAAAAAAAAAGGCAAAAAGGGGAAAAAAAGGGGGGTGAAAGGGGGGGAAATTTTTCCTTCCTTTTTTTTTTTTGGGGGTTTGGCATTTTTTTTTTTTTTCACAACAAAAATATCCCGAAGGCTCCCAATTTAATCCCCATTTAAAAATTTTTGTTGATGGGTAAAGTGCCCTCTGTTTTGAATTTTAATATGAAAAACTTTTAAAAAACCTATAATTTTTCCAAAATTTTTTTGGGAAATTTTTTCCAATTTTTTAAAAAAATTTCCTTTTTACAGAGGGTCCTATGGCCCGCTTTATATCACGGTAGGTTTTATGTCCCAATAAGATGATATTTGGTTTATGGTTTTTTTTGCCAGGAATTGCCATCGGCAGGATGTTTGCGTTGTCATGGCCATGTGCCATCCACTCCAATCCCTTATTTCATTTTGGCAACACGTGAACCCCCTTACATGCCCTCGATTAAAATCATATAATGATCAATTCGACATAAAAATATTTTTGTTGTCATTTAAAATATTAAATTTCAATGTGTATCGATGTTCCTTTTGTATATTTCAGAGTCTACGTTTAAAAATTTCCTTTTAGAAATTCGAACCCTAATGGCTGAAAATAATTGGTCCCAGCCCAATTCCTTTCGCCCTTATTTTTTAAAATTAGAGTATCGAATCCCGTCGCCATCGATCCTCTTACAGTTATGGCAAGTTGAATGCTCCGTTTTAGTTATTTGGCACAATGAACAGTTTTCTGCCCCTTGCAATGGTTTTAAAGTGTTGTTGATGAGTTCCTGAACAACTTCTATAAGATTGTAATGGCTACCGTTTGGTTTTATCAGTGCAACCCTCAGTCCCAATGGACAGATAGTTTGATCTGTAAATGCCGAGCCACTCCTTGTTTTATATGGTTGCTCTAAAATCTTTGAGTGCAAGTATCCATTCCCGAAAATTTCAGGAAGGATTCTGGCATCATATTTTATGGGCCACCCTGCGCATTTCTTTAATAGAAACTGTTCCCAGCATATCCATAACTCCGTTCAAATACCCTGTTGATTTTCATTCGTCATGACCACTATTTTCTTTAATAGTCTCAAAGAGTATTTAATTCCAGAAAGCATTCCTCCGCAAGCCGTCATGTAGGTCTTTTTGGCAAATTTCCGTTTCTTTCCTTGTTCTCTCCCCTTAAGGACCAGCTTCAGTAAGCGTGCAAGCTGCTTTTCGTCTCCAGTTTTCCATTAATACGTGTCAAATTGAAGTTTTTTTGTTTATGGCTATAGCTTCGATACGAGATAAGAACTTAAAAGCATGAAAGGTGGCTATTAACAACACCGAAAAGCAATAATTCAATATGTTTTTTTGTTTAATGTAAGCTCTTGAATTTTTTATTGTATTCCAAAATTGGAGATTGTGCTTCCTTTTTTTCGGATCGAACTTTGGCTTCCAAAAAGTTGGATATTCCGTTTGGTTTAATCCCTCTACAACAGAATCATTCAAAAATTTCAAACTTCTTTCTATATTCCAATGCCTTCCGAAATTGGTTGTTATCTCGGCCAATTCAGAGGCTTTTAAGGTACAGATCCTTAAGTTCGTATTTTGACTCTAATTTGTTGTGCCAAGGATATTCCTGTTAGTATGTGGGATTTGGCAATTTTAAGGTATTGTCCTTGGTTCTGTACACGATCTGCCAATCCCATATAAGCAATACATCTCATTATTCCTGGCTCTTTTTTCCTTTGGATAGGGGCAATTACATCAGTGTAGTAATTTTAGGGCTTGACTTTGGGTCCGTTTTTTGATTGAACACATCTGCTGTACCCAGCCATCCGTCCAAAAGGACGAATTATAAATCGTCGGTTTCTTTTACCCTATTTCGGTTATATGGCGAAATAGTGGTTCAATGTGCATTGTTGTATTCCGCTTTTAAATAGAGCTCCGGCTGTTTTGCTATACTTAAAATGTGGATGAAGAGATAGCCAAATCATTTTTAAGTTTCATGGCGAGTGTCAATGATTTTTCAGCATATGCCTTTTCCCTTTTTGTAATCCTTAAGATTGAATAAAAATGATGCTAAAATTATTATTTAGAAATCCTCTGTAATCCTCCTGGTCCTCCAACAATTCTTCGGCAATTTTTTTAAAGGCCCCGTAAGATAGTGGTCCGTTGCCTAATTGAAAATCTGATAAGATAATGCAATTCACTGCCCTATATGATCAAAAGCCACGGCAATGTCTTTCTTTGCTTGCCAACTAGTTTCATAAATGGCAAGTGCTTTCTTTACATAAGGTCAGTGCTTCCCTATCTTTACCTTGGGGAGTTTAGAATTTGGATGGCGTGACTGGCAAATAATCCGCCCTTCCCTTTATCAAAATCTAGGCGGCTAATGAACGGCTGTTTTGCAGCAATTGACAATTACTCTATATATGGTTTGCAGAAGTCGGGTAGATTATTAAGCCCAATTCCCCTCGCCATATTGGTATACAGGTTTTATAAGACAGTATCATTGGGAGCTGTTTTTATTTGACGCCCTAATACTGTTTCCCCCCCCAAAAAGGTTTTAGTGGTCTGGGCAAAAGCAAATTGCAATGGGGCCAGTATAGTTACCGACCAAACAATTAATTGGCACCAATAGTATAATGCAGACATAGCTTACCAATTTGCTCCATTAAAGGTAAGCCATAGTGCCGAATACCTAATAGTCCCTTTTTTCCATGATTTTTAAGTAGGGATAAAAATCCTGTTTTAGGGATTGTAACAAATGGTGTTATTAATAGTGGAATTTTACAACATGTATAAATTGTATTTGCGTTCAATATTGAGTTGGAATGCAGATTGCAAATTAATTGGGGGGGTTTCTTTCAAAAGAGTAACGGTTATTTATTGAAGTTTAACTATAAAATTTATTGGAATGAAAAAAAAAAACATGTTATGCTAGTTGGCGCCAATACTATAGGCCTGTTAAGGGAATATCAGCCTATAAAATAGGGGCAGGACATTAATTGCCAAATTGGGAATGGACATGCGAATGCCCAAAATTATATAATGGCAATTTTTTACTGGGAGTTTTTGGAACGGAATATGACGTGAAGAATAATTTCATGAGTCTTCCCAGATTGAAGATGTTATCATCTAATAGTGGAAGGAGACAAGGTAGGTGGCGGCCAAAGAACTCTGTGAAGTAATATAAGGAAGTATTGTAATAGCGAGGAGTTCATTTGTTAAGTACCAAAGAAAAGAGCCGACCAGTAAAGCCTAGTTTCCAGAGCCTCCTTAGAATGGGATGAGCTGTACTGCAGGGAATGAGGGATGGGATTTAAGGAATTTTTTGGAGGCAGCCAAACCGACCTCAAAGCGCCTAAGGAAAAATGCCCAGGCTAATTGGCATGTAAACCGCGAACTATGGTGGATGAACAAAAAAGCTTCCATTGGCCATGTAAATGAAGATCCAACACCCAATAAAACGAAATGGGAAAAATTATCCGCAGCAGAAACCCCTGCGGTTCTGGTAAAGAAAAATATAAGAGGAATACCTTAGCCTAAGTTGCCAAAGTGGGGATTTTTACCGCAAAGACTAACTGCTCCCGAATAATTAAATAAAAATTAAAAAGTTCGTCAAATCCGGATTATGAGAGTAAAAACGCCCCAATGGCAAAGCAATTTATCAGGGCGGTAAGGAAGTGAATAGTGAAAGTTACTGGCTTTTGTAAAAGCCTTGGCTCCTAAGGCGGAATTATTTTCTTTCAGTAAAAACTAAAATGCCTGTGCATTGGAAGATTCCAATAAGGGTAATTCTACCGTTAGTAAGGCCTCCCCATCCGTTGCGGTGGAAAATGGCAATGATGACCAAAATCAAAATACAAGCACACCGGAGGGCGAACAAAAAAAATCAACTTTTTTATGGCCAAGATGAAGTCAAAGGCAAAATCGATTTTAATGAATAATGTTTTTAATGCAGCGGTATCCTTTTTTGGTAAATTCGGTCTGGTCCAATTTACCGTACAAGGTTTTAGAAATCATGTAGGTATTCATCTTCCCCATGTCCTGCAAGAGTTTTTGAAACTTATGGGGTATTTGGGTATGATCGTAGCCATTCCTTTTTTCGCTTTGGGTTTAAGTCCTTAAAACAAGGTTTAGAACCTTGCAGGACTATACCGAATGATGTTAGGTAAAGGAAGCTCCCTTCCCCACATGTAAGGGGAAGGTGCATCCCGACCTTTTTTTTTGTCGGATGGCGAAGGGGTAGTGTACATCCTTAGGCTAATTGTAAAATGTGGCTTATTTGGGTACCCCTAGTATTACTCACTTTCTACCCGCCCCATCTTCTTCCCGACTCGTTGTCGAAAAGAATCCACCCCTCTCTGTCCAGGGTGGGGAAGCACTTTTGTGCAGATAAAATCGATCAGAATATAATGTCCCAATGTTGGAGAATTAATCTACCCTAATTAAGTATTGCAAAAAACAGGGCGTCATTGTTTAATAGATTTAAGCGTTAGCCTTTGCCAAGTAACATCCTTTTTTGGCACAAATCCTGCAAAGGTTTTTAACCTTGTAGGTATGTGTTAGGGTCATGATGATTTTAATCTGATTTTTTCGATTAGTTTTGTTTCTAATCCCTACAAGTTGCCAAACCCTTTTAGAATAAAGGTTTGGGTGGGGTTAAAGTCCTTCACAAGGTTTAAAACCTTGAAGGACTACTTAAGTTTTGGTTTGATATGTGTGGTTCGATCAACAGCCACCCAATTTTAACGAACAGGTGTAATCGCTTACATCAATGCTAAGGGTCTTTACTCTTTTCTAAACCAAATTCGATTGCTTCAATCCTGTCTTAATTGATGGGGTCAATTTATAAAAGGTCGCTCCTTTCGGCCCAATTCCTTTAAATAATATTCCCACTGGATCTGATTTTTTCTGAGCGTGGTTGAGGTACAGTGTAAAACAAATGTCCATAATAATACAGAAGGCTCTTTTACTAGGGCCTTTATTTTTTGATTGGCGCTACTTTTTAAAGTTGGTGATTGGATATTATCTTCTTCCACTTTTTAGTGTAGAATTTTGGTTTTCGCAAATTCCCCTTTAGGGTCATTAATATAATGGACCGGAATGCAACATAATTATTTTTCCTTATATGCCAATTTTTTATATGCATTGTATAATTGCATTACTTCACATAGGTTTTTTTTATTTTTATCAATACTATCCCTTGGCTCGTTGTGGTAACTTGGAAGAACTTCAAACCCTATAGTATTTGCTTTTTTTAAAACCGATCATAAGCATTTGTTCAGTTCTTTTGGAATAATTTTTCAGTTATTGAACGTGGGTTTGCAATAGTTGGAGGAAGGGGGAGGAAAATCGGAGCTTACAAAGGGTGGTATTTCCGATTTTCAGCGGCCATTTTTTTGGGAGTTTTTAATGATTAATTGTACTTCAACGCCTTCTATCAAAGTTCAAACTTTTTTTTTTTCGGTTTAGGGTGGTGTTGGGTTTAGAAGGAATAGGATTGCTTCCCCTTTCTTTTAATGTTTGGACCGGATCTGGAGTAAGGTGGGGGTGGAGGACATTCTGGAAAGGGCTGTTGCCTCCTTTATTTGCGGTAATCCGTCAATGCGACCCATAAATCTGTTTCCAAAGGTTTTTAATCTTTTAGAGGAACAACCCTTTTTTCTTGGGGCTGTGCATTGTAATTTTTTGCCGAGTGTGTTTTGAATTTCCTGAAAAATTTCGGTCTTGGGTGGCCCGCTCTTGGTGTTTTTTTAGGTATGGTATTTTCAACGAGTTGATTGTGGGCCACGCATAGTCCATTGAATAGCCAATCCACTTTTTTTAAGATATTGTCCGGTGGTTTCTTTCTCCACCTAATATGGCCCTAACACTCTGAATTCTTTGTTCCCTTTCGTAAGGCCTGGTTGTAATTTAAGTAAGTGGGTTTTAAAATTTCTTCAAGTGTAACCAAAATCAACATTGACCAAACAGCTGTTCCATTTCTATTTTAATGGCGATCACAATTTCATACCATGTAATATATTTGGAATTTTTGAATAATAAATTGCTTTCCGGTTCAGTATCCTTTTTATTAAACTTCCTTTTTGGTGGTCCTGCCCAATTGGAAACGGTTTCTCTTATTTTTTGAATTTCAAGTAATTTTTTTTGAAAAAAAAAAAATTTTTCTTTTTTTAAGTTAAACCCCTTTAAAAAACTGTAAAGTAAAGAGTGCCCCATTAAAAGGCAATACTCATATAAACTTTTAAACCATGGCTTTTTGTGATGTTTGTGTTTTTCATGATGATGATTCGTTTTTTGATTGATGAATAATGAATTGGCATTTGCCAATGGTGCGCTAACGGCCATTTGATGGAGAATGCCAATGACTAAGTTTTGATAGTTGGGAACACTTGCTCCATTTTTTTTAATACGGCCTGATCAGCTAAAAAATCGTGTTGATTTTACTAAAAATGCTTTACCCAGTAAACCAAGGGAAAATGAAACCAGAACAGAACATGAAACAGTTTCAAAGAATAAGATATCCAAAACTGTGGTTTTTTGTTTGGGCATGGTTTCCGCCTCTGCCAAAAAACTTCCTGCGGAAATTTTCTGGGTTTCATAATCTTTTCGGTTGAAATATATAGCTAAAAAAGGTATGTGGAGCAAATGAGTTTCTCTGAAGCAACACATATGAATTCGTCCCGATTTTTCGTTCTCCGGGTTGTCTTTGATGCTTTTGATCAATGACTTTAAGTTGGCTAAAAACTTAAGAACCGAAAAGGATTGCTCCCAAAACTAATATAAACTCCCATAACAAAATAGGGAAGAATGTTGGGTCTTCAGCTTGTGGGAATTTGCCTGCTAGATATATACCGCTTTGGTTCAGGGTGTTTTGGTTAAAATAGTAATAGGTTCCACAGTAACCGTAAACGTTATTGGGTGAAATGTAATTAGCGGGATGCCTAGCGAGATTTATAAATGCAGATAAGAGGTAATATCTTTTAAAAATGGTGTATGTTGTATCTTTTCCAGTACCATCTTGTAAAACACCAAGGAGTATGGTAGGCAGGCACTAATTTTAGAAGATAGATCCACATGGCTATTTGTTTTTTTAATTCGGTATCTATCAAGTTTTCTTAGTTCCTTCTAACTCTTCCTTGCTCCAATCTGTTTTTTTGCGAAAAAAGGGGCAAAATTGGGAGGTGCTATCCCATTAAAAAAGGTTTTTAATGAAGTCCGTTAAATGTTTGGAGAAATAGTCCTTTTTTCTTTTACCAAAAGGAAAATATTCCCTAGCGTCCCCAATAGGGTATACCTACGAACCTTTGTCCGCATCCGTTTTATAAGGGGTTGCCAACGGTAAGTAGTGGCCGGTTTGGGTTCTTGGATAGACCCTCCCAAATAGATCCTTCATAAAAGCTTTGTTTTAGCTTCCAAGAGGTGGTTCATTAATTCTTCCTTCGGTTTTTGAGAGTTTCCCATGTTTCAGTTAATCGATTGTGTTCTAACAAACATAGAATAAAATTATAAATTCTATCAAGTTGAGGTGTTAATTTTTGGGACCAGTGAGTGTTAAAGTGTGAGGGTTATGATTGTTTAATGCCAATTGTTTATTGTTAATTGATTTTGCGTTAGCTATTGGCAGCGGCAAATCCCCTTTTTTGGAATAGAATCCTGCAAGGTTTCTAAACCTTGTATGGTAATCACGGTTTAGTTTGGGGCTCAAGTCCTACAAGGTTTCCAAAACCTTGCAGGACTGCTTGAAATGAAGCCAAAAAAAGATAATAGCGGAAAAGAAGCGACCCGCTAGGGGAACGCCAAAGAAAAAGATAGTGTAATGTGGGAATAAACTGGAAAACCTCCTCCCAGGGCAGTTTGTCGGGAAGAATTAAGGACCACGACCCTGCTTTAATGGAAGGTTGGTTTATTATTTGGAGAAGTTCCTGTGAATAGTGATAAAAAAATAAGGATGTCTCTATGCCCTTTAGGTAGTTCCAGACGCCCAAAATGCTGTTGGGCGAATGGATGGCATCAACTATCCAGCCGCAAACCCCCATAAGGATGGTCTTGCTTTTTAATTCTTTTCTTCTCCGAAAGGGAAAACGATAGGGATAACTCCCACTGCGCTGAGGTATTGGGGGTCTTATCCAAAGGTAGTTTCGTAAAGCTTGGGAATGCGGCTTTAATAGCGTTATTGTCGATAAGGCGTTACATAGCCTTGTCCACCGTGAATGCGGGGTAACCTTTACGGTAACTCCGTCCGGGGCCACGATTTCAAAAATGTGTTTTAAACAGTTCTGTTATTTCTTTCCAATCCCTGATGTGGTACCAAAGCGCATGGAAATTTTTGGGCGGGCCTTACTGGCAATAACGGTTTGCTCCGCCCCTATGTATCCACCCCAATGCCATTACGTCCAGGTAGGTCTAATAGAATTACGTTCGTTGGTGGTGACCCCTTTTCACCGTAACTGCGTTATATTTAGTGCTTTGTTTAGTTCTCCAAGTTTAAAAGGAGCCTTGCCATTTCGGCCAACGCTCTACTTGGAAAAAGGTCTTCACCTTGTCATAAAAACCCGGGAATGGTTATATGGTTGTTTTCATCGTGCAATGCGCAAATCATTTTGGTCAATACATTGATTGGGTTGGCCACTGCACACCGTATAGGCCCGAATGCAGACTCTGTTGGGTCCGTACTTCAACTTCCACATAGCTTAAGTCCTACGCAAAACCTGTGGTTATAGAAGGGCACATTATTGGCAATCATGCCGGTAATCCGAAATTAGAAATGATAATCATTAAGCCACTTTTTCTTTGTTCTTTGCAACAAAAGTGCCCAAGTTTTCAACTTCCTACTTCCTCTTCCCCTTCGATCATAAATTTTAACGTTGCAGGGCAATTGGTTGGTTTTTAACCTAAAACCCGCAAGGCCTTAACGTGCATAATACATTTTGTCCTTTGTCATCGCAGGCAGCCTCCTAGCAAAAATGGCAAACCTTCGGGTGAATGTTCGGTAGGCTTAATACTGGGTCGAAAGGAGAGGGAGTTCAAAGGTCGATAGGGTTCCGCTGGTTGCAACGTCATAAATGGCCATATACCAATATAGTAGGGCCAAATCGGGATTAATTATTTTTTCACCGTAAACTATAGGGTACCCATTGGTTTCACAAAATCTTCCACGGTGTCGCACCCTTGCTTCTAAAAATGAAGCCTTTACGGCCTTCCGAAGCATTTGAATAACGTCCTGGGAATAAGCAGGGTCCGGCCGCTAAACCGAGGGTATCTTTAATAGCTGTATTAATTCGTTAATAAAACGTTTTCTTTTTTTTGCTGTTAGGTACTCCGAAATTCGCGCATTAAAATGGTTTTAATTGAAGCTTAAATTTTACAAAAAAGAAACTTTTTAATGCTAAGTATTTTAAAATTGAAAAATTACTTTATATTTGCATCCCGATAATAATCGGAGTCAATGCAGGCGTGGTGAATTTTGGTAGACACGCTAAAGACTTAGGATCTAGTGGCGCAAGGTGTGAGAGTTCGAGTCTCTCCGCCTGTACAAAACAAAGGGAAAGCCGACTTTTAGGAGTCGGCTTTTTTTATTCAGGTACAACATAAGGTACAACATTTTGGAATTTTTCTTGTTTTAAATAATGGAATCATTTTTTAGTTTTTAGAATGATGATAAATCATTGTAAGTACTTAATTGGGTTGTAGGCAGGGGGTTACCAGTTTACTCCTGTATTCTCTACTAAGTATTATGGGGCTTCCAGAAATTGAAAGCTTTTTTTTGTTAGTGTTTGCACCTAGAGTACATAAGTTTTTATAGTGCTTCTTTAGAAGTTTGAGTCTATCATAATTATGTTGGAGTAATCCCTTTCAGATAATTATCGTGCTTTAGCCAACACTTGAGCACTTTAGAATAATTTAAACCTCCTGATTTTTATAGTTGAACTTATCTAAAATCAATTACAATTGAATTAATTTTTTTAAAACTATTCCTACACTTTTCCCAGCCAAGCTTGCCAAAGGATATTCCCCCCAAAAGTTTACCACTGTTCGAGCCAATGTTTTACCACCCCGATTCGGAAGCAATGTTTTACCACTGATTCCTGAAGTATAGTTTTTAACGCAGAATAATCAAGGGCAAAGAAGTTTACATTTTTCTGATGCGTTAAGGATTTTGAAGATGGGAAACTGTGGCTTTATAGGCTGACATTCCGGCCACAAAAGTTTAACCAAAAAATTCCGAAGCAGAGTTTACACACCAAGTTGAACAGATCTATGATTCTGGAAGTAAGCATTAGGTTGAATAACCAACTCCTTAAAAATCATGGCAATAAAACCCTTGCTATGCAAAAAATAAGACAATACTATTTATCCTAACAACGAGATCTATCAGAGCGTAGCATTGCGGAGCAGACTGGGTGTCCTCGGCCTACTATTCCATTCCTACGGGGCATCTTTGAGACCAGTGGATTTGATTATGAATACACTTCTTAAAACTTAAAGATGGAACTTATGAAATTGGTAAAAACCAAAAAGAAAGGATCGGACGCGGACCCCGGAATGTCCGTAAACTATATTTTTTGGAACAAAGCGGGATTATTTTATCTCCGAACTAGGGCGCGTCGTGTAACCAGGCTACTGCTCTGGCAGGAGTAATTTAAAAAGAATATCCAGAAAGGCTTTGGCTACTCCTCGTTTTTGTGAATTATTGGATTGCCAGATCAATTTGAAAGCCCCGACCATGTCTTAAACATAATCCGGAGGAGCTGCTGGAAATTTGATTTTGCGGGTTCCAAGTTAAGCTAGTGGCCCTCTAACGGGGAAATCATTGCTGCCCGGTACTTATAGGCGTACTTTCCCTTTAGTGATTTGTTATGCACCACACGCATTGCCCGATGCTTTTCACTTGCACCAGGTAATTCCTGCCTGACGACATCTTAAATATTTTGGAGGGGTTCCGCTCAATGCCAGATCAGATAATAGAAACAATGGGTGGTCCGTAGCTGCAGGTATGGAACCTATTTTCCCCAGGCATTGGAACAATTGGGCCCTGCACAAACCATATAGGGTTGTTGGCCAACAAAGGTAAAGGGCCCCAAAAGATAAGCCATCTGTAAGAAACCAGGTGAAGATCACCTATCGCCGGGTGTATGCCAACTATCCGTAACGAAACGTTTCACAGCATGGCCAAGAGCTGAACCCAAGGGATAAGAAAGGCTTTGGAAGCCCATCCGATGACAGTCAACTTCACCAGGGAAGAAGTCTTTTAGCCGAAAGGGAGCCCTCTTTATACACACGGCCAGGAGCTACCGGTACTGCAAGGGCTTCCCGAGCATCCATACCAGTTCAACCATCTCACCAGGGCAAAGGTCAAAAGAACTATCATGGGTTTTGGGGGGGGGGTTAAAAAAATTGGGGGGGGAAAGAAAAAAAAAACTTTTTTTTTTTGGGCCAAACTTTTTTTTTATAGTGTTTCCCCTACCACCACGTTGGTAAGGAAGTAAATATCATTTACGAATACAGAATGTGTGGAAAATCTATTAATCAACTGGAGCGCATTGCGTGCACCGGCGGCAACTATAAAAAACATGGGATAAACCACCCTTTTGGAAATATGCCCCGAAACAATCATCGGCAAGATGGCCGTGCACGTGGGATGGACTCCGGAATTTAATTAATTTAAAACAAGCTGCGGACAATGGGTCCCCATACAAAGAATTCCTTTGAGAAGCTTATGAAAAAGTAAGATCTCCGTGCACCAGGCCTATTGGCCCCTTCCGGACATTATGGCGACTGACTCAAACATATGGGGTCCCCGTGTGGGGCAGCCTGTAAGCGGGCCCTGACCGGAAACCGGTATAACTACAAAGGGTAAGCCCACTAATCCTAGAAAACAAAGATGGACCGGATAGAAGAGAGCCCGCCCAGAACATCACCCATACCCCATCACGAAAAATCTCGGGGGCCCACAAGCTTTTGTAAACAATGAAACATTTAAGTTAATAAATAATTTGGAACAGATGAAACACAGCGGAACAACTTTTACAACCAAATGTTACAGGGGCTAAGGCTTCCGGAATGGCCAAGCGGTATCAAAACCCTACTTAAGCCTGCCGCACACAACCGGCAGGAGATGCCCACACATTCTGGCCCTGATGTGCCAGGCAGAACAGGAGTATCGGTAGGGAGCAAGGCAGACCGAGCGATTGCTCCAAGGCCGGGAAACTTTTCGCCATCGGCGACATGGAAAAATTATCTGTAGCCCGGAAAAGGGGAATTAAACAAAAGAGACCCTATTACAGTTGGGCGAGGAACACTATCTGGAAAAAGGACAGAATTTATGATCCACGGCCCAGACCGGAACCGGAAAATCCTTCCTGGCCTGTGCACTGGGCGCTCCGCCTGCTTATGGGAATATAAGAACCCTCTACCTCATCGATGAACAATTTTTAGAGACTATTGCCGCAATCCAGAAAATCGATGGCACTTTATCTTAAAACTCATCAAAAACAGTTTGACTGGCAAAAAGCTGGGTCCATCCTGGATTGATTTGGTCTGAAACCCTTATCCGGCGATGCTTTATTATAACTGAACCTTATTGGATCTGTTGGAAAGACCGTTATGGGCATAGGGTCGTAGATCTACTCAACTGCCTTGAACCATTTTTACGCGTTCTGGATCAGCCGACCTTGGCCGAGGCAAACTTACAGATTGGTCCAGCAGCGGCACAGATAAATAGGAACTTAAGGGGAAATCTTTAAGACACAAAAGAAAATATGTTGTATAATTGATTTTTATACCGGTTCCGCGGTGGAAAAAAAAGTGATGTAAACGGTAACCTTCGGCAAGAATTTATTGGTAAACTTTAGAGGCGGATGGTGGTAACTTCCTCGAATATCCACCAAACATAGATTTTACCATGTCAGTAAGTATCAGAGATTACTTCTTCTGTCTGTGATAGGTTTGTTATTGACGATTACAACTAGCCAACCCCAGAATAAGTGAAAAATTCATCAAAGACAGGAACTCT
>Ga0163217_1111295_pt1 | contig 13007 bp, 12 predicted proteins | sample SynspAceP_FD_185933 | JGI IMG/M metagenome (GOLD analysis project Ga0163217, IMG submission 185933) | Saline lake microbial communities from Ace Lake in Antarctica - Synechococcus sp. Ace-P (PacBio error correction) | ecosystem: Environmental > Aquatic > Non-marine Saline and Alkaline > Saline ...
TTGTGCAATCCCTATTTTTCGATCACCTCATGAACGAACCGGGATCCGGAGATTTCCCGGCCGCGGAACGCGAGACGGCGCATCTCGGACCCTCGTCGTGTCGTAAATTTTCTGCAAATGCCCGTCCAGAATTCCTCTGCCGCTCCAACGCTGAGTCCCGGGCATCGGAAATCGGCGAGCGAACTGCAAATTCGCCGCGACGCTCGTGATCGGTGACACCAAATCTTCTCATCACTCGCCCACTGCGCCATCGGGAAATACGGTTTCGCGTGCTTAAGCGCGTACATCGGCCGTCTTTGCAGAACCGTACTGAGCAGGCCAACCCATCGCCCCCAAAATCACGGCAAAAAAGCCCGGTCGCAGCGAAACGCATTCCGATCGCGAGCCCACGCTGCTCTCGGCCCGCCCAAATGGCGAATTCCAATGCGATTCCAATGCGTCGTGGTCCGTGATAACGACGTCCAATGATCCAGCGATTTCCGGATGTCATGGGAGTCAGATTCGAGTTTAAATAAGAGAGGTTAACCCAAGGCAAGATCCTTGCACGAAACGTTGGGGTTAAACCAAAATCGTCACGCTAGTTCCAAGCCCAAATGAGATTTCAGCAAACCCCGAAACGCGAACTCGATTGCGTTCGTCTGGAAGTTGCGAATCTTGGTCAAGGTATTTGCTCAAAACAGCACTTCAAAGCCCCCACGCCTCCGCAGTGGGGACTGATCAAATCAGCACTGAATCAAATCCGCAACTGACTCAAATGAGCCACGCAAGCGCGAGCGCGCAGAGGATGTCCCGACGACAAGACTACGCGGAACCCGAACATCCAAAACGCGACGTCGCCATGTCTCTATGATCACCCCCAATGGGTTTTTGTTCTCAAAAATGCCCGCGTATTGACAGCAATTCGTACCATGAATCGAAAACCAATCGGTGGACCGAGAAGGCGAGCAGCAAATAGATCATGATGTTTTGTTCCGAGAGAGCAGCGGGGCAAAGCCAGAGACCGAAATTTAGCTTGTTAAACGCTCTCAAGTCGCTCCAGTAGCAAAAAACCTCGCCCCCCCCTGCGGCACCCGCACCACAGGAAACCGGAGATCCGCACAGATCATCCAATCAAAACGCCCTCCGGGAAGAACGAATTTCGGAAAATCCAAAACTCCACCGCGAACACCTATTGCACGAGTCGCCGTCATGGAATATACTTCCACACACGGAAAAGCGCAGAAGCACCTATTTTCCGCAGTCATGCCTCTTTAAGGCGCGGTAAGTCAATTGTTAGAGCCACCGGACTGTCGATCCGGAGGTTGCGGGTTCGATCCCCGTCCCGCGTCGCTTTATCTGACAACGACAACTCGCATAACGTATCAAACGGCTCCCAGGCTACATGTCCTCGGAGCCCGTTTTGCGTCCCGAGCTAATGAGTTGGTTTCGGCCCGTGGCCGATCTTTCCCCGACGCCATCTCCGCGGTCTTCGAGACCGCTCTTTCCTGATATTCGAGATCCTAGTTTCCATTCGTTAGGGCGAGGGGGGGGTATGAACTACCTCTCCAGCCTCGCAACCCCGCCCTTCGATGGCGTTATCGACTCATCCCCGAAAAACTCGTATTGTTGTTTTCGCTGTGCCGGTGGGTCAAAGTCTTTCAAGAAAGCCTGGGCCACCCTGCAATAGCCACTACAACCCTTTTGGTACGAACGGCCCTGCGACTCTGACCCAATACGAACTTTCGCTTGTCGCACTAAGCCATCGGGGAAAAGTTTCGGCAGAACCCTCACGTAGGCGAGTCTCTCTGAAACTCGCAATTTGCGCAGCATCTCAGAGAGATGCTGCTAACGTGGTTCCACGAGAATCGGAATTGTGACGATGTGCTTAAGCTTCACCGCTCTACACTTGCAGCGTCCCGAATATCTCCTCTTTCGAGGTCCGCTCGTTCTCTGCCCCTTCCACCTGTCTTCAAAATACTGGCGCGGAGTTCGAGGTCGATCGTTAATCTCCGAATCCGAGTGTGACGCTGGGTTCGCTCCCGAAGGGGTTGCTCCAGTCTCCGGCTCGCCCCCTCCTGGATGAACAGCGAGTTCGCTGCGACTGATCTAACTGTTCTCTTCGATCAACCTTTGCGTATCCTTCGTCGACTCCTGGCGGCAAGTTGTTCGGTCAAATCGACGGAAGCGTGCGCCGACCCCCAGGATCGAAGTTTTTCAAGCATGGCTCTCGTGTCCCATGATTGAATGAAAATCGTCGCTCGGCGAACCGAAATCCCACCGAATCCGCCGAGGACCGTCGGCCACCATGGGCGCTCCGCTTTCAGGAAGACCGCTGGCGACCGGAGAATCCTTGTCGAGTGCAACCTCTGCAAGAAGCTCGATGCGTTCTTCCGGCTTTTGCATTGTCACCCAAGCAATCCCAATACTCAAACAACCAATCCTCGTTTGGACACGGAAGTCATGCCTGGAAAGAGCCTCCGGCGCACCCTTCAGCCGGATCAACCCGTTGTTCGCGAATTGCGACCACGGCATTACACGGCTAGGAGGCAATCCCGCACCGCCTGGTTGCTACTTGCTTACTTTGCAGAGATCGTATGAATTCTCGCGTTGTTTCCTCAAAACGCTTAGGCAGGTCCGCGATGACGCTCTGGACTTCGAGCCAATCGCCATTCTGATTTGTCCACGTCAAATGCTAATTAAAAACAGGAGCGACCGAAACCAAGGCCCTCCCAAAAAAACGCCTGCAAGCGCCAGAAAAGAGCAGCACCCATACCCGCAACCCCCCTTTCGGGGACGCGGGTCCAATTAAGCTGTCTTTCTCTGCAAGAGCCTTCGCTCAGTTTGGCGGCTCTTCGGAAACAGTTTACGCCAAACTCTCCGCGTCAATAAGTTGAATTGTTTGGTTAGGTTCTCGGCGAACCCTCGGTTCAAGTTCAAAACCGTCACGGGGGCAAGCATCCTCCCGTCCGTCTGCCCATATCTTAGCTAATGGGGCCTGCCTTTCTTAAATTGTTTCGTCGTGACCTTTCCAAATAGACCGCACCCTCGCCCTGAAAAACTAGGCTTCGTGCCAACTGGCCTGGTAGAATCCCTGGTTGACTGACCGACAGACATCAGCCCGAAGCCAGGTGCGTAATCGCTCGACGGATTCCTCCAGAAGCGCCCGACAAACGGCAACCCCACGCCTTGATCTCCGCACCGGTCCAATCCGTGTCAGCGGGTAAGCGATCATCGGCACTGATCTCGAACAATCGCTTGGTAGAATCGACCAAATCGCATCCTATCTCATCGCGATCAGGAGATCAAAAAAAGAACACGCCATCAAATCCGCTCCGAGCGTCCGAACTCCGGTGGCAGCCTTCGAGAGATCGTTCGAGGTACAGACACGAAGGTGTCACTTTCTCGGTCGTGCAGCCAACTGAGAAACGTGCCGAACATCCGGGATGCCAACACCGCTATCAGCCGCTGCTGCACCCCGCGAATGCTTTGCTCGACTTCGTCGATGAGGATCGGTTTCGTCGCGATCCCGCGTAGACGCTTCCAATTGTTTCGCGATTGGGAAGTTCGTGTTTCAACGACCACAAAGCCTTCTCAACCTCGGATCGGGATTTGTACCAACCGGCGACAGAACAACGATGATCGTATCGTTTTGCTTACCCGCCTGAAATCTGCCGAGCCCAGAGCTTGGAACGATCTTCTGCCGGACTGGGTAAACCGATGAAAGTTCTCCAAGCACCAAGATCGCCGTTCCTTCGGGCGTTGCCAAAAGCGTTGAAGCGAGCCGAAATCGCGTCAGCGGAATCAACCGCCGTCCGCAGTTGCGTTGTCTATCGCCAGAAAACGCGCTCACCCTGTCTCGAATGTCCAGGTCGCCAGCCGCCAGCCTGTTCACTACAGACCGCGGCGATCTCGGTCACACCATCGTGAAGGTTCGAGCGTTTGGACCCACAGGCGTGAAACAGGACCCATGGCCCATACTCGTTGACTCGATCTTGAAAAATTCAAAACGAAGTTCCTTTTCAAAAAGTGGATTTTTGATCTGAAAATGCGATTCACTCACGCTGAGCGATTCGTTTCTGCGTGGCATGAGCCAGTCGCCGGGTTTGCGATGTTTCCTTCAACGTAGTGGGACGACAAACTCGCGAGCCCACACGTCGTGAACAATCCTTGGTCATGGTCTGCGAACGTCGGCCAAAGCAGTGATGCAACGAGCACCAATGGCAAAGCAGCAAACACAGACAACAAGGGCCCGCCGACGAGATCGACGCCGCTAGAATCGGATCGGTTACGTCGCGGGGTGTCACTTCACGTCGGTCTGTCTCGCAGCAAGTCTCGCTGGCGTCGACCTCGTGGCATTCGGTTGCAAGTCCTCCTGCCAATCCCGAAGCCACTGCTGGTCGCTCGGTCACGACCGCTCGTGACCGCATCCGATCAGCAGGAAGATCAACGTCATCGCGATCATCCCCACGCAATCGTGGCCAATCAATGTCGAAGTATCTGCATGATGAAACTCCTTCGTTATAGGCGTTTGAAAGGATTGTTTGCAGTCCATGACGTTGACGACGCAATTGACGACCAATCAGAGCGGCAACACGCGAGAAGCCATCGACAACAGCGAAGCCAAACAAGAATCAGAGGTTTGACAAATCGTTCTCCGTGAATGAACAAAGGCCCGCCAGCTTCAAACGACGAAGCCTTCGAATGCAATGGTGAATGGACACAAAAAAATGCCCGGTCCAAGTGACGATCACTGCGGGCCTGCTTCGTTGGGTTTCGGTGGCTAAGCACCTGATGGACTCAGCCCCTTCAACCGTTCGCCTCGCTCGAAACCCACGCCTGTTCAAGAACTCGCTCGCCTGCCGGCAATACTCTCCGGTAAAACCCTTGTCCTCGACCCGCGACGATCCATCGCGAGCGACAACTGCTTCGATAGTCTTCATTAGATCCCGTTTGCCCCCACAGTAGACCAACTTGATGAACCACGCCGAAGCGTTTGCTAAACTACCGAGTAACCCTTTGGTCGAAGCTTCGATCTTGGTTTTCGCAACCGCATACGCTTTGCAGAACTCATCAAGTTGTTCCTGCTTGCCCCAGTGCCCCCCATAGTTGTCCCGAACCGTGACTGGCCTGGTCGTCAAAATCGACACAGCCGTCCGATACCGCCACTGCCCAGCCGAACCGCCAACCCCGACACCGTCGTGGCTAAACAGCCGCGTTTCACCCTCGAACCCGCGGGTCCAACCCAACCGATCCACACCTCAGCCGACCGGACCGCAGCGTCCGAACTGGGGTCTCAATTCTGTACCACATGCGAGCATGGTCGCACTCCGTTCTTCACTGAGGAAATAGGTAAATACAGGGAGGCACAGTTGCCCCGTCAACCTATTACGTAGCACTATTCACATAAAATTTTAGCTTCAGGATTGAAACCTTCCGCGATTTAGGCAATCTTGTCGCCGATTCGCAGTTCCTTCCTCTGTGCCAGCGCGTTTATTTTAACGAGTTCTTTTCCGTTTACGCGAGCAATCCTGATAGAACGACCACGCGAACAAATTGAAGCGAACCTTTCGCCTGCATGTAGACCGACCTGCCGGGCTGATCGAGTCACGCACGGTAAAAAAGCCGAAGACGATCGACGCGAACGACGGTTACATCGAAGGCCAATGGTCCGCCATGGGCTTTTTCAAATGAACTCGTGATGGTTACGATGCACCGGCGACGAGCGACGGAACCGAGAATCGTCGAGCAACCCGAGAAACACAAATGGCCGACGAAATCGTGGCTGCTCGGTGCCCACTACTACAACACCGTTTCCACACACCCGGAGCCGACGACAACGCATTCCGCCGAGGCCGTGGTTGCTGAAGTCAGCCGCTTGCTTCGCGAGCCACAGCGGTCGCCGCACCGCACGCTACGTCGCGTTCGCATGCGAATGATGCCATCGTATTTCAGACCTCGGACTCGATGGCAGCCAACACCCACGCCCCGAATCAACGCGTCGAGGCGGAGCATTCCACCGCGGCCGTGATTCGTGGTATTGGGCCAGCATGACCTACTCTGCTAGCAGGCATTCGCAGATTGTGCGGTATTAGCACTACCGGTCTCTTCCTACAGAGCATGATCAACGAAAGTGAACGAACAAAAACTCATCGCTAGACGAGCAGCAGGTTTCTGCGACGAACTAAGCGGGCGTTCATGTTGGAGATGACATCGCGTGAGTTGGCAAGCGTCATTGAAAAAGGCCGCGGCCCCGAGATGTGCAGCTCCAACCTAGTGCTTGTTTGGGGCTATACAAAACAAGCCTGCCGAGGTGACTAGTTCCGGGGTGGAAAGTGGTCGCCGCAACTCGCGTGCTGATGTTCTTGGTGACTAATGTGAGGCGGTCGGTCAGGCCCGTACTGGTCCGTCCACCCCTCTCGAAACGAAGCCGGCAAACGACACATCCGTGCCCGACCGGGCGAAATCTGAACAAGTAGTTTCGACGGGGACAGTCATCGTCGAAAGCCGCAAGCACAAAGAATCCTCGCAGAGTTAATCGCACGAGTCGCGTGGTCAACCTTTCGGCGTCTTTGCGACTATTTCACGCTGGAATGCGTCAGACTGGAGTCAATCGGTCATCCATTACAGCAACTGCGGCTGATGAATTTGAAACCAGTCGTTTTTGCATGGACCGGTTATCGCTGCCCAATTCAGACGCAGTTGCAGATCGCACGCGGACAACGTGCACAAGTGGGTCCGAAAAGTAAACCGCAATGGACGACTACGTTCGATTGGATATCCGTTTGCAAGCGGTATCCGCCGGCGTAACACACAGGACAGCGGAAGATGTTTTGAGTGTCGTTTCGCCCTGTCTTTGATGCTCCCGTGCCGAACGCAGCTTCGTGGACTGAACGCTCGAATTGCAAAATGTTGGTCCGGTACGATCAAACGAAGGAATGGCTTAGAACGCCGGCTAAAGAACAGTGGATGAGCGGCGCACACATTTTTTGGAATTGTTGTGGGCATAAGACTCCGGCAAGCGACGATGGTATTCCAAGTCTCGACTCAGTGGAGCGAATGCCGCAATTGACTTCTCTATCACTTCTTCACGACTGCGTAGATTGGCAAAGTGGAAACTCTGATCCAAATAGGATCTCATCGTCGCCGAGCCTTGCAAGCTTGAAGAAGGACGGTGCATTACAACCGAGCCGGGTTGATCATTCCAAAGAAGTGGATAGTTCACTGGCGGATTTGTATCGAAAGAACTGTTTGAAGCTGCCACGAGACTTCGGATGATCAACTCGATCGAAGTTGCACTGAAGCATTTCTTTCCACACACGGCGGCTAGTCCGAGAACAGCAGGTCATCGAACACGGAATAAAAAGTTTTCCAGTATGCCCTCCGGAAGTGTTGGCGCTCAGGTGTGTAACTCCTGAGAACCACGAACAATGGTTGCGTCGCCGGCTGCGGCGGAGCATGAATCTTTCCGATCGTTGTGAGGCCAGTGGCCGCTGCACAGGGAAATCTCGGGTCGTTTGCGCCAGTTCTGGCACAACAAGATTTGCCTAGGAGCGAAGTGCGCTGGCGCAAGTCGCGGATCATTCAAGCACTTCGAAGCCGGTGGTTCCTCGTTCGAACGCGATCACAGAACCTCTGGCCGATCATGCTACCGACCTCGCCAACGCTGTGGGAGAGCGCCCCGCTGACATGTCATACTGGAGCGCCCGCGATCGGGCAACTCGTTCTTCCGTGACCTTCACCGGCGATCGTGACCACCTCGTATGTTCGGGCTGCTCTTAGGCGAGAGACGAATCGTTAGTTCAACGCAGAAAACCTCAAAAAATGGTTTCCCAAGTCCGGCACTTACGCGAGTCCCATTCGCCAAGCGATCTATCTTGACCTCTTAAGACGAAGGCGGTTCAACAACACTCCGAAACCGCATCGTTGAGATCATCGCTATTAAGCGGGTCACAACAGCTTGGCCCTATATATTGAACGCAAAATCGAACGAGCGGCAATTGAAAGTTGCTTGCGACACTGCTCCATTTCGATGGTCGCTTCCGTTGGCTTGAACCGGATGATGCCAAAAAACAAGCGTTTTCAGCGAGGACAAATTGCGCTGCCATTCATCGACGACGACGAAAACTGAAGGCGAGTATGTTGATAACCCGGGCAAACTAACCCGGAGATGAGGAGCGAACATTCGCGTGAGACATATGCTTTCCGCGCAAGTCTCGGAGTTCCTGGAAGCCCATGTGCAGGCGAACTGCGCGGCTTTCTTGGTTGGGGAACTGCGGGATCAGCTGATGTTTACCGGCACTGAATGACGCTGCCGCCGGAATACCAAGCCGCTCAGGAAGTCCGCCAAGCTTTCAGCAGAATCTTTTTTGGAACTTCGCTCGACAAAGCCGATCGGGAAATCACGGACGAAGAGGCGAAGTTTGCGTCGCTAAAACATTTGAGAGCGAGAAAATCGAGCAGCGGACTCGACTACCTGTATGTCTGTATCTATCTCTGCGATGGTCTTGAAGCGATGCGGAAAAGCCTTCCCCATATTTTTTCGGAAGAGCATTTGTTCAGATTGGCCGCAAAACGAACCTAAGTCTTTCAAATCCGCCGCGAACAATGACTTGCAGCCTCGACCGTCTTTGAAAACTATTGGTCATCCGACTAAGCCCCCCATGTTCGATAACTCGCCTCGGGTTATTCACGCGAGTGTTCCGTGCGAAGAGCGATGAATTGTCGGCGACCCCAGTGGCAACTTTTCACGTGAGCGACGACAAACGTAAAGAGTTTTTCGTCCCGGCCGACCGATCGTCCATCGTCGCACGTCAATTCGGCCGTCCGATGATATTGAGGCTGGAACGTTTCGTAGTACCGACCCCTCATCAATGTTCATCTGAGCGAACACTTCACCCAACGTCGGACTCGCGTGTATCGCTTCGCGAACACCACCGGTGCCACCCGCGATTGCGCGCTTACTGTAGCGAGACGTTCTACTTACCAAAAGGCTCCCTGCACTGTTTTGGACACCGGTCACACAGGCAAAACAGGAATTCAAATGGCGGCGTTGCCGATGAGTGCCAGCCTGCGCCAGGTGGCGTGCGACATTAGCCGACTACAGGAGCGCGAGAGAGCGCGGACGAAAGTCCAAACGCTTGCGAGGAGAGTGGTTATTCAAGGATCCGGCTTGTGTGGTCCACTCCCTTTCGGCCAGCAGGGCCAACCACTCTCGCGACGCGATTCATCAAACGGTGCCCCACGACTGTTATTGTGACTTCTCGTTTTTCGGTTGGACGACGGCGGATTGGCTTTTCAAAGTGACGAGCGAAGACAGCCGTTCTGTTCAGCTTGAGTGGGCGCGGATGGAGTTGAACCGAGGACGCTTCGTTTTCTTTTCGGGCGGCCCCCAACCGGTTCAACGTTCGCTGCGTCAGTCGTCGGCCAAAACACTTGCTGCATGTTCTTCGTGACTTCGACTGGGCACGAAATTGCGAACATTAGGAACACATCCGCACGCTCGCGAATTCTGCGATCAAGCGAAACGCTTGAACGAAGCGAAAGGCAGTTGGCCACTGGCTTTCGCACTGGACTTAGTGGCCCGGTGGTGGGAACCGGCCCTGGGCCGAAGCGAACTGACGAAGCCGGCCTATCCCAGGATCTCATCAGCATATCCGGCTGCGGCAGGGTATCTCGACTTTGCTCTGTTTATGAGAAAAATGAAGTTGGATCGTTGAAGGTCGCCGGCGAAACCTATCACCGCAGCGGGCAGTGGCAATCGTGTCTCCCGAGGATATTCGCAGAGACCGAAGCTTTGATTGCGGGTCGATGGACCATCTCGTGTTCTGGGTCTACGAACTCCAGCGGAGGACACATGGACCGCTGCGTTGAAAGATCAAAACACCATCGGTGGCGGTCAGGCCGTGACCAGGACAGCATGCCTGTCGGCGCATAGAACTACCGCGAGCAAGCGGGCACACTATACGGAACGTGGGCCCCCCCCCCCCGGGGGGGGGCCCCCCCCCCCCCCCCCCGGCGCCCCCCCAAAAAAAAAAAAAAGCCCCCCCCTAATTCGGGCTGGAAACCGGGGTTTTTTTACGGTATTTCGCCGTCGCGTATTACATGACCGGCTTAATCCTGAACCGCCGAGCCAACCCAAGTTACTGACTCTGGGTTGAAATACCCGCGCCCGGTCAATCGCAGACCAGGCGAGCAAAAGCCTGTTCGGTATGGTCCGCCCCGAACTCCCGTCACGCTGTGGCCATGGCTGATGCTTGGGAGCGATCGTCGCCTTGTTCGCTTCAAACAATGGTCCTGCTCGGGCTGCTGAAAGCCGGGCCGTCAAGAATCAGATTTTCAAAGCCAAGGTTTAGCCTGGGAATCCGGCGATACAAGAATCGCCAGAAGCATCGACACTTGAACAGTATTGAGCCACAAAGTTGGTCAGAATGTGAGATCTTTGCGAGAAGCAGTCCCCTCAACTTCCCAAGGCACGATCGCTCGCTGCAAAACACAACGTGACCAGTTATCGAAACAACAAACGTCTCAGGCAAAGCGCTGCAGTCGCTGCAAAGATACGAGAGAAAGGAATGCACGGCGAATTCGATCATCGCCAATGAAAAGCTCACGAGGTCAAGCGAGCACGAAGCAGAGAATGCATTGCCTGCCGCCGAAGACACCGAAGCGACGCAAACGCAGACCGAATCGCTGAATGATCAACTGATTCAAGCGAAGGCAAGAAGAATCATAGTCCGCATTGGTAGCTCTGGAAGCCGAATCGGCCAAGGCGGATCGGAAGTTGAAACTCAAGGAAACTTCTTGAGCAAAAGCCAAGCCGAATTGACTGCGATGGAAGCTCGCGTGAACCAATATGAATGCCTTCTTGCAAAAGAAACTTGCTGTGTCGCGGAGTACAGCGTGCCAACAGGAGAAGTCTTCCCAAGACCGTGGAAGGAACTGGAAGCGACTGCCGAGAACTTCGAACGCGCAAACCTTAAGCCGTTGCGAAAGCCACAATGAAACTGACTGACACTGATAAAAACAGGTCGACAATCAGAGGAACGCGACACGCGATCAAAGCGAATCAGAACTCGCACGGATTCAAGCAGTGTTGAAAGCGAGGAATCAACGAATTGGCAGAGCTCGAAAAGAAGGAGCAGCAAACCTCGCCCAAAAACCCCAGAATGCCCCCAACCATGCGACAACGCTCAGCTCGGCTGTCGGCTGGACGCAATCGAAGTCGTTGTCCGCAATATCTGAAACAGCGCTGCAAGCGATTCAAGAGATGGCAAAGCGAAAGCGCCACCCGAGGTTCGTAAAGGCGGGCAGTGAGATTCCAAGTGCCTGAAGATCCAAGTGCCTGAGATTGAAACCTCCTGCCATCACACCTCTGCCATCAACACCTCCCGCTATTGACCTACGCTGCCTGACGGTGGGGCAGCATCGCCTCAAGAACAGGCGTGAAGCAGCCATGAACATGATCCGAACTTTCTGGTCGATGTTTCTGTTGCCAACTCGCACTGGCCGTCACCCTCATTTGGTGCTTTGGGTGGCCCATGTTGGCGTATGGGCCATCACCGCCGGTCAAGCGAATGCCGATCTCTGGGAACGCGACAAACGTCCTTCCCCGACGCGATAACGCCTAGCCATCCTTCAAGTGCAAAATTGAAGATCTGCGGAGGAATACAGCGAGCTCAAGGACAACGAGTCTTTTGATGCCCAGCGACGCACGAGGCCCGCAGCCAATCAGCGACAGTGGATGGAAGACGCGAGAAAGAAGAGATTGCTCGACTCGAAGAAGACAAAAAGGAAGTCGCTGAGAATTCAGAAACGAACTGGAAACGACTCCCAAATTACAAGCTCGCAGCTTGACTGAACAAAAGTTGGGCTGGAAACGGTGAAATTGCCGATCGAAAAGCCTCGGGTGGACGAAGTTGGATGCGAAAGCTGCACTTGAAAAAGGATTTGGCGAATCTTTGAGGTCGAAGTCGAAAAGCTAGCGTTAAGAGAGGAAATCTGCCAACGCTTGAAAGGCCAAGACGGGAAGCAACCGACGAAAGCCGATCGACCTGACCCGTGCCGCCACGGATATGCGCAACGTCCTCGAAGCCGAGCTGGCATCGCTTCGCACACGACGAGACGGTTTTAAGGCGCGAATTGAGCGATCTACGGGAAAAGGATTGTCGAACAAAAAACCCAAGACAAGCCAATCTTTGATGGTCAATTGAAGTCACTTCGCGAGAACCTTGATGGATTGGGGCGACAAAGGAAGCGCAAATTGAAGAGTCAAACTTTCCGAATCTTGATACGCAGGTTGAAAGGCACGGTCGTTTTGCCAAGGGACCGTTGCTGAGCTAGAGCAGCAAAAGAAAGTGGCAAAACAAGAGGCCGAATTCGCTGACCTCAAAGCTAGATGAACTGAAACGCAAAAGGCCTCATCACAGACGAAGCGAAGCGACTGTCCATGTCGCTAGAACAACCTCAACAAGCAGCAGTCAGAAACTGAAGCTGGAGCGACGCAAAACTAAAAGCGAAGTCGAGAAGCTGGAAATCGAAGTCAAGACGTACTGAGGTGGCTCAATTCGCCCAATGCCAGTCCGATGTCCGACACTCTCTCGTCTCGGTTGGCCCAGCGCGATGGTGTGACAAAACCCGAGGAACAAACTGAGATCTGGCAACCAGTGTTGCCTGTGTTTTCGAAGCTTCAAACACAGAGAATCCCGGACGAGCAGGATGCTGGACGATCTCGCGGGTAGCCTGAAGGTCACTGGTCTGAAGTTTCCAACGACCGTACCTTTGAAACGCCTCCACACTTACTGGAAGACAAGCCCGACAGCTTTCGCCGCTCGTGACGCTTGCCGGGGTGAGTGGAACCGGCAAGAGCGAACTGCCAGCGACGGTATGGCCGTAGGCGATGCAATGAATTTTCTTGAACGTGGCGGGCAACCAAGTTGGGGACAGCCCGCGGAAATCTGTTTGGGTTCTATGATTATCTGTGAACGGCGAGTTTTCGAGCCCAAACCACGAGACCTACTCGGGCAATTGCAAAT
>Ga0163217_1076289_pt1 | contig 13006 bp, 13 predicted proteins | sample SynspAceP_FD_185933 | JGI IMG/M metagenome (GOLD analysis project Ga0163217, IMG submission 185933) | Saline lake microbial communities from Ace Lake in Antarctica - Synechococcus sp. Ace-P (PacBio error correction) | ecosystem: Environmental > Aquatic > Non-marine Saline and Alkaline > Saline ...
GCGGAGAAGAAGGAATTCCAAAACTTTTAAATGCGGGCCCAAAGTAAAAAGGGCCCCAAAATGAGTTTAAAAAGCAAATCAAAGGCGACTGGGGGAGAAAATAAGGATGGGATACAACTACGGTTTTTTTTGCAAGTTTACGAGAAAGGGCTTTGGTTCGTCCTTTCAATTATTTTGAAATACTTCCCGGGTTCAAAAAAACAGTGAATGAAATTGATGATTGAGTTGTTTGAAAAAGGTGACGCGCTGGGTTACTCAAACTAAAAAGAGGCAAGACGTATTGGTTGCTGTTTTAATCAGACGCTTTGTGCTAAAGATGCAAAAATAAACGACGGTGGATGAAGTCCCCGCCTTCTTTCCCACCTGTTTTACAAGGAGGTTTTAAGAATGAATGATTTCTGTACAAACTGAGGATTTTGACATGGTCCTTGAAGTATAATATGCATTGAGGGAAAGGTGCAAGACGCGATTTGGCGCAATCGTGGAGTTTACCGGTCATGTCCAGAGATTTTAATATTTGAAGCGTTCGGTGTCTAAACAATGTAATTTGGAGCAAATTAATCCCTGGAATGACCGAAAAAATCCATTAAATGAGGTATTTTGTTCAGACGCGAGAAAGCGGTGGGAGTTTAGGTCAAGGTTAGGATTTAATTCATCGAGTTGGTAACAATTGAAAAGCTTCGAAAGCAAATTGTGGTTTAATTGGCGTAAAAAAACCTTCAAAAGCAATCGTAAAGACGCATTTGAGTGCCAGCATCAAGTTCATTATGGATGTCTTTGGAAAAAACGAAAAGCACCATTTTGGAAACAAGAGGGCACAAGCGAAGGGAATGGAATGGGGTAAAATCTGCAGCCATCAGATAGAATTGCTATTAACAAGTGGTAGATGCTTGACATTATCATCTAGTGGAGCTCAGTGATGTTTTTTTTTTCTATTAACTGTTGGCTGGTTTTTCGATTAAGCTTCAAACTTGGCGTGTCACAAGCAAAATTCCATTTTAACACTTCCGTTTTTTGTGAGCAACATCCATACCGCCGCCTCAACACGAGAACGTAAATTTAGCCTTTTTTGAGGAAGTGTTTACATGCACTTTAAACGGGTGCCATCAGATATATCAAGTTCTCGTGCTAATCAATTTTTACTCAATGCCTTTGGCGATAAGTTTTTAGTAATCTCAAGTTTCAACGACTCGTTCAACTAAGCCAACGCTCGGCTGCAGCAACCGTTTCAGGCTTTCCTTTAATGCGCTTGCCAATATTCTTGTTAGTTTGCCGCTCATACCATTTTACCCAGAAGCAGCATCCAACGGGAGTTTTTTTCTAAATAAGATTCCTCTGGATCGCAATATCTATTGAGTAATAAGCGCATCTGCGCCTGCTCCGAATTGCCTTCTACAACGTCTTCATCGTTATCAGAAACGGTGAGCATGATAATACCGTGAATCGATGGCCCTTACTCCTCATTTCTTAAGAGTTTTCGAGCCCGCGTCCATACCTTGCAATGTTAAATCGAGAAGTAATTAGATCAGGTTCCAAAGTTTTAGTTGCTAAATTCGATAGCCTCTTGTCCGCAAGATGCTTCAAACCCAACAACATTTTGGTTCTCTTCATCGATGAGTAACTGGTTTTAGCCCTTTCTTAGGCAAATGGGTGATCATCAACCTCAAAGATTTGTAAAAGCGGGCTGGTCCTTTAAAAAACATCAGTAATTCTCCATATTTTTGGACATTATTTGAATCGTTTACTCTTCATCCGTGTTTGCTACTATACACTTGCTTGTCCTTTTAAAAAGAAAACCTTAGGGGTAATTAGCTTTAACGCTACTTAGAGTATATTCCAAAAATGCCTGCACTCTTTGTTTTTATGGCTTACATACCTTAAAAAAGTACACGTAAGGTGGAATCCAATATACGTACACTATTTGGCTATTTTTTATTGCCGTACAATGAATTTGATTTTATACGCTATTGGTGCAGATTGTTCAGTTCACCTGAATGACCCATAAGTAACAAGTAGATTATATAAAAATATGAAATTTGGAAGAAAGCACATGTCTGATCTAACATAAAGTGGGATCCAAGAAGACAAACTTTTGGGAAAAAGAAGGTAAGTATAAATAGCAAATCGTATAACCTTTGGATATCTATTCCTAGCTTGTTAGCTGGGTTTGCCAGTTTGGTTGTATTGGGGGATTATTTACGGTCGCAAATGTTGAACTTAGGTTTCGGATTTCGCAAAGCAGAATTGTTCACATTAATGGCAACTTTTCAGGATTAACCGGTTGCAACGTTGCGAATTCCAAGTAGTTTTCTTTATAAGGCTTTGCGGTGGGCAAATACGATTTTTTCTTTACCACCGCCCTTGTTGAATGATACCCCCAATAGGCGCTTGGTTTGCATTGGCAAAATCCTGACACGCCAATTATGGCACTTCCAAATATTTAGCGTTACTCTCGCGGTTTTGGAGGAGGTAATTTTGCTTCTTCCATGTCAAATATCAGCTTTTTCTTTTCCGAAAACCAACAAGCTTAGCGCTTGGCTTAAAATGCAGGCTTTGGGCAACTTTGGCGTGACTACCATGCAAATTGCTGTCCCTTTATTTCATGAACGCGTTGCTGCGTTTGGGGTATTCCAGTGGCGATCCAATGATATTGATAACGCTTCAGGTAACTTTGATTGGCAAAATTCCCGCAGGTACCGAAAGCTATATCGCAAATTGCGGGTTTTGTGTGGTTATTAATACTGGTGCCAATTGTTCTTTTCTTAAACATGGTTTGGGATGAATATATTCGTACCCAAGAGTATGCCCCTAATATTGGAAACCCACTGACTTTCCTTTGCAATAATAACTGTTATGTTAATGTTGTTTAAGTTCGTAGCTGCGTTTTTGGTTTATGGTTAATGTTTACCTGAATCAGCAAAAATGGCTTCTGGTTTTGGGTGTTCCTAAGAGGTTTGTTGGTCTTAGTCGCAGCGGCAACGGTCGTTTATTCTCAAATTTCTGCCCGGTAGTATACGTGAAAGTTTATCTCATCAATATAAAATCTAACAACAAACATACTTGGGCAATGAGCGTGAATATATACCAAATGAACTTCGTTCTTTTATTGGTTTGCCGCAATCGTTTCCACTCGCAATTAAAGTTATATTGGTTACAGCATATTTAATTGTTGATGCTCGATGACGCACAGTACAACTCAATAGAAATGGCGCCCAAGGCGCACTGATGTATGCATGGATGGGGCCGTTATTGGTGCGCTTATTCGTCCAGGTTGGCGGATGGGATTGGCCGAACAAGTTTTAGGTGGGGCCTTTTGTTATCAAATTTGCTCAGTTGTCATGATTTGGGTGTGCGTTAGAGTGGCTACACTACATGAAAGCGTGCTTAAATAACTCGGCTACGCAGAAGAATACTTTATTCCATTTCTTTGTACTATTCTTTAATTTCTTTTTGCGGCAACGGGTATAGGTAATGGTTTCGACGTTTAGAACTATCGCGATGGTCTTCTCCAAAAGACAAGCGGAACCTGTTTTTTAATGGTTGGACTTTCAGGCGGTAGCTGCTTATGGCGCTTTTTATATTCCGAAGGTGCTCGGGCGAACAAATTAAACGCGACGACACCCAGAGGTTGCACACTTATTGGTTCGCGGTGTTCTACGTGATTTGTTTGCTACTTAACTATTGGTTTTTTATTTGCGGCAAAGACGGCGAGTTTTTATAACCCATATCCACTATTTACTGCATGGAGGAAGTACTGAATATAGCAACTTCCCTCTTTTTACGAGAGTTAAACTTAAAAATGTTTCAAAAGAATGCAGCATTCGATATATAGGTTTGTTTTAAATCTGCAAATTAGGCACCAATCGGGAACTGATTCTGGTACGGGAATAAAAAGACTAAATTAGTCATTAGAAACCACGTGAATTAAATTGGAATGCCCGTAGGCATTATTTTATTGACTGCGCTGGCACCTTCAAATCAATTTCTGAGCATATTCAGGTTAAGAAACTAAACATAACTTCCGTTCCCAGCCATTAGTGAAGGTTTTCAAATGGATAGTAAAACCGTCTAAACTGCGGCTTCTTCTTGCATTATTGCCAATCCATAGTGTTTAGTTTTTTATTTCGGAATCTCCGGGCATGCCTATCCCGTTATCCTTGAATAGACAAAACTTACCTCAGACAACTATTCGTATTAAATATTGATTTGATTTTAAAAGAACCACGTGAATGATAAAACGCGTTTTTGTGTTTGCTTCTCTGGCAATTTGTAAGAGATGAATTTCTTCTTGTGGTGAGGAATGGAATGTTGGATACTTGATAAATTTCAATTCAAACTCAAAGTCTTCTGATCTTGTTTGTCAATGTTTGTATAGTTTGCTCCAAAGCTGCTTTAATACCTTGACGCATCAAGCTTCAACCTAAAAGGTAGTTAGTAAACATCCCTGCTTAACTCACTGTAAGCAGAGCTTAACCCTCCTTTGAGCTCGTCTTTACTTGCATCTATCTATTTGCGCTTGTGCATCTTCTTTTTTTGTTGAAGTTCGTTTTAATCGAGGTTTACTTGAATTTTTAAATATGATAGCGCTTTGTGCAAAACGAATCATGAAGTTCTTCTAGCAATGACAGTTTTTCGTTCATTCATCAGAGCCATACGGGCGACTTTGCTCATGTTTTTGCTTTCATGGCTTAAGCCGTTTGCTATTTGGTTGCCTAACGGCTTCAAACAAAGGTGTTGCCAGTCTTCCAATTGCTGTTCCGCGTTGGGGTTAACCTAAAAACACCATAATTTTGCTTACCCTTGAAGTTAAATTGGTACGCATTTTTAACTGCCATTATTTTGGGAAAAAACACACTGTGGTCCGTGCAAATCACCGCATTATGTTAATACACTTTTCTGGGAAGTCTTTGTTGGAAACTAAACTAATGTTCGTAATGGACCTATTACCTTTAGCTGTCCATGATGCACAGATTTAATCTTTTATATTAGTTATATCCGCTAAAGTTTTTTTAATAACGGTTGAAAGTCGCATAGAGGCAAAATCGATATTATTTAAATTTTTTAGAAATAATGTGTTATAAAACAAATCGAGAGATTCATTTGTACGGGAGAGTATAATTGTCCTTTCGTTTAAACTTGAATCTCAAGCTGATTTTTTGAGTGATATATTGAATCACTCATTTTAATTGGCGTTTTTGCCAACAAAGCGAGTTTTCGGTCGTGACCACACTTTCATCGCACGAGCAGTAAAATTACTCTGCTATCTGATTTGCAACCTCGGTTAATCCATACAATGGCTTTTCTATATGTCGATTCAACAATTAGCATGGGAAAGCGATAATATAAGGTGCCCAAATAAAGCAATACTTTGGATCAAATCTTATCGTGGCTTATATTTTTCAGCGTGCGCTTGATAATTTTGATACTAGCTTTTCTATTTCTTTCACAAACGCTAGTGGTGTTTTGATTGAGTTAAAACCTTGTCTAATAGGTCCCTTGTCATTTTGGAAAGCGATAAGCACAGGCTTGATTAATTCTCTCGCCATTGTATGTTGAATTTTTTTCCAATTGCTGTTATTCATCTGATCCTATTAAGGCCTGCTTATTTAATAAATCCGCAGTGGTTAAATCGTCCTCTTAGTTTTGTAAAAGACGCTTAAAATTAATCTTTTGCTCAGGGTGTTTTGTTTTTCAATTTGCGCATAGCTTGGCCAGTTGGAAAGCTTTGCAATACGTAACGTCCCCTGAGGCAATGATTGAAGCCGCGTCGGTTTTGCGCGAGATCACTGACAAAAAACGGAGCTGAACATGCTCGCAATAAGCTAAAACAGCTTGAATTAACAACATAAAGCACCGCTATTTTAAATACGTGGAATGAAAGAAGTTCTTTATCATATGATGCACCTATTATACAATTCTAGAGTCAAAGGTAATACGCTACAAAGAATAATAGCTTTAGTTTTGAGTTGTCTTTTTTCTAGCCCCTCAGTCTATACCCTTTAAATCAAAGGAAAGGCCATAAATAATCAACCTACCACTTTGAGGTAGTGTAATGATTTTTTATAGATTTTCACGCCCTTTGTGTACTTCCTTATTATCGACTTTAATCTACGCTAGCTCGAATTTGCAAACAACATAGATCGTTCATCTTGTGGTTGTATTCTATTAACCAGGAGTACTGGCGTGAGTCACTTTTTAGACAGATTACAGTTTTTAAACGTAAAAAGAAAAGAATCATTTTCCGATGGTCATGGCGTGACCACAAAGAAAATAGAGATGGAAGACGGATATCGCCGTCGTCTTGGCAGCATGACAAAATTGTACGTTTCCACCCAAATGGTGTTAATTTGCACTGGCTCTCTGTGCTTGGAAGATTTTTGAAAGAGGCGCTGGTTACATGGGAAACTCAGCAAACTGATTACCGCGTACGCGTCCAGACTTACCTAAATCATGAAACCTCGCGGGTGCCCAGCGAGGCGCCAAAGCTACTCTTGGTAAATATAAAGTGCCTGAACCGTCTAAAGATCCTAAAATTCGTAAACGTTAGTTAAATTATGGCGGGCAGCCAACTCGAGCAATGAAGACCCTGTAAAGATGCATGGGGTTCAATTGTTGAAAATCCAGAAAAAGCCAAAGAATATAAAAGCAACCAACGTGGCTTAGGTGGCTTTTGTTCGCGGCCAATTGGAATGAAGTAAATGAAATCATTGCTGCAGTCCCTAACGTTTACACAGCAAAACCTAATGGTCCTGATCGTATAACTGGTTTTTTCGCCTATTCCGGCGATGTCCTATTGGTGTCCTATGGCAGCTGGTGCGCGCTTATTCTTATCGTTAATAGGCGGTAACTGGTTTGAGTTTTTTTTACGAATTGGTATTGCGATTTACCACCGCGTCTCCGCAAGTAATGGGGGGAGCAAACGCGATGTCCCAGAATCAGCCCATTGGTATATATTCCAACTATAATTTATTTGCTGGGGCTCAAACGTTCCACAAACCAGAACAACCCACGCTCACTTTTTAACGGAAGTGCGTTATAAAGGCACTAAGTAATAGGCATTACGCCTGGATATCTGAAGTAGCGAAAGTTAACCGACCAATGGTTAGCACCTAAACAAGGCACCGATGCTGCGCTGGCGATGCAATTTGGGCATGTCATATTAAAAGAATTTCATTTAGAAAATCCGTCCTGAATACTTCACCGATTTATTGGAAACGTTATACGACTTCCCCAGTATTGGTAATGTTAGAAAAATGCCGAAGATGTGCTCGTTACATCAAAGCCGGTTCCTGCGGCGTCTGATTTAAAAGCAAACTTAGGCCAAGACAATAATCCCGAATGGAAAACCATTGCAATCAACGATTCCCGACGGTGGAGCTAGTAACAACCAACTCGGGTCGTAGGTATCGTGGGGGGGAAAAAGGCAAATGGAACATTAAGCAAACAGACGGGAAATCAGGTGATGAATCTCGACCTAAGAGTCAAGTCTTAAAGGTCTCAACGATGAACTCGTTGAAGTTGGTTTTTTCCCTATTTTGGGGGGGCTGAACATGAATTTTGGTTACTTCCAAACACCGAGCATGGACGACATTCTGCCGCGCAAAGTGCCGGCTAAAAGATCACGTTTGGCGCGATGGCTCACAAATATATGTCGCCACTTGTATTTGACTTAAAAACCATGGCTAACTATGGTTCGATAACGGTTTGACGAACCCAAATGTAGCGACAAGCTTATGACGCAAGACATTCCTTATACGCAGCGTGGCAAGAGGCAAATTAACGGGTGTGCCGCGTCTGAAGCATTAAAATAGCCCGTGAATTTGCCCGACAAGGCGAATAAAACTCGCGGCCGCTCGATGATTATTGTAATGGGCGCAAGGTATGAACCATTGGTACCCACTGGGACCATGAACTACCGTGGGGCTTTAATTAATTGCTAATGAGTGTGGTTGCGTGGGTCAAAAGTGGCGGTGTTTGGGCGCATTATGTGGTCAAAGAAAAACTACGTCCACAAAACTGGCGGCAGCTCACTCGCATTTGGTTTTTAGATTGGCAACGTCCGCTCCCGTCATAATGAATGGGCAACGTCCTTTCTTTTACCAAAACCATTTCCAGTCAATGGCGCTATAAACATTAGAAATGAGCGAAGTCAATTATCGCCGCTGGCAGATAAGAAAAATGGGTTCGGTTTCAATTATCGACTTTAAACCTCGCGCTGACGCATGGGCTGGTTACCGTCCCCGCGCAAGCAATTATAGTATGAACCCTGCCAGTTGTGGCCAAAGAATGCAGAAGGCGGCGGGCAAGTCGCCAAAAGATATGCGGTTGAGGGGCTTAAATCAGGTTGATTAGACTTTGCTTGCATGGAACCAGAAAATCCTAAAACTTTCCGCGTAAATATGTTTATTTGGCGCTCCAACTTTGTTAGGCTCAAATCGGGCAAAGGACACGAAATATATGCGGCGGCCATTTACTTGGCACAAAACAACGGCCTGTTTGGGTAAAGATTTAGGCGAAATGGGCGGTAAAATGCCTGAAGAACATCAAATGGGGAAGAACAATGCCCGCAGAAGGCAAGTAGATTACCTTTGTCACCTTAGACTTTTTCAGAATTCTACCAAGCTGTTTTTGTATTCAATATTGTATTACCTACCGCAACTTGGTATGAAAAAGACGAATTTAAATACCTCTGACATGCATCCGTTTATTCACCCATTGAGCGCCTTGGGCATCGACCCAGTTGTGGGAATCGCCGTTTCTGAACTGGGAAATAATTTAAAGGTAAATCGCTAAACGCTTTCTCAGAAATAACACGAAGGTCACTTGGATAGAAAAAAAAGATTTAGTCACTGTGGCCCATTTTACCACGACACACCCTGCGGAAATTGCTCAACCATTTGGCGTTAAAAGTTGGTGGATAAGGTGAGTGTGGATTTGATTCGCCTGGCGTAACCGCACCCAAATATGGTTTGTAGTTAGAGCGAGATTACCTAATACAATATGCACGCTTATACTCTATTGGGACCGGCCTTAGAAAAGTTAGGTTAATGGCGGCAAAGGCAATAAGCTGGAACCAACCGAACAAAAGAAGTTGCATTTTTTTAGGTGAGCTAAACCGCACGCAATACGGCAGAAGGCGCTAATAAAGGCGCGTCCTAAATTAGAGTCGCAATTGATGGCTTGTGAAATGATCCTATCGCTGGCACCGAAACCTAATGGTCAGGTTGCTGTTAAGCAAGGAGGCCGCTCGGTGTATTTACGCGGTATAGACCACACGCATTTAGCAAAACCAAAACAAATGAAAAAAATTCGTTTCAGAGATGTGCAAGCGCACCGCGCAAAATTAATAACACGCTCACCCACATCGGTTCAGGCTTAGAAGACGAGCAATGTAATCTTATAGTGCAGGGTTATAACCAACGTACAACGAAAATGAATTCCCGTGGCGACGGTAACCGTCGTCAAGGCAGTTTTATCAAGACCATGAATGGATGCGCGATTGGCGAAACCATGGCTTTGTATAAAACCGCCTATAATTAAAAACCGTTAAGCCATTATGAATACGGACCCTAACGGCAACAAAGAAATTTGCGCTTAACTTCCTAACCTCCGCACCAAAAGTGGGGATTCACAGTACCTATTCGACAACTTGGTTGATGCTGACATTGTCAACGCGGCCGGCCCTGGTTGTATGGATGTCTGAAGTAGACGCCAAGCGCGCCAGACATAGTCGAATAATGATTGGATTTGAAGTTTTATAATCAATGGTGCCATTGCCGGCTGGAGCTATCGTGTCGCAGCGTATACCCGAAGGTCGTAAGCATGATGTATCACCGCCCAAGAGCGCATAGTCAATTGTGCGGGGTCTGAAATGACTAAAACCCGTGCGGTATTCATAACTCGGTAACTCCGTATTGTTATGAAACCCACGCATATGATTGGCGCTACGCGCAGCAGTCCCATACGGTTTTAACTATTATGGCACCTGTAGGCTGTAACCGCCGAACGAAATTCGTTAATGTACGCAAAAATGGCAAAAGTAGATTGGCTGACCGACGACCGCGTTGATCAGGGCGATAAAAGAATTCAAACACACTCAGGCGGAGAGGCCAATCATGAAAAGTAACAGCTCAAAATAGGCCATGGTGCTTAACCTAGAACAAATGCATAGGTTGTCACACCTGTTCATTCACTTGCAAAAAATGTCTGGAACCTCGCGCGAAGGTTGTGTAATTCGCGTGTTTAATAATGTGAAATCTAAACCCGGTATTGGCTACCCCCAAAGAGTGGAAAAACCAGAGAAATGGAAATGGTGGCTGGAAACGGCATGACAAACGGAAAAACTTACCCCAAAGCAAGGTGGTAAAATTAAGGGTCGCTAGCGAATATTTTTGCTAATCCCAGACTACCTGTATTGATGACTACTACGAACCTTTCGACTTTGATATCAGCATTTTGGCATAAAGCGGGGAAAGTAAACATCCAGCCTGTTGCGCGCCCGCGGTTCGTTGCTAACGGCGCCAGCGTATGCCAAAAAAATTGAATGGGGACCCAACTGGGAAGAAATCCCCTTGGTACTGAGTTTTACTAAACGCGAGCTTGATAACCAAAACTTCCAATGAAAATGCAAGCTGACATGTATGGAGGTTTTTGAAAAAACATGTCATGAGATGTATTTACCAGCGCTTATGCGAACATTGCATCAAATCCAGCTTGCGTCGCTTCTTGTCCTCTGGTGGCCATAATAACAAACGCGAAGAAGATGGAATTGTAAATTGATTGGAACCAAGACAAATGCCCCCGTGTTGGAGAATGGTGGCGGTTAGTGGTTGCCCTTACAAAAAATTTATTCAACTGGAAAAACAGGTAAGTCGGAGAAATGTTAATTTTTCTGCTATCCAAGAATCGAAGCTGGTCAACCCACAGTATGCCTGAAACGTGTGGTCGGTCGCATACGTTACTTAGGCGTTAATGTTTTATGACGCTGACCGCATCAAGAGGCAGCATCTGTACAAAACGACAAAGACCTGTAATCAAGCCAATGCGACATATTTTTAGATCCCTTTGATGAGCGGTCCCAAGAAGCGGCTCGTAAAGAAAGGTATTACCGATGCATGGATAAAATCGGGCGCAAGAGTCACAGTTTTATAAAATGGTCAGGATTGGCAAGTAGCCAACTGCCGCTGCATCCTGAATACAGAACTCTACCCTATGGTTTTGGTAATGTGGCCGCTTTAAGTCCCGATTCAAACGGCTGTTGAGGCTAACAAGGTGCCAATGAAGGGAGTTTTTCCTGATTTGAAATCAACTTCGAATCCCAATGACAGTACACTAGCCATATGTTTAACTGCGGGCGATGAAGCTCCTGTAGAGCGTGCTTTAGAGCGCATGATGGCAATGCGTATATTTTAAAACGTTCTCAGCAAGTTGACGGGCGAAAGTCAATTTGGAACTTAGAACAAGCAGGCTTAACGTTTTGATCAGGTTTGAGGAAATGTACCGTTTATATGGCCTTGGCAAACTATGAAAGACCGATTTGTTATTTCCAACGAGCCATAAAGCCTACGCAGAAGATGCTTACGATATGAATCGGGTGTGGCTTTACCTTCGGCAATGGTTGCAGCGGTGGTGACCAGTGAACCTGACTTAATTTGGTGGTAAAAAACAAGGTTGTTCGCCAGGTAATTCCAGTGGAAGTCCGCGACTAATGGAAAATACTAGGATTACTTTCTCGACTTATTGAAATTACCCTAATATGAGGCTAATAATTTTTCCATAAAGCTGACATATCAGAATATATTATTAGCAATGACATCTATGTAATGCTGACAAAAACCGTTAACTGCATTTTGTTTAATCAACGCTTTTACCGATACTTGCTGATTGGGCAGTCTGACTACGATGGCCTATTTGAAACGTGGGTCCGCTCGTTAATCCGGTTGCTCCTTTACGAACACATCCATGGCGAAATCTAGGATCGTGGCAAGCCATGGTCGACCTGCCTAAAACAATATAGAGCCGCAGGTTTAGACATTGTGTACGTGAAATTACCGGACTATATTCCTTTGTTTTTTAAGAGTTTGGTTAGCACCCAAGGTAACGAAAAATGCTTAAAGGGTGGTTTGGCAAGATTATTGCGCCTATTCTGGCCTTTGCTAACGGTTGATTAAAAAAAACGGGAAATGCAAACTACAACGCTATATTTCAAATGTTTGGGTTAATTTAAAGCGAAAGCTGAATAGATTTAACAGGCATTGCGCGAACAGGTAAAAGACGAAAAGCGCGACGATAACTAAAAGGCCCTAGATAAAGTCTGGGAGAGAGGAAGGCAGTTACCTTTGGAGGCGATGCCTGTTAATGGCGGTTGTCCAACCGACAACGGGTAAACCATTGGAGTTCACAACGTCGTGATCAAAGATGTGCCCGATTCAATTTATAAGACGCAGCCACAAGCTGAACAATGAGAGTGCAAGGAGTTAGTCATGAATGTTATCGATACGGTATTTTTTGGATTTACCCTTAATGTAGCACTGGTATTTTTTCTTTCTAAGGTAGCTTGGATCAGATATGACCGCGAACAATATACTGGAAAACTGGCTCTAGCCAGATTGCTAGGAGTAAATAAAAAACTTTAGAATCGCGAGTATTTTTATTTCATGTTGGTATTATCATGATTCGCTGGGACACTTTGGCTGGTTTTGGGTGGATGCCATGGAAATTGGCACGCCTTAGGTATTAAGCATGGCAACTAAACAAATTATTGCGATGGGAGTGGCGGCTTTTTTTGGGGTTTTGTGCTTTATTGGCCTAACGAATGTTGGTTTAATCGTCGTTTTTTATTTTGACCCAAGGATAAAGCCCAATAGCAGCCTATGGATACGGTATCTTATTCTAATTTTACTTACGTTAATTGTCCGGCAAGTTTTACCTCTATATTCATCTGGTCATATGGATGGTTCGGGTCATGTCAACCTTATGAGCTGGTCGCGTAATTGTTAACGTCCCG
>Ga0163217_1091254_pt1 | contig 13006 bp, 5 predicted proteins | sample SynspAceP_FD_185933 | JGI IMG/M metagenome (GOLD analysis project Ga0163217, IMG submission 185933) | Saline lake microbial communities from Ace Lake in Antarctica - Synechococcus sp. Ace-P (PacBio error correction) | ecosystem: Environmental > Aquatic > Non-marine Saline and Alkaline > Saline ...
ACACAAGAGAGAGGAATCCAACTGGTGGGGGGGCAAAAAATCCCGGATTGGGTTAAGGGGGTTTTTTTTCCCCCCCCCCAGAAAAAATTCCCCAAGCCCCCCCTTGGGGGTTTTGTTTTTTTTTTTTTTTTGAAAATGAATTAATCGATTGGGTTGTTCCCTCGCCCTCTCAATATTCAATTAATGAAAAGATCCAGGGTGGGGGCCAGGCCATTTGCAAAGCCAACGGAAAAATAAAAATCAGATTTTTTTAAATAAGCTTCTAATTTCCTCCACAGGCCACGAAAAATGAACGTGGGATCGCCCACGAGCTAAGAATGGGCGAAGATTAAGCTGCTCGTAATTTATCGCCAAGAGAAAATTGATTTGGTGGCAAAACACTTGGTTGAAAAAGCTTGGAATATAAAAACTCAGTTTGCCCATTTACGAAGGCACATTTGTGGTAAGCATGTGGGGAACATGAATTTTAGACCAGAAATATACGCAGCTCAAAGCATTCCGAAATTTTCCCTACCCGAAAGTTCCGTTATGGCTTTTGGACTGCCCAACTAGGCGGACAAGTCTGCCAGAGCAGATTATTGAATGCAATTGGGATTGAAAGACTCCAAGTATTTATTTCCTCTTTTGACCAGAAAAAACCTGAAGTATCGAGGTAAGAGGACAAGTTTTCCAGAATAAAAAGTTGGCAAGAAATTGCCGCAAGTTTTTGTGAAATCGGAAAAGAATGAAAGTGGAATTATCTATTGCCTGAGCAGGAAGAATACGGGAGGAATTGCTGAATTATTTTGAAGGGGGAAGGACATTCGGTGGCATTTTTAATCACCGCAGGAATGAACCCCGAAGGAAAGGGAGCGGGTGCAAAAAACAGCTTTTTATCACATGGACGACACCAAAATAATCGTGGCTACGATTGCTTTTTGGATGGGCATTGACAATCGAATGTACGTTGGTGATTCATGTATAATCTCCCAAAACCTTAGAGGATTTACCCAAGAAATAGGAAGGGCAGGCTCGTGACGGTTGCCTTCTTGAAAGCAAGTTGTATTATAAATATGAAGTGATTTTTGGTGTTGTATAGTCAGTTTTGGCGGATGGCGGGGCAAATTCAGCTATGGCAAAAGGATAAACTGAGCCGGAATGTTGCCAATTTGCTGAGGCAAAATCGTGCAGGCGAAAATACTGCTTTCCTATTTTGGAGAGCATTTGACCAAAGATTGTGGGAATTGTGATGTATGTGACAATCCAACAGCCAAGACTTTGACCGGCACCGTGTTTTGGCTCAGAAAGCACTTTCTGCAGATTGCCAGGATGAAAGAGAAGGAAGGGATTACGATGTTTGATCAATGTATTGGCGAGGCTCTAATAATGCGGAGGTACATGCTGGCGGCATTCCCCAAACTCAAAACCTATGCGTGGAAAAGAGGTAAGTTTTATTGATTGGCGAGATACATCATTCAGTTAGCTAATCAAGGTTGATCCGAGATTATGTATAGGCGGAAGGTTCGGCCTAAGATTTCACCCATTGGATGGAACGTACTGAAAGGTGAACAAGCTAATAAAAATTGACTTTGGCCGGTAGTTTTCTGAAATGCGAAGAATAAGAATGAAGCCAACCTCCATGAAAATGGCAGATGAGGGAGAAGTGATACTGATTTATTTACTGGCTCTGAAGCAGGCTGAGGTATTCGATTTCCAAGAAGAAAATTTCCCAGCCTATTCTTATTTCAGTGACAAAATCATGTGAAAGAAATGGCGGTGATAATGCCGTGTCACAGAAAATCAGTTCTTGGCTATTTCCGGTGTGGGGATGAACAAGATGGAAAATACGGAGAAGAATTTATGGCGGGTGATTCGCAAATTTAGTTCTCCCAAAACCAAAAAAAAACGCCAACTACTCTGGAGACTTTGTTGCTATATAAAGAGGGACTTAACCCCCGCAGAGATCGCATCAGCGAAAAGAGGATCTACAGATTACCACAGTTTAATTTCCCATCTATCGCAAATTATATACCGGAGGGAAAAAGGCGTAAGAATTAGAAAACTCGTAGAGAAAGTGGTGGTGGATAAGGTAAGGGCGCGTTCAATGAAATTGGATAGAGAAATGCACTGAAACACCATTTTTTGAAAAACTGAATGAGGAAGTCTCTTATGGAGAATACGGATGAGTTTGACTTGTGATCCTGTAAGAATGAGTGACGTTAGGTCGTTCTAAGAAAACTTAAATCTAACTCGCTTACTAATTTCGGGGAAAATGAGGCAGGAAAAATGCTTAAGGCTTGTTTTTTTTATTCGGAGATTGAGAAGGATATTGAGGAGGCATTAATAGTTGCTCAAATAAATTTTTAAATCATTAAAGTAATAAAATGCTGGAAGAAATCAACAAAAGTTTCAACATTTTCAGGGCATGACTCCTTTCATTGCCCGTCAACTTTGGCTGAAAAAAGATTTGATTTTGGTAGAAAGGAAAGGAGGAAATTTCAATGACGAAAATGCGGTCATTCAACTTGGGGTTGGGAAAAAATATGGTTTTCATCTATTCGATTTTGGTTTAAAGGCTTTCATTATTATTGACCAAAAAAGAAAATGTAAACTGACTTTGGGAAAAGATTATTTGGATGATGAAAATGGGGTAATGACCGCATTTTTGAGAACGACAAGCTAGTTTTATGGCTGTTTGCACTATCAGTTTTTGGTCAAACTGGTTTAGTTTTTCCATTTACAGTTTGGTTTTCGATGAGTTTTAGAAAGAGAAACTTTTTTTTGACAGTAGCTCTTTTTTGTGTATATTATGTGAAAAGAATGGGGAGAGTATTCAAATTAGAATACTGTTTGAACAATATTGTTTTCGTTGGAGGCATTCACGGAGTTGGAAAAGTACTATTGCCAACATATTTTTGTCGTGAGTTGAATATGGAATACTTATCTGGCAAGTGAACTTTAAAATGGGAGAAAATAAATGATGATGCAAGAATAAAAAAGTCAAAAATAATTCCTTTTCTCAAAAATAGATTAATTACTGGTTTATCAATACCATTCAAAAAGGGCATTATTATTGCTAGAGGGACATTATTGTTTTGTTAAATGAAAGGCTGAGGTCGAAAAGATTTCAATCGATATTTTTATTCAGCATAAATCCTAATGCTCTAGGTCTCATATTAGGAGATATTAGAGAAGTAAATCAAGACTTGATTTGAGAGATAAATAAAACTATGATTTTGGAATTTTAGCCACAACTACAAACAGCGGAATTGGTTTATGCAAAGGAGTTACGGCAGCAATTAAAAATTCCTTTATATATTGAAGAAAGTAATGATTGCTATGAATTTATCTAATCACTTAAGTAAAATTTTAACAATCAAAAATAAAATGGATAATTCATTCTTTATATAAACCGATAGGCAAACACTATCCTCATAGAGAAGGTTTATTGTGTACTTGGGAATTTAGCAATAATAGTTTCATTTGGTTTGAGTTTGGTTTTGAAATGAATAAGGAAATCAATTGTAGAAGATATAATGATAATACAGTTTTTGGTATGTCCGCTGGGTGTCACAGAAATGTGAGACAAATGGATTTGTAACGAAAAAACTTATAATTGCCCTGAAAACAGCAGATTTATTTTAATGATTCCAATAAATAACAACCAAATACTTAAAAGACAACACAAATAAACTTGGCGTAATCTACTCTTTAGTGGGGAAATGAGCTTGTGTTTATACCTAGCAATATTAAATAATAAATGATGATAATAACGTTTCCGTTTCCTTAAATTTACAAAATTATATAGAGTATAACAAGATGAAAAACGCAAACATTTACTTTAGATTTTTGATACAAACCCGAATCACCTTTTATCTCAATGAGAAAAAAAGGTAATAAGTAATCAAACTGTATTATTTATGATATAAAATAAACGAACGTAGGATAATTCCATCAGATAAATTGATTATTTTCCAGCGATAAGGTTTTTTTGGTAAAATTCGTTATTGCTTCTCGTTTTAATATACTTCCAAACAAATATGACATTGTTTTTTTGATAAGGCTCATTAAAAAAAAAATGTAAGGACATTAGAGTATGACCATTTTAACAAATACTTAGGCGATAAGCCGAGTAAAAAAGATGAACTCATGTAGTTTTAACAAGAAAGAAGGGGATCAATTTGACAAAAAGAAGGCGGCTTGATCTTCTCAATTCTTTTCTATTTATACAATGGAAAGAATTTGAGACCAGGACAATTTGCTTTAGCTACTACTATCAACATTGTTTGTGGTGTGCTGTTATTCATTCCTGCATAATAGAAAACATTTGTCCCCTGAAGTTTCACTTTACAAGTTTGGGGTCGTTTACCTCTGAGATTTTTATTGCATGGGAAATTGGCTGTGGCTACCTCCTCATCATATTTCACTTTACCCTTGATTAATTTCAATTGGAAAAGGGTTGTTGTGGTATTAATTAAACATTGGATACAAAAAATGAGATTATTTTTTGTTAGAATGATAGCAACCACTCTAAATCTGTAAGAGCATATTATTATCCTGAAAGTTTGGGACAAACAAATCCACATATTGGGAGAAAGGAGTCGGTATGCGATGGTTTTGCAACAATTATTTCGCACGTAAAGTTAGAAATGGTTTTTAGAAAACCATACTTTAAAAATGTTCGCCACAGAATTTCATAGCAACAAAAAATTTGTGTGATGTTATTAGTTTCCTGACAAAACCTTTTTCCCGCAATAAAGAGGGTGGTGGGCTAATGTTTGGCTTGACGAAAGCGGAATTATATTTGACTCAAAAGAACAATCACATAATCATCTAATAAAGGAAGGTAAAAATCAACAAAGCTGATATCGCCTATTATTAGTCATCCGATGAAAATGATTATGATGTTTTCTTCTCGATTCTTGCGAAGGCTGCAACTTGAATTTCTACTTTCAGAATTAAAGAAAGAATAGTGATTTGGATTGACCGAAATAATATCAAACCTGACCCTAGACCAAATTAGAGACTGGGCACGATTTAGGCAAAGGCAATTTTTTTGAGTATCATCACAGGCGGATTTACAGTGAAGAAACAAGATTCACTGACCACATTTAATCATCCGGAACCATATGAAATTCTTCACGAATGGATATTCTATATACAGAGACAAAGTAATGTCATTCATACTTGTAATAATGGGAATTGGAGTTTTGGCAATTAATTTGGCTCATTCAGAAAACTGATTACTACTTGGAGTGGCTTAATATAAAAATAACGAATCACCTGTTAGAAGATATTCTGAAAAGGATGATAATGAAAAACAGAAATTTGACATATGAAGCACTCTTAGACACAAATATATCATTCCACGAGAAGCATCAAGAGTTTTAAATCAGATGTAGGTATTTTTGTATCGTTGGCTTGAAGAGGCAAAATATACAAAATGTGTTTCATCTTTAACTGTCGGAGATGAAATGTATAAAAAACCACAAGCGGTTTGAATCCGTTTAAATCAAATTTAGACAGTTAATGAGAGAATAGATATTCCATCCCCACTTCACCAGAATTAAAATCGTATCAGAAAAAAAGTTGAATTAAAACGAAAATGACATAGTTGACACTCATCTTTTTAAAATGATGTTGTTGGTGAGTGGATATTTAATTACGCGAAGATAAAAAACTCGAAGAAAAGCGAATACGTTGGGAATATCTGAATAAGGTATTTACAATAGATTCTTTTTTGGAAAAAACCTTGCAGAACACCCAGATTTAGTGAATTACAAGGTTCTAATGTTCAAAGCCTAAAATTTGGCAGAATAAATCTTGATGAATGATTTTTTCACAAGTCTTAAAGAAGAATTAATCTCAGTTTTGAATAAATGGTGTTATTAAAAAAGTATGATGAAAGAAGCATACATTAACGGTAAAACTCCAACAAATGGTTTATTGCCTTGTCGTTTTTATATTTAAAACTTGAAGACAAAGACGAAAAGTCTTAGAACATTAGCCCATCATTTACGTCCAAAACAGAGTTAAAAAGTCGGCACAATTTCAAAGTTAATCAAATAATGGATTTAGACTTGGTGAGCGATTTATGAAAATCATTTTTTGATACGCTCTAAAAATAAGGGTTTGATGAATATATGTAACAAATATTTGACAAAAGAGATGAACAAAAGAGGTTGATTGATTACTTGAGCAATGGGTTTGTTTTGTGGGGTAAATAAAAATGAGGAACTTGTTATGTCAGCAGATTTTACAGAAAAATCGATTTGATAATTTGAAATATCGCTATTCCACCCTTTATTTCAAGTGTAAGGATTGTTTTTATTGTGCCAATTTATCCCCGATTATACACAGAGTTAAATTGCCCGATTCTATTTTTGAATAACGATCTCCAGAAGAATTTATTGAAGATTTCCCTCATAGAAACGGAAAATTAATTAAAGTGTACGTTTCCCGTGCTTTGGTTCCTCATCCAAAGAACTGGTGGACATTCCTAGTTTTTTTATAGAACTGGTGGATATTATAAAAGTGGTAGTTCCACAATCGGTGTTTGCACCAAGAAGCTAAATATGATTTATAGATGAAGATGATTTTTGTAGCTCTATTGTCCGAAAAAAGTAGTGTTTTCCCCGAAGACCAAACTTAAAGCAATGTGGAGTTACTCTTCGAACAGGAAGACCATTTGTAGTGAAATTTCCTATATGTGGTATTCCTTTCCGCATAGAATTAATATGAAAGAATTGATGACCTAACGAGTTTTAAACGGTTTAATGAATGCCCCAAGAAGGGTTTTAAACAATTATCAAAAGAACATTTTAGCAAACATTTAACCAGCAACAAAAGTGATGAAAGTTTTATTATCGATTAAAAACAGAGTTGCTTTCAAATATTTGAAGGCGAAAAGAAATTTGAGTTTCCGAAAATTATATTTAAAAATTTAGACGTTAGGACTGTAATTGTTTATTGGCGTCCTCTCCAGTTAATCAAGTGATAGGGTGAATTTGAAATAGATGATATATTTAGCTCTTTCACCAAACGAAATTTGGGAATTAACAAAGAAACATTCAGGATAACAGAATTGTTTTTTTCCACGAATATTTTGAAATGCACCGTACAACAATGCTATAAATGATAAAGAATACTAAAAAATATAAGAAACCTTTATCTTCCTAAAAGGAAGACTTCAATGTGCTTCTCACAAGTCGTATATGTATTTAAAAGAAGAATTAACATATTAATGAATAACGAGTCTTTTATAATATCAGCAAGATCAGTTGAAAGGGACAGTAAGGCTACAACTTACAAAATGCCTCTTTTGCGTGGCGTTATTGATATTTTCAAGATAATTCTCCCCTTTAATTTTCGTTAGTGGGAAACCGTGTTCAAATACCGACTGGACTGCCTTATCGAAAAAGTGGTTAAGTGTATTATTATCCAATTTTAGAAACTTTCTCACGACTATAACTCAATAACGGTAAAACCAACCTTGCGTTTGGTAACCTAGTTGACAAAATTGATATCTGATTACAAGCCCGTGGAGGATTTCCGCGTTTTATAATGACTTAAATAACAAAGGAATCCCCGAAAGATTTGCAAAATGAAATTTTTTGAGCTTGCCAAAAGCTTCGAATACGATTACGAGATGCCCCGATGAAGTATTCGGTAAGTTCAATTGCTAATGGACTTTACTCTAATTTTCAATTTTCAGAATCAAACTATCAGAAGAAAATCAACCCCATAGACCATTGAAGACTTTAATCATGATTTTTTGGTACGTTTTCAATTCCAATTGAATACTACGAACATTCAAAATTTTAGGGCAAGTTTTATAAGCGGGCAGGATTCCATCTTATTTAATGGGCAGAAATTTTCCTGTAAATGCATCATGGAATAATTTATGATTTGAAATAAGGTTTCTAATGAATGTTTTAAGGAGTCCCGATCACGTTAAGAGAATTAAGGAATCGAAAAAAATTGTATAACGAGATACTCAAAAAAGAAGGAAAAACTTTTTACTGCGTTTGGACGGGTAAAAAATTACTTCATAAGTGAAACTAATATCGATCACGTAATCCCATTTTCTGTTTGGAAAAATAAATGACTTTGGAATCTTATTACCCTCCACACCTCCTGTAAATAGAAGCCCAAACGTGATAAAATCCAAACACCGGGATTAATCGAAAGGCAAAAAGATCTTCATTATTATTGGGGGATATCCTTGAAAGTCATCGAAACGATTTTCAAAAAAGAAATCAGATTGCACTCTTAGGAAACCATTCAATTTGATTCTTGGAAAAAACATGGGGATTTCGCAGTTTACAGAATAGTTGCAATTAATTTAATTGAAAGCAGAGGTTTTTGAAGGATGGAAAAATTTTAAGGTCAAAACCCAAATAGCCACTTAAACCGCCAAAGAAATGAGACAGCATTTCTTTCCCAGCCAGAATTCTTTTAGAAAGAATTACTGGTAGGATGATGTTTTGGACCTTTGGTTGTGATTTTTTGGGACTGAAGATGTAAATTGCTCCAAGGGAAAAGGGATTACGATTGAAGGCTACGATAAGATTATGTCTCTCTGAATTTTCCGCACTAAAAAAGTTTTGACTCTATAATTTGCTTTTCGTCTTGAATGTTCTTCTACCAGAAGAGCAAAGCTACTGTTTTGATGGAGCTTTCATCCTTGATAAAACCAACAGGAAAAGTCCCATATCGCCGGTACGGAGGGATTTGCAGTACGAAGGATTTTTAGAATGGCACAAAATTCCATCAAAACAGAACGGTATCAATGCAACGTAATTCTAAACTCAAAATCCTTTTTAAGAATGAGAATTGCGAAATCTACCAGTAATCAAGCACTAATAACCCAACTAACAAGGAATCAAAATTCTGGATTGCCCTTCTTAAATCCTGATTCAGGTAGAGAGCTCAATTTTGGAGTCAGCAACCGCTTTATGCCCACCTTCTATGATAAAGTTTCCAGTAAATGAAGAACATGCAGCTGATTATTCCAAAACGGCATTGTGCTTGATTATTTCGCCTTGACCTTCAAAAGAGCAATAGCTTGTGTAATTTATGTTGAATAATTTGAAAGAAGTTGTTTCTCAAGGTTTTCAGATCCCAGATGGGGTTTACTATAGGAATCAACAATGGAGAAAGTGCCTGGACAAAGCGTAAATCAGTTCACATTCATTTGAAATCCTAGATATAAAGGGTGATGTCGAAGATCCGAGTGGTGGAGTGAAGAGCGTAATTCCAACAGGCAGAAATATTGATCATGAAGGGTGTTTTTGAAAATAGGAAAGCCCAGTTTCAAATTGAATCAAACGAATGGTGGGTTCAACTGGTCGGATCATCGTTGAAACAAAGATGATTTTAGGCTTCCAACTTGGATTTCTTTTAGACTTGAAATTTGAACAAGCAACAATTGCCATTTAAGTAAAGGCGATGGTAGTAAAATTGCTTTGGAAATCCATTTTAGAGGCCAGACAATCGAACTAAAGATTACATGTTAGTCAATAAATCGATCTAGGGAAGTAGTTTTAAATAGAATCGGTTTATATATTCAAAATATTTGATCGATATTCTCTTGTGAGATTTTACCTTCATCATTCTCAAGGTCCATAAGAATTCCTTAAGTTCCATAAATTCCTCCTTTGCATAAAACAGATTCTTTTAAATTTTCATAAAAAGTTTCCCAGGACAATTTGAATAATAATATTCTTTATGACCTTTGGATTTGGAATTCGTATTTCCATCCCTCAGGATATTCCTTTAAATACAGTTTTTCTTCCCATTTTCTAACACATCGATATATAACTTTCCAAGCCTCTGGAAATCTTTCAGAATTACTCATGATCTAAATATTTAACCATAATCAAGTTACATAATTTTAGATTGCTTTGTCATTTTTTTCTTCTGCGGAAAAATAACTTTTTTTCTTAATCAAATCTTTTATTGAAATCCCTTCTGAATTTTTTTTGAAAAATAATATCGAAATATCGACCGGCTCGAGATTTAATGACCGCTACCACTTCCCTCCCCACTCGGGATCACTTTCATTTATACAGCCTTAGCAGAGCACTACGGATTCACTGAGAAGGAAATGATTTTATTAAAATAAACGTCAATCAAGTATAAGAATAGGCGAGGACTGGAGGGAGAGGAGATTAAGATTTTTGTTCTAATTAATCAACAACAGATATGACTTGCAGTAGTAGGTATTCTAAACAAACAGCCGTCGCCTGGCAGCTGATAGTGTGTAACCATCGGTGCACCAAGGACGCAAATTTTTAACAAAGCCAATAATGGTTTTTACCCTAATCCAAGCAGTCATCCCCCGTGGGATTCATGATTTATAATTCTGCTTCTTTTATGGCAACTTCCATTGGGAGACCCATCATCAAGGTGACCGCAAGCAACTTGGAGAAAGGAGTTTTTTCCTACGCCTGAAAGATTATGAGACAGATTTCATTGGTTTTATTCTGCGCTCGAAAGAAATTTCTATACAAAATGCAGAGATGCAATGCTTTTTTGGGAAAATTTTGGCATGGGATATAATTAACTCGGGAATCACTGAGGTGGTGAAAAAAATGAGGATTGTTTGGATAATCCATCAGCGAAAGTCATCGGAATTTCTGGACGCTAATGGAAGAGAAAAAGTTTGATATTATGATTGCTTTTTTGGAATCCAAATCAAGAATGTTTGCGCCGAATTCCGAGATTTATACCTTCGAAATGTTCTAACGACTTATTCCAAAGAACTATTTGATCGCATTAACCAAGATGCTTCGAGGAAAAATGGAATTACCTTTCGGAAAGCACTACTTGGGAAAAACTGAACTGTCTATCTATCATATTCAAGGGCAAAGGAAGAACTAATCAAGCTACAAGCGGTTTAATCTTCAGTGGATTTGGTTGAGCAAGAGATACCCACAAGCTCATTCCCTGTCATATATCGATGGTTGTGGATAATCGTTTGAGGTTTATGAAAACGAAGATAGGGCGGCATCCAATTTAAACGAGAAACAACGGTGGCCAATCTGTCCTTTGGCGCAAACTGACGTGATCGAAACGAATTCTCACCGAATAGATCCTTCGCTTGACAATATCTATTAAACAATTTTGAGGCTATTTTCAGAAATACAAACGAGGAGATTTAGAAAGCATAGGAGATTCCAATGACCGTTCTAAAGGAGGCAAATGAAAACCTTATCGTGCTGAACTAGTTGAAACATTTAAATAGCATGAATCAGCAGATTAAAAAGAGAGACATTCATATTTCACCTTTGATGAGTGCGGTGAAGTAATCTATCAAAAGATGACTTGGCGGAAATGGCCGAGAAGTTTGAATTTACTTGAACTTTATCTCAGAGGCGGATTCATTTGCAGAAGAAAGTGTCGCAGGACCAGTAGATGTTGCGATATTTTCCCAAAGGCGATGGCTTTGTATGGATCAAGCGAATAACACTACTTTAAGACGCCGAATTAATCAGCATTTCTTTGATAACTATTTCAAACCCTAAAACATGAGCAAACTAACGTTTAACCCAGATTTTTCAGTTAAGTACAGCCTCTCACACAGATGTACTATCTGTTTTTCAACCTCATGCTGGTAAATCATTGACTATTTCGGCATGATGTCTGTAAAAGAGGATCTCTTGAAGTTTGTTCAGAAAATGTAATTGCAGTAAGTAAAGGAGAATTTGCAAGCGAACCAAAAGCAACAATTTCAGGCAAAGCCAAGAAGGGAAATAAGCCCTTTTCTCATTATCTTATAAAAGGTCGTTAAAGCCGGCCTTTACTTTTTAGAAAGATTTATGATTCATCAATTCGGTAATTTCAGAACTTTGAAGCTGCCAAACGGCTTTTTTTGCAGCGAAAGTCCTGCATCGGCAAAGTATTGAAATGCTACGATTGGGCTATTGCACAGCGAGAAGGCGGCAATTGTGTGATTTAGCGGTTTCATAGCCAATTAGAAAAGGATGTATTTTCATTATTACTCAAAGGTAGTCAGCCATTATCATTGCATTGGCGAGGGGTTTGAAAGAAAAGATAGAACCCGAATTTCAGAACCCTAAGATCAGGGAGGCTGCTTTTAATTAGCCCATTTGAAAAAGTGCAAGCGCATTATCCGAAAAAAACAGCCGCCGTGCGAAACAGAAGATGATTGATTTGGCTGATGAAAATCACCATTGTCTTTTTGCTTAGCCTGGTGGAAACCTAGAGGAATTATTGGTAAGGCGCAGAAAAGCGGGTATTTAAAATCGTCCGAAGTTTACTCTATTGTCAGACTGTTTTTTATTTGATAATCAGAATCTCTGTACTTCTAGATAAGTGAGAATAATTTCTTAGGCAGGAATTCTGATTGATAATTTATCAGGCTTCATTTCAATTTTTCAAAACTCTCACTTCAAACTTTCTGCCTCCCCTAACTCCCTACCCACTGGATACTTTTTCCAGTTTTTTGATCATAGTAAGGTGTTTTGTTGCATAAAACCATTGAATAGATCGCTCGGGGAAGACTTTGGCCAAAGTTAGTGTCGCTGGTTTTTTTGGAACAAATCTAGCTTTCAAGTCTGATCTTCGGCAAGCAATCTTTGCGATCGGGGCCTCCATGATGTAGGTTTCCATTATATTCTGTTTGGGTGGAAAATCGTAATAAAATAGCCCACTGGATAAAGCTTATCTACAGACTCCTGGTTCTAATAAAATCACGAACCTAATTCTCCTAAAGCCTGATCAGTTTTTCACTCGAACAGAACCCGGATTTAAGGGATAGGGTCCTTATATGTTCGATCCAGATCCGAGAATTGGAGCGTCGCATCAAATTCCTTCATTAAGGCTAGAATTACCATCTTTATAAATTTCTTCCACTGTTGGAAACTCCGAGTTTGAGCTCCTTTGCTTCGGTTTAAAGTTTCGAGAGTTTCGATCCCATGCTGTCATCTTTTTCCCATGAGATTTCCCCATTCTGCAGGAATCCAATAGCTTTTGGAACGGAGACCGGGAAAGGTCAAGGCAT
>Ga0163217_1098957_pt1 | contig 13006 bp, 13 predicted proteins | sample SynspAceP_FD_185933 | JGI IMG/M metagenome (GOLD analysis project Ga0163217, IMG submission 185933) | Saline lake microbial communities from Ace Lake in Antarctica - Synechococcus sp. Ace-P (PacBio error correction) | ecosystem: Environmental > Aquatic > Non-marine Saline and Alkaline > Saline ...
CGGTGTAGAAAAAAAAGAAGAGAATTTTTCAAAAAATTTAAACCCTTCCCCCTTCCGGCCCTCGAAACCATCACGCAGTCAAAATCCCCGTCCGACACGGATCCCCTGAACCTGAACCGCAGGGACTCGCCCCAAACAACGCGACCTGCGAAAACCAACGGCGGGCCGTTGGCAGTAGGAAACGTCGATAACGGGTGCGACGTTATTGAAGAACGATCATCCCAACCCGAACCCGAATCGCTGATCAATCAACCCTGGGCACATGGGCCCGACATTTGAACGTCCGAATGCTCCGACGCAGATTTATTCGCGGTTCCGTTTGACCGATCAACGCGGTGCCAATGGCCGACACGAATCAACGCCGCAACCACGAAAACCACCCGCTGACCATCGTTTCCTGGGAGCGGGCAAACGACAATCATCAACCGGTGTGTGCTTGCTGCTTCACTATCAACGGCGGGATCCGGGAACGAACGATCACCGGGTGGTCCCGGTGCTGACATCCATTTCCGGTGACGCTGGGAGAGCACGTTCAAAATCTGGAAAACGCGACCGGCCCGGATACACACGGGCGAAGCGGACACCGACACGTCACGTTCAATTGGAGCCGAGTGCCGACCGACACCTTTTTCGTGCCCGACCGGGCACCGCGAACGGATCGCTCGTGGAGCCGAAATTCCACTGAACGAACCCTCCCCCGCATTCCTTGGCGAAAACTGCGGCGTCTGAAAACGTGGAAACCGCAATCACTCGCCGGGACATACCATCACCATCGTCCCGTCGAAATTTACGGCCACGTCAACGGCAATCACCCGTCTGCCGCGTCTGGCTTGGCGAACGTCTGAATTACCAAGGCACGGCACGGTCACGTTGACCGTGCCGGCAGTGGCCCACAACACCCGCCGGCTGACCGCCGCTAATTACCTCGAGCATTGAAGGTACGAGCATCCTCCCGGTCCGCCGATCTGTCCCATGCAACCCGACCCAGGTGCGACAACCGGCCGATAACGGTGCGGCCGACGGTCCGATGTTCGTATAACGGTGCCAATTCGAATTTACATCACGGTACCTCGGCCTCGACGGGAAACTTATCCGATGCCAATCACGGTCCAATGGCTCGGGACCGATGAACAAAACCTGACCGGCGATCACAATGCGGTTGATCAAACGGTGTGATCAAATTCGATGGCAACGCGATCACGAACGCCGCCGCAAACGACACACCGTCCCACTCCGCGACCGTGCCGCCTGTGATTCGTGAAACCTACCTTGGCGTGCGACCGAAGGATGCCGGGACTTGGACCTCGACCCAAGGACACATGTGCGGACACTGGGGCACCGATGGCGATGAGTCGATGTTAATACTAACTTAGAACCCGCCGACAATCGCCAGCAGTATTCGATTGTCTTTCGCCGGCAAAACGTTGAAAACATACGGTTCCAGGACGGCGGCTGGTGCCGTTCAAACCGATCAATGACGGACAACACGCCAAACGTTCGAAACTTCCGCTTCGCAACAAATACCACGGCGACTGCACCTCCAATGATGGTGCTGATACGGCCCACACTGAATACACGACAACGCAGACGTCTGACCAGTCTCGAAATCTTCGGCCACGGGTGCCCGCGGGTCGCGGCTTCGTCGCCGAAGACAACCGGCGGATCAAATTCGCGCTTTAATGCGACTTGCTGGTAACGCAGCAGTCGAACCGCGTTTTGGATACGCTCGGCGTTCGCACGTGGTAATGATCGCTTAACAACTTAAACTGAAGTTGTCCCCAAACGGAACCAGTTCCAACTGGCGACGATCAAAGTGGACAGGATTCAACTCGACGGTGGTGCGGGCGGCACGATGAAATCGGCTGAAACGCGTTTTAATGATGCGCAATCACGGCAACCCTGCACGGCAAATCACGTACGGTGCTGCGCCCGAACGATTGACTAACGCCAATGGGAGGAATCTAACGCTGGCGGTCAGACGCTGTAACGATTCATCGACATTGCTAGCACGGCAACGGAACCCGTACCTCATCTTGCCATGCGGCGACGATACCATTACGATGCAATAGCACCGGCCGATTTCAACGAAACGTGCTTGAGGAACGCCTGGCAGCCATGCGCATCCCGTCATCGTGCAGCCGGGCAGGCAATGACACATTGGAATGTCGATGCCAGCGTGACGGAGCGCGTGGCCCGAGTGGGCCGAATCCAGCAACATCCGGCAACGACGCGTTTGCATAATGGGTCAATACACGGCAACAACCACGAGCCTGTCGAATTTCGCGCGGCCAACATTGACACCGCCACGATGCGACCGCAGGCGGACAGGTCAACCGAACGCCAACAATCGCTCGACATGCTCTAATGGTGGCGTGCCTCCACCGGCGTGATGTGAGCCAGCTCAAATGCCAACGACGGGCAGTAACAGCCACCAGCAATTTGATTCGCCATCACGCGGTCAACGACGGTGACAATCAACGGTGACAACCTCAGCGCAGATAACGTATTCCAGCAACGCTGCAATGATGAGTTCGTAACTCATACGTCGCCGCTGACCCTCGGTATCGGGCCCTTCCGTTTGCCGCCCTGACGCAGCCTGTCGATCCAAAGGCCAGGAAGCCCCGCAGCCGACAGTGACAACGGTGACCGCCCTCACCATCACGAACAACAGTGGCGCCGCTCGCGCTTGAGACTACGATTCCAAGAACGCGGCCGGTGGGTGTGAATGTCGTAAGACGTTGGCGACGACATGTCAAAGTTCGCACAATGAAACGGTTATTTTCATGATCCGGCCGACAACGATAACTGTTTCGATCACCGGTACTTCGAACGACGATGACCTGACGGTCGCTATGAAAAAGGACGCGACCATTCGGTCCGCGCCTTCCCTCGGCGCAACGCGCTACACCTATTTGGAACCCCCGCAGCACCCTTGGCTGCTCCGGCTGCCCGCGTCGCGGCGGGCAATCGGCCCTGACTTACAAAATCACGGCTCAACCGACGGGCAGCGCCGTTAACCTGTTGTGACGGCAACAAACTGTGCGACGGTCGCTCGGTGATCGTGCAAACGTGTACGCGGCGACGAAAGCAATCTCAGCACGGGCGGAGCGCTCGACATCTTCAGCTTCGAGCCGGCGTTTTTGATTCCCGCTTGTGATCCCGGCGGACGCCCCTATGACCAAATCAATGATCGATGGCACGAACGCGCACGGTCATTGGTCAACAATACACTGCCGGCCGCTCAATTTCGTCCGTCGATACGACCACGCCTCCTTCACGCAGGCTGGGCCCGCAATGATTTCGCAGCGGTGCGCACTGATCGGGACGGTGGTGACCGAACGGTACCTTACGCTCTCAACAACGGCATTGCCGACAGCTTCGAGTTCACCAGCGTCCGATCCGTACAACATACCCAGAATTAGACGGCAATAACCCCGACCCCAGCGAACCGATGTTAAGGTTTTCGACCGCGACCAACTCAACCGATAACTCGCCCGGATCCAATCAAACGTTTTAGGACAAGGCCACAACCACCGAACGTCAGCACCACGTTTGAAACAACATCTTCGAACGAGATCGCTCGATCAAACGGAAATTGCTAGACGCCAGGCAAGGCGTCGCAATCTGATCGGTGACAACAACGTACCCCCTCACCGGCGGCGGACCGAGAACGCAACTTCGTGATCGTGGCCGGTGTCGATGGCGACGAGATGGCATTCACGAGGCAACGTTGCCCTCATACAACGGCCTGAAGTCGCCGGATCCCTGATCGACGGCAATGACGGACCTGAACGTCACCGGTTCGAGCTTGCGCCCAGCCAAACTGCTGAAACTCATGCTCCAAACCCGAACTTGTTGACTCCCATGCCATTGTTCGACACGCTCGATATCAGCCCCCCTACGGCTGATGAATCCGCCGCGCGCTGGAGTGAATGTTTTTCAACGAAGGCGAGCCCAGTGCCGACGAACATTCAAGAGATGATCATCTACCGACCGTCGATTTCGGTGGTCAGTTCCGAGGGAATCGTGATTCAACCTTTCGACGAACAAGAATGGCGAAATCGTTGTACACTTGGGTTCGAAACCCCGATCGTCGATATCGATTACGGCGGTACATGGAATCATTGTCGCCATCGATGATGAGGCTCCAAAACGACACCGATCGTTTGACGCTTTCTGCACGAAACCCCAGACAATCTTGGTACATGGCAATGACTTTCCAATGCCGATCTTCACTTGCTGCGGTGACCGTCGGGAACGCCATTGGTCCAGACGTCAGTGAATGCGGCTGCGGAATTTCCCTACCAACCCGTAACACGCAAACGTGGCGGTAATGAACTTTCGATAACCATTTTCTTTTGAAACACTCGCGGAAACGACACGATCAATCTGACGGCGGCCCGTGCCGAGGCAGCCTTTCAGCACAGTCCTCGTGGCGCCGGAAAGCGAACGCTCAACATCACCCCGCGACCGGCCTGGACCTAATCGTGGCCGCAACGACGGCGATAGGTGGTACGTTTGTCGATGACGAACGGAGCCGTTTCAGCTTTGACGAAGGTCGAGATTTTCGGAGTCACCTTCCGCACCCGCCGTGGGAACCCGTGACAGGTTAACGCCCGGTGACGACGAACCGAAATTACAGTGGACCGGAGTCGGCACTCGGGGTCGCGATGTGACCGGTCCAATGCTGGCCCCACGATCCAGTCCAACCACGTCAACGCTTTGACCGTTAACGGAACCATGGTGGTTTGAACGAACGAATCACGAATGACCTCGATATTGCGAATTTGGTGTGACCATCAATGTTGAACGGTGGCTTTGCCAACGGACCGACGTGAATCGCGTTTCGCGTACCGGCGTCGCGGACAAGATGAACCTCCGAACTTTACGCCAAGTGCGGTCGGACGCTGGCATTTTGCAACTTGCCGGCACAGCCATCAAATCAATGCAATAGTGAGAAGGGTTTACGACGCGAATGGCGATAACGAAACGCTTGACGTGAACAGGCGACTCGCAAGGTGTGGAGACATCTTCATCACACACCTGGAGTCGTCGGGGATGCGCGGACTGTCCGTATCGATTCAACTTTAGGATCGCCTAACGAAGATCTCGGGCGACGCAGTGTTACTGTTTGCTGCACTGTCGGGCAACGACACACTTGTTGCTTATGGAACGAACCCAATGACACGCGACCGTCGCAGCAGTCCACCGGCGCGGTGACGTTAAGTGACGACTTCCGCCAACACACGTCGTGCCAACCAAAACCAATGGTTCGAGACTTGACAGCGATGATTGGTATCGCGATGACACCGTTCAACGTTCCCCGAACACCGTATACAACGTTGAGTCGTTCACGGTGGCAACCCCGACAACGGCAAGCCGATGTGCTTAACTCGCAGGGCCTGGTGCGGCCATCGACCGCCAACTTGCCGCACTGCACAGTGACTGAACGATTCCTTCCGGTCGATTTCGTTCGGCAATTTGAAACCTGTCAACATTTACCGCAGCCGGGCCGCGTTGAACCGCGGACCTGACTGCAAACGAGAATGATTGACTTATCGACCAACCGGTGCGCAAGCCGGTACGTTTTCGTAACGAAAATGACAACAACCACGTTTCACTTCACCGAATGTCGGCAGGAGCCTTCACCGTCAATGCTTGCAAGCTTGCCGACCATTGACATCCGAAAGGCACCAATAGCCAGGACCGAATTGTCGATGTACTCCAACGAACCGAACCGCCACCGTCACCCGATGCGGCGGCACGGTGCTGAAAACTGTCACCATGGGCGAACGATGTAATCAAATCACCGGTGGGACGTGCCGGAAACGACACGTCACCGTCACACCCCGCCCCGACGTGGGTCGGCGGTGGTCAACGGCAACTTGCTAATCAACGTCTGACGGTGGTGGACCCGGGTGCCAGTGACGCGCTCGGTGATCGCCAGTCCGCTGGCACGACATTTGCGCCACCGACTTTGCCGTCAAACTGTCCGTCGGACTACCATGGGCGAAGGCCGAGTGCGAAGTTTCCGGGGTGCCCGTCGCCATGCCGGACATCGCTTAACCAACACGAAATCGTTTTCGCCCAACGTGCGTGGTCGCCGGTGGCGTGCCCGCAACTGTTTGGTGATCGGCTCCCCACACGAGCGAACCGAAACGAATCCGCACCAAACGCCACCCACTCGGGGCCGGGAACCCGTCAATACTCGACAACGGCATGAAGCGATCTCTCGACACAACGACACCCGGGCGTTCCCGCCGACTAACGCGACGTCTATCAAATCGTTGGCCGAATCGACCGCAGGATCGAGTGTCCATCCGCCTACTTCGAATGTAGGGTCGGACTCTTTGCCCTGGCGGTGGCTGGATTTGACACTGCAGTGTGCCGACGCAGCCGGCAACACGATCATTGGCTTCGGAACCACGCAACGCCCGGATGCCCGCGTCCGAATCCCTGCCGTGCAAGGACAGACTACTTCTGTCCGCGTTACCGTTTCGGCCTGCCTACGTGTCAATGGCTACGATGCACAAATTACCAACGACGACCACGCGCACGCCGTTCGATTTGGAACTCGATGACGCCGTCATGATGGTGCCCGCTTCCGGAGGCAAGTGATACCGGTGCGAGCCAGTTCACACGTGACATTTGAGCAACGACGCCGACGATTTTCCTCCTCGTTTAGATGAATTCCGTTCTGCTGAACGACATCGCCAACCCGAACCGATGACGGCGACACGATCCGTTCAAACGCTCGCCACGACCGGTATCCGTGTCGCAGTCTTCGACGAAGGTGCCCACCCGGAACCGGGCGGCACCGTCCGCACCAACAAACTCGTTGCTTCGCAACCCAGGTCGCTTGCCCCTCGGGCGTGCTGGCTTACACTTCACGACTCCCGCACTGCCGACGGAAGTCTTCCTGTCCCGCTCGCGTTCAAATTCTTGAACACGTCGACACCGCAGGTAGCCGCGTTGACAAGCGCGTAGCGAGTCATTCGAAAAATCATTGTCGATCCGGTGGCACCGCCCAGTCAGCTTTGCGAAAGTCGGCATCGTTGGACGATGGATTCATCCTGAACAGCGACACGGGCAACCCGAAACATTGTCCGGTAACGCTTTCGGACAATATCAACCAGTGACTTGACCCCGACGTTCTCGGTCGCCCGAAGGCCAACTCGATCGTGCGGAATGTTCTGATTTCCAACAGCAACGGCTACGTCGACGCGGGTGGATTTGTTCCTCGGGCAGACGTCGCCGTACCGCTTGATGAACCAACCAACATCCCGGCGGTGCTTGGACAATCACCATCGACCGTCGGCATGAACGACCCCCGCCCGTGCTCCCGCACTGGGTCTTTACCCGCGACCACGCTCGACCGGCGTGCGTCCTGATTTGATTCAAGCCCGAAGACGTGCCGGAAATGTTTTCGCCTGATTCGGTCGCAACCCGTTGACCCTGTTTTGTCGACACTCAGGGCCCCCAGTCACTGATGTTCGGATTCACCGGGCCGGCCCGCGTTCGAGTCCTTTACTTGAAACCGGAGACAAACGTGGATCAAGGCCCACACCTCGCGTGGATCCGATCACGGATCTCGGTTTACGCGATTTGCCCGCCGCATCGTCCGCGCTGTTCCAATAACGCGGCCACTGAGCAAGCAGTCCCGAGGACGCACAAAATTCGGCGATTCTCGGTCATCGGCGACCAAATTCGGGCAATTGTCCGATCACTTCGATCGTCCTCACCGCGATCCAACGTCAACAATATCAACGCCAACCGGCCAAAGTTGTGTTTGACGTCGCGAAACGCCCTCGCGGATAGCGCTTCACATTGAACCGTCGAAGATGATTGACCGATCCGGTCGGCACACGCACCTCGATGGCGAACAGCCAAGTTTCGCGCCCTGTCGCACGATCGGCGGAATCCAGCGGCGACAACGCGCCGTGGGATTCAATCGCTCGGTCAACGTCGACAGCCCACCGGAAGTCGGCAGCACAGCCAAGGGTTGATCCTATGTTGCCATCGACGGCAACCAAGTATTTTTGATACCCGAAGGCCAAGACAACGATCGCGGGTCAACGTGACTTCGTCTAATCAGTTCGACGAATCAGTGATGGTTTGGTTCGCGGCAACTTTGCGTCCCGCCGGAACCCCGCCGGTTCGGGTTTGACAAGCTGCGCGTACGGAGCGTTGAATTCCTCATCGGACCAATCCGCAGTACAAGCTTCTTGAGTCGACCTACGCACGATGACGGTTCGGGGACTGACGACCTTGTCACCGTTCCAAGTCAACGCGATTCCGGTGGCGAAGGAAACTTCTTCACAGTGCTGCGGAAACATCGCAGCGGTGCCCCGCCGTCGGACGGGCCGAGTGATGAGGTTGCGTGTTTCGATGGCCCAGAACTGGTACGTCGGACCAACCAACGTGACTTTCATTCCTGAACACTCCAAATGCAGCGAACTACATTGTACCCCCATGATCGGCGACTTCCAACGGCGACGGAGTGATACTTCGCCGTCTACGAAAACGATACCACGTGATCTTTTGGACAGACCGAATGCTGACGGCGTTGAAGATCACATCCAGTTCGACGGTGTCCCCAGGGCTCAGTGGATTCACCGATAACCGTCGTAGGTGACTGACATTGACGGCGTCCGATGAAGCTTGCATCTGGGTGAAGGCTCGCGCGGTGTCCTTGCCAACGCGAAGCGGTGAGTACTTCTTCTGGTTTGTCGGACAACCCGTTGGTAGCACCGGCGGCCAAATGCGGCTGACAACTTCAACTTTAGTCCTGACACGCCCCGCGGCAAATGACTTGTTCACCCAATGGGGCGACGAGTTTCGCGTTGCCTCGATCCTGGGCACTTTGACCCCGTCCTGAAGCACAACTGTGACCTCCCGTCGATGTCCCTCATCGACCAATCGACTGCTCGCCGCCGAAGTCAATCAAACGAACGGTTTGTGACGGCGCTCGATGCGTTATCGGATCAAACGCGCTCAACGATGGAACGAAGGCATTGACTTGACAACCGTGCGAGCCGAAGCGGTTCTAGCAGCGGCCTTTCTATGACGGTCGATGTAGAACGGAAACGTAAACGGCCCTCGATGCGTTGTCGAAGTCCGTCAATCATACGCTGAATGAACTGGACGCGTTGGCAGGTGGTTCGTCGGAACCGCTTGCGGACGTCGGGTTTGAACCGACTTGGCAAGAAAGCGTCGATGTGTTTCTTACGAAAGACGATGACGATGACGAAGACCAATGACGTCTTGACGAACCATTGCGTTAAATGTCTAAGCGAACTACGCAGGATAGGCTGCCACCTTTGTACCGTACGTCAGCTTTTCCAGCTACACAAAGGAAGTCAGCCTGGAAAGCTGACGTACGTTTTGCTTGGACAGGCTACGCAAGCCTTCGTACCCGTTAGAACAATGATGACAATCGCGTTTGTTCAAACCGCTGAAAGGTGAGGTTCGCCGATGTCACCCAGTTGGCCATCGCGGACCGCTTCGATGTAAGCCCGCGGGTGGACACGGAATTGTACCTACGCCGACATCATGTGCCGGCTTGCAATCGATGCGTCCGCCAGGGTCGCATCATCGCGAGTCCCAACCTCGCCTTCGGAGAACGGGTGTGGCATGGAAGTCTTGGTATTGTTCGCGGCTTCGCCGCCAGCCCCCAACCAACGTTTTCGTTGGTTTGGCGATAGCTCGCTGTTCCAATCGCCCGCCATCAAACCTGGCCATGCTCGACCGGGTAGATGAAAATCCCGGTTCTGCTGTAGCGTTCTAAAGTCCAACCCGCCTTGAGCCGAAAACCTCAAAATCAATATCGTCTGGACGGTGGCAAACGCGGTGGCCGGCTTGGACGTTTGCGAACGCGGTGAAATCTTGTCAATTTCCCCGTAGCGGAAGGCCAACCGATCCAGTTGAGAATGGCCATGCGATCGTCGTCTTCCACAGATGGCGGATGGAATTGTACGTCGAGCAGTTGGAACGACATGTCCGTGTTTGTGCAACCCGCTTCGAGGCTAAGTGGCTCCACCGTCAAAGACCCTCGATGCAAAGCAGTTTGCGAGTCCAACACGTTAGTCTCCTCCGCCCGCAGTGACGTCCGAGCCATCGCCATCCCAGCGGTGTAGGCGACGTCCAGACCTGCCTGGCAATGGCCTCGCCGCGAGCGTGAATCCAGCGCGGAAACCAGTTGGGCGGCAATGTCCCAATCCGACCGGACCGGTCGCGTGGCAGTGCTGGGTGGATCGTTTACTTCGATCGCGGAATGAGTCCGCCTGCTGGCCGCGCGAACAAATACAAGAATTCGCCGAAGCCACCGGTTCGGTGAGCCCAACAGGATCGTTACAACACAATTCTTTCTCGTCGGGCTAAGATCCCATGCTTCACGCGGCCCGCCAGAAAGCTGGGGCACAGTAGCCGGTTTCGCACGGCCGACTCACAAACCCAAGGAGGCTGCCGCCTGCCCGCAGTTCGTCAACGACGAAAGTTGGCTTGAATACAAATGGTCGGCGATCAAGCACCCGTCTGTCCCCGCCGAGCGCCGTTGTCGCCCTCAGTAGTCGCCGAAGCCGCGTTTGAATGGAATCGACCAATCTTTCGGAGTCAACGCATCGCTAGCGACGCGTTGATCGAGAGAAACAACAGCAACGGCGGTGGTCATTCCCCACTCGCAAATAGACCGAAAAATGGGTCATGAGAACCGCCGCGATGTCTAGGTTGGATGTTTGGAAATCGGGAAAACCGTTGAAAATCTCCGACGAAGGGAGTAACGGTTGAAATCACGAAAGAAACCCGTGTAACCGAAGCACCTCCCTCTGGTGATTACCTATCGAGAAGCCGTCACCAGGGCGAAATCCCCGATAAAGGATCAGCCCGTGAAAGACGCCCCCTAAACAACCCATGCTCTCATCGAGAGGGGGCTCGGAAACCATGAAAGTTTTGTCGAACATTCTCGCCGGGCCCGCACCGCGTGTGGCATCACCTCCGCGTTGCAGCGGAACAATCGCGCCCGATAGCACGCGGGTCTTCTCGCTCAATTAGCCGTTTGGCGTTAGCCACGTTCCCCCTGCAAAAACCGTGGCTACGCCCAAACGCTTAACCAATGGCGCTGCCAGCTTAAGCACATCGTCATAAGTAATCGTGGAAACCACGTAGTAGCGTCTCTCTGAGACGCTGAAATTGCGATCCTCAAAGAGAGACTCGCCTACGTGAGGTTCTGCCGAACCTTTTCGTCGTGTGCATAGTGGGGGATCGCGGTTCCCTATTCAAACTCATTCACCCTGAAGACAAGCTCATGCGGTCAATAAAGAGTGTGTAGGATAAATGAGGGTTGACGCCCCAGAACTAAATGCTGTCGCCCACGTGTCCTGGAAAGGCAGCAAGCTTCAAAAACAGCGGTCGGTTTATTGCAATCCAGGCGATCAAAGTCGATCCGATCACCTTGCCGGCCGAATTTGGCTAGTTTGTTGAAACGACCGGCGTGGTAAATACGTCAGCTTGTTGTCGTCCAAACTGAGCATGCCGCACAGAGTACGTGAGGTCGCGAAACGAGGATGGACTTCTTCCACTGCCGTGCATCCCCGTTCTCATCCGTGCCGCATCCTGATGATGTGGCCCGCGTTGCAAACGCCACCGGCCATCCAGATGGTCATCGCGTTGGTGTTGGTGGTCGCGTCCGTACGCGGTCCCACCGCGCACCCCGTTATCAAGCGTCCGCCAAACTCACCACACCAAAACGATCACGTATCATCGAAGCATGCCCCCGTTGCTTGAGGTCTTGGATCAAGGCCGCGATCGGTGGTCTAACGCCTCGCACCAAGTTGCCGTGCGCCGCGCTTCGGATGTAGCGGGCTGTCCCCAAGGCGTTGTAAAGTTGAACGAACCAACCCCTTTCTCGACATGCTTCCGGCCAATAATCATTTGCGACGAACGACTTCGGTGCCGGGTTTCCGATACCGTACATCGAAGTGTCTCCTCGTCCTCACCCGAGAGATCGATCGCGTTCGGGACTCCGTCTGCATCCGAAAGGCGAGTTCATAACCTCCAAACTCGCCGACAATACCAATCGTGACCCAGGATGCCGAGCCGCGGTGCCGCTCGTTCATTTTCTCGAGAGCACGATCCAAGTGCGACGTTGCTGTTGGGAAGTGACGCCCCTGGGGCGTCGCAGGTCCCAAGAATCGGTTGACCCCTTCGGAAGCAAGCGGCGTGGCCTTGGTAAAGACGCGGCAAGTAAGCCGTTGCTCAGATTCCGGCACGCTTGTGGGTACGAACTCCCACACGAATGAACGCCAGGCAAATCTTGAATTCTCCGGAACCAAAACCGTACTCACCGCAGCAACCGATCCCGGGTCGCCCCGAACCGATGCCGCAATTCATTTGAAAACAAGCGCGTCGGATGGTTTAACGCTTGTCGACTTGCATCCACGAAACAGACCACAACTCGTCGCGACTTTGGACAAATAGTCATTCCGCATCCGGATCCCCTTCTCACCGTGTGTTGGAAAGCGAACGGTTTTGACGAAGTATACGTTTCCCGCTTTCCATCGCCGGACTTCTGTTCTCCCTCGCGAAAGAGACTCCTTGCAAGTGCAGCTTCTCATCGGGGGGGCATCCCCGCCCGCCCCCTCGCCCGGCTTGGATCAACGTATCGATGTGCGACGGCCGGCCCTCCATCATCAAGAAAGATGCAATTCTTGGCTTTGGACCGGTGAAGTGCCCGTCGCGCGGTGTCCATCGATTGGAGACGGTCGTTTAACAGCAGTGCGGCGTTGGCAGGAGGAATCCTGTGCAACATCGCCGACAACGCGACGCTGCCCCGACGTGCCCAGCCAAACAAATCGTCCGACGAATCGATTCAACTCACTGGAGTCATTTCTTCATCAACGGTCCCCAAGTTTAATATCACAGTAACAATTCAGTTTCGAATTCAACATCACTCAGACAAATCTCCGCCAACGCTCGAACACGTGCGGATCACGTCGCGGTTGTTCGGTCG
>Ga0163217_1049775_pt1 | contig 13004 bp, 8 predicted proteins | sample SynspAceP_FD_185933 | JGI IMG/M metagenome (GOLD analysis project Ga0163217, IMG submission 185933) | Saline lake microbial communities from Ace Lake in Antarctica - Synechococcus sp. Ace-P (PacBio error correction) | ecosystem: Environmental > Aquatic > Non-marine Saline and Alkaline > Saline ...
AAAAAAAAAAAACACCCCACCACCACCCCCGCGCAAAAAAAAAAAAAAAAAAAAAAAAAAAAGAAAAAAAGGAAAAAAAAAGAAAAGGGCGATGCCAGCCCCCCCCTTTCCCTCCCCCCCGTTAACAACCTCCCTTTGGCCGTGAACCTTTTCCCCCGCAGAAAACTGAAATGGGGGGGGGTAAAAAGAACCGGAAAAAAATCCGCCCCCCGTGTGGGGCAAAAATAACTAAAAGATTTCCATCGTAAATCATCCGGTTAAAAATCGCAGTTCGAATCCGCCGTTCGCAAACCGGCTAACTCCGCCCCAAGAAAAATAACTTATCTCCCGAATGCCTCATTGCGGCCATAATGGTGAAATAATTTCGTTGCAAAAAGTCCGGTTGCCGGTGGCTAACGGCATATAAGCGATGGCTTTTTGACGCCCTCGCCCCTGCAACGTGACGGAACGCCGGTGTGCTGGCCCCAATTTTTGGGCCCCCAAGGTACTGGCGCTGGAAGATCTGCCAAAAGCAAAAGAAGCCCGGCCAAGCGGCTCCTGGAAACCCATTTGCCTCGAAGCTGTCATGGCGCCCCTGGGTAATCAAATAAGGCCCTTTTATCGAGTTTCAACTTTATACTCTAACTGCCTGCTTTTCCTGTTGGCCCTGTCTTTTTAACCCCCGACTTTTAAAACCTCTAAAGCTAAGCGTCCGCACGCCCCCACCCGGTGCCTGCAAGTTTTGGGTATAATCGATGAAATGCCGTTTTAATCATAGTCAAAGCCACATTAGCTAAGCACAATGGTGGGTTTAATTGTTGAACGATTTCTTGCAATACCGTCCTCGTTCCAGGACATATATTACTGTTGTATCGCTGACCCGCCAAACGCGGCAACAACGCCCCCTGTATCGTGGATCCCGGCCCCCCAGGCGCAAAACCCCGGTTCTGGACTCACCCTGGCGCAAACAGGGCCTGACCTTACCGTCATTCTAATCAACTCCACCACCACCCTGAAACAAACGTTGGGGGCCGGTTAAAGCGCTGCGCGAAACCTATCCCCCGACTTGCCGTCATAATTGGTCCCTAGCCGAACAAGCCCCGTTCAAAAGGCAGCACAGAACCCTCATCTATTTCCTGCGACACCGCCTATGGAAGGGATTGCGTCACCACATTGGCGGTTCCCCCGGGCCACACCTGGACAATATTCGCCTTTTTTTACCGACGAACAACAAGCCATAAAACCGGGCGACCTGGCTGCTGTTCGCCGGCGATAAGTCTTTGCGTTTCGGGTGTGGCCGGCTCTTTGAAAAGGAACACCCGGCGCAGATGTCGCCCAGACCCTGGAAAGTCCTGCGTCAGTGCCTGGATAACTACAGCCCGTCTATTTGGCGCTCACGACGTAACACCCTTGCGAATCCCTCAGGTTTTGCCCGCACCTGGTTTACCCACAATCAAGTGCCACTGGCCCGAGTTTGAACAGCGAAATGCGAGCAGCCAACGGGCCGAAACAACAAGGCAACAGTTTGCCGTCCACCCTGGCTCAGGAAAAACGCCTGATACCCTGTTCCTAGCGTTGGGACGGAATCCGAGAACGTGATCATTTGTTTGCTCAGAAAGCCTTATGCGTGTGACACACACTACTCCTCATGGAACCTTGCCCAGTAACGACGTAATTCGCCCGCCGATTCGTCAAACAAGCAAGATCACTTTCGCGCTAACAGATCGACATCGGGCAACTAATGATTAGAATCTGTCCCCTGTTCGTGTTCTTCTTGGCTCGGCAAAGACTGGGGGCAAGATTTTAAAATCTGTCCCCTAATGTGGTAAACGATCCCTGCAAAGCGTAAAATTCGGGTTTCTTGCCGCTGGTAAACCACACCCATGAAATCCCTCTAACTCGTTTCTATTAGCATCCAAAATCGCCGGGCCGCAAAATTTGTCCACTGATGGCCGCTTATTTCTCGGAACGTGTATTTAAGGTGCCCCACCCGATTATTAACTTGCCTGCCCTTAAGCGGCCGCTCGTTATTTGCTTGGTTGCGGCTCAGAACGCTCCCTCCAGCAAGCGGCTGACGACCCTTCCGATTCCACACATTACCGTCGCCAAGGTGATTGCAACCTTAAAGAGGCGGTCATTCAGATAAGGCCAAACCGAAGCTCAGCCAAGCTGAAACTTCCGTTAGAATCGACGCCTTGCCCCCCCGCGAGCTTAAAAGCCCAGCCCAAACCGCCCTCGAAGTAAGCAAACGCCGCCAATATTAAACAGGCCCCGCAACACTAGCCGATAACGCGTTCGAAAACGGGACCCCAGACCGAAAACACCGATTTGTGGCCAACCGCTCTTCGGGATGCTTTTTGCGCTTGGCATATGAGGTAAGACCAAATCCTGCGGCCCCCTGGAACAGCCCAACTGGCTCCCTGGTTTTGGCCAATCACCCTCGCCCTCCATTTGAGCGGGTGATGAGCCGCGGTACCCGCCTACTTTCACCTAACATCGTCAGCCGAAAGACCGAACGATCCGTGGCCCCTAATCCCACAGAACTGGCCTTGCTGCCCATTGGTAGAAAGTTGCGTTTGACCTCGTTCGCTAACTCCCACGTGCCCTGCGCCGTCGGGGCTCCTGGCAGTTTTTGACCGGGCCACCCGAAAATATCTTCGGCTTTCCAAAGCTGGTGGCAAACGAATGCCGCCGCGATGTCATCGCCTGCTACGGCGCTGCTTTAACCTCATCTCGAAACGCCTGAGTAAACGTTTTTGAACGGCGACTTCTAACGCTTGCTTTGGCTGCTAAAACACAGCGCGCGGCGCCGTGTTTATCAAGCGCTAAAACTACGTCTCCGAAATCAAAACGCTGACAAACCAACGGATTCTTGGTTCGCTGAAAGCTGGCCGAGAGAAAACCCGTCAACTGACGTACCGAAGTCTACTTGCTCTGGCGAAAATCTTTCGCCGATCCGCCAAGCCTAGGCAATCGATCTACCAGCATTGGCCACGATCCTTACCGCCGTGGTTGAAACCGGCTCGCCAAGCTGAGACTTTGCCCAAAGCCCGCCCCGAACTGGCCCGCAAACGATTAAGGACGAAATTAACCTGCTAAAACCCGTTCCATGTTAACCGCTTTGGGCCAACCAACCCCTGATGGCCCACGACTTCGGTTTATGTGCCCGTTGGCTCGAGCGCAAGAAACCGCTTTTCGCAGGCCCTCCTGAAATACCTACCCATGTCCAACACACGTGGTTGTCCTGGCCGTATAAACTACAATGGGTGCCGCTCCGGGTATATGTCCTAACACCATACCCATGCTTTTGAAACCACTCGCCACCGGTCATTCCGCAAAGCCTTCAACAAAACTCAAAAGCGCGACAACATATCGCCGTATCTGGTCCAGCGCCTGAGATCCCATCTTGCAACCGCGAGAGAAACTTGCCTAAGCGCCGCCCAGCCGTTTGGAAAAGATAAACAGTCGCGGCCGGTGCGTGATGGCGACAAAGTTCAAGCTACACTACGTTTCGGGTCCGGGACAACTTCTGAATAATCGCCCGAGAACACCGGGTGACAAGTGCCGTGAACTGACTTGCCTGGAACACAAATGGCACCCGCGACCCACTGATCTCCCGCAAGAATGCTCGTGATCCTGGTCGCAAAAGAACGGCGCCGAAAAACCACGGTGGCCCCAAGTTTTCGAATTTCCTAGTCGCCAGTTTGCGCGGGATCAAAGCCCTGGTGCGCAATAAAAAAATCGGCGGGGCTAAAACCACTGCCAAAGGTGAATTCACTGGCGCCATTGCCGGGCGCTTTTTCGGTGAACATCAGCGACCATCGCTGGCTGGAATTGACCTAAATACCGAGCATTATCTGCCAACTCTGGCAAAGTAAGGTACTCTACGGGCATCCGAAAAACAGCCCATAACGGTCACCTAATAAACGTGGTTTAATACATACAATCAAAGGTACCCATGATAAAAAAAACGCTCGAATAACAATCATTGCCAGCTTTTAACCACTTCTTGTTGGCGGCCGCTCATAGGCCTTGGTCATGCTCGCTAACGCCCTCTGATGGCACAAAACAGCGAAGCACCGCCAAACCCCAAATTCGGTGCCCTTTTAACACCCCCCAGCATGTAAATCGCCCTGCCAATGGCGATAACCAAATACCCGCCGGCTTTTCCCACTTCGACTAACGGTCAACTAGTGCCCCGAAAGGCGAACACCTTGCGCCTTGCGTCGTAGCCACGTTGTTTGACACTTTCAAACCCCGTTTCATTTGCGCGGTATGCCGGCGCTGGCATCAAGTGTTTATCTTTTTACGACACCCTGGATTGGTTCTCATCGCGCCGACAGCCATTCTCAGCCTACGGCCTGATTGCCGGAATCCATTGAAACAGCCCCGCCGACGCAAAGCTTAACGTGGTGTCAACTTGCGCTCCCGAAGCCGTTTTTTCCCCACCAGACGGCGAAAACCAGATTTACCGCCGAAGACGTCCGTCCATTTCCTTTACACACTGGTTTACCTGAAGGCCACCCGTTTTTTCCGCAACTATTACCCGATGTCAAGCAACGTAAACCGTGGGAGAGTCCCCAGCGCAATAACGATTGATTTCGACAGCCATCCAAAACCGGCGAATTACGAATGATTCCTGGGACACGCTGCCGAATACTGCCGCAACACTTACGGGCCGATCGCGATTCCGGCGACAGCGGCCCTTTAACGCCTCCAACTGGAAAGCGGCCCCCTATCGTATTGCCGAATTCGATGCCGGTGGTCAGTTAACTTAATGACGGTGTGAGGCACCTGGGCAATAAGATTTGGGCGTGCCGCAAGGCCGCTACAACTTCCAACAAAAAATTCGCTATGATTACTATAATGACGAACACAAAGTCGCGCTGGAGGCCTTCAAAAGCGGTGGTTAATTGATTTTCCGGCCTGGACGTCTTCAGCAAAAACTGGGCTACCTCCTAACACCGGCAACGCCCCTCGAAGCGGTGATATTTCACCGAGCCATGCCACCAGGCGGCCGGCCCGTCAGCAGGGTTTTGTGTTCAATACTCCCGGATAAAGCCATTTCAGTGACGCGCACCCCAGAGTACGCCAGAAAGCGCTGACCTACCGTTCGATTTTTCTGAGTGGGCCAACAAAAACTGTTTTTAACGGACCATAACTATTCGTAGCGATCAGCCTATTTCGCGCCAACAGCGACCTGGCGTCTTCCGGCTTTTTACCCGAATGGCCCGCGGAGCTGAAATTTCTTGACCCTAACTGCGATTCCTCATTTAACCGCCACGGTGTTCAGATCAAGCCTACAGCCTCCTAATGACCGACGGTCCCAAACAAGCGTGCGCGCCCCAACCTCCCAGATTGCATTGGAAAGAACTTCGCGTCCCCGCCGGTATCAGCAATCAACAACGGCAAGATGGTACAGCAGCGAAAACAGGAGAAACACTGGCTTGTGAAGTGCTGTTGTTGTTCAGAAAACGGTCGAGCGAGTGGTAAATTGCCGTTTCAAAAAACAACCTGGCACGCCTGGGGTAGATGTTATCTGTAACGCTTGTAGACCAGCAAACAGTACGTTGCACGTTCGTTCGTTTGTATTACGAACATGAACCCAGACCCATAGTATTTGGCCATCTGACCTCCCCGGCAACGAATGCACGCGACAGCTGGCAACTTCCAAATAGACTTAGATGTAAACGGCTCAAACGCAATTACTGTTTGGCGTTGAAATAACCCTGGTGGTGGATGCAATTTGGTCCGACGCAAGTGGATTTTCCAAGCGCCCGACGCGAAAGAACCTGGGTGTACCTGCACCCGCTCCTCTGGACCGTGTTTTGTTTTAACTAAACTTTACGTTGTCCACACTGGTATCTTGGCCAAGTGGACCCGAGTAAGCCTACGTGGTCCATATCTCCAAAGCCCCGGGACATCGCCCCTGCGAAAAACGGCGTCGACATCCGCAACATTGGTTGGTAGATACGCCTAAATTGGGCGTTTTACATGTCTGCGCCGGCTGGCCGCTGAAGTAATCCCCACTCTGATCGCATTATGCTCCTGCTCCAATTTCCCGTCATGTTGCAGGTGCGGCCTCCGGCGGCCCGATTGAACACAATGAATTGCCTCAAAATGCCTAGGGCACGGTGCAACACTCTGGTCCCGTGCGAGCGCGAACAAGCCAGCGGCCGATAGTCGTCCATACCCAGCAACCGATAGCCGGGTACCGTGGGTATCCCAGACGAATTTGGCTTGAAAGAAATCGAAGTCATGTATCCGGCTTTCGACAAGCCCCCCACGAGGCTCTTTTTTAAAGATTTCAAGGACTACGCCAAATCTGATTTGGCGACTCGTTTTTTCCCGTGATAAAAGCGTAACTGGAACTTGATTGTGGACAAAAATCCGGTGTCCCCATTGTCCCTCGGGCTCCTGGTCCACGCTAATTATCTATCTGATTTCTATCCCTCTGGGCAATCTCGTAAGCTCGGTCAGTGGACGCTTCACGCTTTGAACGGTATGGAGCAGTTTCGGCAATTGTGAATGGCTTAATGCCATCCCGCTTCCCCTGTTGCATTTTGCTGATCGTACTGTTGCCGGCGGCAGCTACTAGACTGGTTTCCCCCTGCGGCGGCCCTTAACCTCCAAACAATTTCGATAAAAATTAAAACGCTGTAATCTAGCAAGTGGCGCATTTCTGGCACCTGGCCTGCCGGTGACGGCCCAAATCGTGAATTGGCGTTTTGCCACCGGCTGTCCCCCTATCTCAACCAAAAACTCGTTTAATGGATGAAAGCGGCCAGCATTACGTGGTCACTGCCCCGCGCAAAAGGACTTGGAAAGAAAAACAGGTTTGCTTTTACGGCGCTACGTTCTTTTCCGCAACGCCAATGCGATATTGTGAATCGCCAGTCTGCCCTGGGTTCGTGTGTCGCGGTTTTTTCCCGGAGCCCTTGCTTGATTGAGGTAATCTTTTCTTCCTCGCGGTCTTTGGGCTACTTGGCCCCCCTCCCCTCTCCCTTGAACGCCCCGAACCGGATACCCATGGATATTTGGCACTGTCTGTTTCATATCTTATCTATGGCCTGTTGCTGAACGAATCAGCGAACATCACCCTACGTTATTTGGTATACCGCGCATTGACCTTCGAAAGCCCGGAAGGGGTGCCTGACCGTGCAAACCTTGACCGCCATCGTTTCTCAAGCTTTTACCTCCATACAGAAGCGGCAGGCGCGCTACTTCCCGCGCCACAATCGTCGCGGCTTTTTTTGGTCTCCGCGTGGGTTGGTTTTTTGCTTGCTTGTTTCGGACTGGCTCTGGTGCATAGGTCCATTTGCAAAACGAATCGCCCGCTGCTGGTGTCGGTTATCAGGGCCAGTTGTACGCCCCATGTTCAGATGTTTCCAGAGGAAACTTGCGCCTTTTTTGCCCGTCCACCAACTGCAGATTACCGGCGAAACCCCGTTACGCTGACTTGAAAAAACGCCAACGGCTGAATCTTGTGGCCACCCATCCGCTTCAGTTAACAACACATCAATTACAATCTGGACTCTGCCCTTCGCCGGCGCCGCCCAGCGCCCGAAAAACGCTAGGCACCCAGACATTCAGGCCGGACGTTTGCATTGCCAAGTTATTTACGGCTTTTTCCGCATTTTCAGTCTGTTACGTGCTGATTCTGACCCTGCCCAGCTGCGGTTGTAGGCGTTCAAGTAGCGCACTGCCAGTTTTTACGGCCGGCCAAAGTTGGAAACCTGTTTCGGCCCACGTTTCTTATCGAAATCTTGGTCCCCCGCCTTTCCGGGTGCTTCTACTTGCTGATTATTCTGTCTGGCATTGTGCAGCCTAAACTTTCTGGAGGCTGCCTGGTCATTAGCCGCTGTTCACTGGATTGGGCGGAGATTGGTGCGTGCCGAAATTTTGCGCGCGCGTAATTTGAATATGTGAAGGCGCAAGGGCAACTGGGGCTGATTACCGAAAATCAAATGGTCCGCCATTAAATCTTCCTCGAACGCCCATGGTGCCCACTCTCACTTTTTACCGTTTATATTAACTCGGCGCCATTAAACGGCCTGACCCGCTAGATTTTCCTGGGTTTGTCTGCCTCCGGTTTCGCCGTCGTGGGCGAACTGATTTGCCCAAGGCAAGCCAATCTACACCCCCCTGGCGGGTATCTGCGGCGTTCGTGTCCCTGTTCGGTGATGCCTGGACGTTGCTGGTGTTGTTCCGCGAAGCGGTGCGCGATGCTTTTTGACCCGAGGAAAAACTGATATGGCGGGTCAAAAACACCAGCCGTATTATCCATTAATTACCTGGCCTATCACCTTTAAAACGGCCAATCCGCCGCTGCGAGGCCTGGGACATTCCAGGTTACACGCCGGAGAAAACCTGGGGCTCTTGTCGGTACAAGTGGTTTGGCTAAATCCATTTCACGCTGTTCTATAACTGCGGCCCTGTTGAGTGCCCGCGCCACGTTAGTTATCGCAGCGGCGAGATTCCCTGTTCCCACGTGAAAAAACCGCTAAAATGCCCGAAACCCCGTCCCTGCTCGCCCAGGGTGCGCGGCCGCCAAGATTAAAATGGATTTTCCAGAGCCGAGACCCTGCGTACCCGCTGCCACACCGTGGAAAAAAACAATCAGTCGAAACACTGGCCTTGCAACAAAAGCCTGCCCCGTGCCAGGCCAAAGCCCGCGCAATCGAGCCTGCCCTGCAATGGTCGGTATAGAACGAAATCCGAAAAGCCGCCTTGCCCCAGCTACCCGCATCATTATCTGGCGGCAGAAACAGCGGGTAATTCGATCGCTATGGCGCTGGCACCAACGACCGGACATTGCTGAGCGCGACCGAGCCCACCCACCGACGGAAACGTATTGTCCAAAAGCAGGTTTTGGAACTGTTGCAGCAGTGCAGAAAAAAACGGGCCCCATGGCCAATTTTGCCTGATCACCCACATTTTGACCCATTGTGGCGCCCGCTACGCCGACCGGGTGGTGGTTCGGCGTCTAGCGCGCTTTGTATACGGATGCTGGTGGCCGGTTGTAAAACAGAGAGTTCCACTTTGCCTGGTTTCCCACTAACTCGCCCTGTGGCGCGACACCACCACCCGGATTCTGCGAGCGCCACAATTGGTCAAATTGGTTTGGTGAAATGCCAGCCAAATATGGCATGCCAGTTTTTCCTGCCAACTGCTGCCAACAAGTTTCCAAAAACGCTTTTGGAACAGTTAACGTCCCTAGTGCGGTGGTGGTGCCTTCTGTTCACGCTCAGCAATGTCCCGGGCTGCGTTGGCCAGCGCCATAAACGATCATAATACCTCGGCTTGTTTTTTCTGGCCCGCCCAGTAAAATAACTGATTGCGGGTTAGCTTTTGGCCAAAGGCCGTGCTTTTCGGATCGTCCCATACCGAGCCAATGCACAGCAGCTCGATGCATAGCGGGCCCTTGGCCCCTGGTCCACCCCCCCCGCGCAGGCCTTTGTGCAAGGCCAAGTTGTTTTTCCTGATTTTTTTTTCCAACGGTGTGCAAGCGGGGTTTCCAAGCGAGGTCTTCGGCTCCTGAAAACATACTGGATCCCCTCGCCCTGCCGCACCGGCCGCTGAACGGTTTTTCCCCGGGCTTTTAGCCAGGTTTTTTCACCGTGGATACAGAATTCTCGCCCGACCTGGTATTAACTACGTGGCCGGGCAAATTCCAACCAGGCCGCAGTAAGACAGCGCTGAAATGGATTTTGCCAGTAAACCACCTTTCCACCCGACGCAAAGAGCCAGGGTTTCTCCTCGGCGTGTAACCTGAATGTCCGGCCTCGTCACCACCGGCGGTTGCCCGTTAAAGCTGTATAGGCCCCAGGTCATTAGCATAATAATAATCCGAGGCTGTGTTTGACCCCGCCTATAGTCAGTTTTTCCTCGGTCAAAAAGCCATCGCAGCACCGCTTCGGCCGACAGAAAACAGCGCAGCCAACGCGTCAGGCATCAACCCGAAGGACACGACGCCGAGCAATATCCCAGCCAGGGGCGTGTAGATTGGCTTTGCCTTGGGCAAATCTAGTTCCGCCCAACCGACGGGCGAAACCGGGAAGCAGACCAAAACCCAAAATCTAGCGAAGATCAGCTCCCGGTAAATGGCGCCGGGTATATAAAACGTAAAAAGGTGAGAAGTGGCCAACCCGAATGGCGGTTGGGTCAGAATATGGCGAATGAATTTCCGGTTTATCCAGCCCCAGTGGCCCCTTGCTCGCCCTTCCATATCAAAATTACGCGCGCTGCAAAATTCGGCACGCAAACCACAATCTATACCACCCCCAATCCAGCTGAACAAAGCAAGCATAATGCCCCGCAGCCAACCCAGAATGTTTGGCTGCACAATGCCCCCAGACAGAATAATCAACAATGTAAGAGTCTATTCCGGAAGGCCGACTCAAGATTTCGATAAAACCGCTGCCGAACAGTCCCATCTTTTGCCCCCGCCGTAAAAAACCTTGCCAGTGCGCCTACTACGGTAACGCTAACAACGCAGCTGGCCCCAGGGGTTCCAGGAATCAAAGCCGAACAGTAACGGAAATGCGAAAGCGTCCCGTTAAATATACTCTGGCGCAACGTCCCTGCGGCCCGATCGTCTTGGCCTAGCCAGCTTTTTTCGGCGCTGGGCGGGGCCCGCCTCGAAGGCACTCCAATGTAAATTGATTGGTCTGTTTGTAACTGAAGGCGGATGGGGTGGGCACAGCATCCAGGCCGTTGCGTTAAATTTTCATCACGATAAACGTCGCGGTATAATCTGGCAAAGTGGTGGGCCAAAAAAAGCCCGCACAGGTTTCCTCTGAACATCCTGAACAAACTGGGGGCTACCAACTCCCTGATACGGACAAGCATAGCGAAAAAGCGAATCGTTGGCAATGCCTCATCTGCCTATCAAGCAGTCCGAACACGCAGCAAAAAACACCCACAGCGACCCGAAAAAGCCCGCGACGTATTGCGACGGATAAGTTTTGGCGACCCTTGGCGCTTCTGTTGGGTTAAGCTTGAAAACGATGGCCGGTCAAGGTTGCCCAGCGGGGTCTTGCACCTTCCCGCTGTGCGATAGTCAATGCCGGGTCCTACCAATACTAAGGTGAGTGTCGCTGATCAGCCTTCAGCAACAGGCCAATCAGAGTAAATATCAGACAGAAGTGCCCAAATGAGTCAACGGTTAACCCGGTTCAAGGGGCGCTTTTCCAAAAAGCCCAGTAGCCAAAGACCGCGAGGAGAAGATAACCTCAAATCAGCAAAGGCTCCGGTGAAAACGCGACACCCAAACCCTGGGCAAACTGGCGATCAACAATCTAGCATTGGCGTTGCGAGAGAATCTGTGGCCGTAAAGCTTCACCTGTTTTTTTCTTCCAGTCCTTTCGCGGCGTTGACCACGTAGTGCTTGCCGATTTCAATCCAAAACGAGTTTGGTGAGTAGGGGTGAGCGTGCTACAAACCGCCAACATCACATTGGCCGTCACCGGCAAGCGCCAGGTGCCAGAAAAATGTCGCCCACTGCTGATACCAGTTCATTTCAATCGAAAATTGCTGGAGGTTAACCCGCGCAGGGGGAACCAGTTCATAGTAAGCCTGCGCCGGCCAAACAGTAACATCAGCAAAATGCAAACAGGAAAGCCGAAGGCAATAGCCAACTCCAGCAATTGCCGAACTGCTCCAATACTCCAAAAAAGCGTGGAGCCACGTCCACTAGACGCTTATAACAATGCCCGGACCTAGAAATCAATAGATAATAACTGGACCAAGCCCCCAGGGAATGGACAGCCGCCAATTTGTCCACAATCATTTCAGTACGCCTTTTATCGCCGAAAAAACTATCGCCAAAATCGAGAGTGGGCGTGCCCTTCGACATCTTTAAAAAAGGGCAGTGCATTCTGTGGGGCGGGCTTGTCGAAGCCGTACATGAAACTGTCGATTTCTTTTCAGCAATCCGTCTGGAATACACGCGTACCCCGCTAAGAGTTTTGCTGGTGACGACTTCGCCCGCTGCGGTCGCCGCCTCCGCACGGCCAAGAAGTGGTTGCCACCTGTGGCCCTGCCATTTGGCATAATCGATTTGTTTCAATCCGGGGCCGCCGGAGCCGCCTGAACAATGACGAAATTGAAGCAGCCATAATGCCCGAATCAAGAGTGGTGGATAATCCAGACGCAGCCGGCCAGAAATGTAACGCCCAATTTAGCGTTCTCTTAACCACCAATTTGTTGATGCGACGCCCGTTTTTTTCCCGCAGCGTGTCCCCCGGGTGCTTGTATGACCATTAGGCTTACTCGGTCACTGGCCAGATACCATTTGGCCAACAGACGTATAGTTGTTTAACAAAACCCGGTCGCCGGCGCGGTTTGCTGGTAACAAGCCATTTCTGCAGGTCTGCCTTTTGAAAATCACTTCTCGGAAGCCAATGCCATCCCCACCACCGGTTATTCACGCTCAACGTTAATGCGTGAGCCGTTTACATCTAGGCATTGAGTGCAAGTAAGTCCCGCGCTTGCTTCGTTCCGGGGATCAGACTGGCCAATCACTGGTGTCATGTCCGTAATCAAACGAAATGCGAACCCGCTGCACTACTGATGGCTGTCACCAACGCGTACAGGAACATCTCCCCAGCGGTGCCAGGTTTTTGCTGAACGCAATACACTCGCTCGAACCGTTTTCCTGAAAACAACAGCAACTTCAAAGGCCAGTGTCCTCCTGTGTCGCTTGTGTACCATCTCTGCCGTTTCTTGATGCTGTAGCCGCGCGCCGAAGTTCTTCCATGCAATCTTGAGAGGTGCGCGCAAACGCCTTGTTGGCCGTCGGTCCACTGGAGCTGGATAGGCCCTGCTGAACACCCGGGCCGTAATGATATCGCGGTAGGGTTCAAAGAAATTTCCCAGCTCGCGGCCCTTCGGGTAAAGCGAAACGGCCGAAGGTCGCCTGTTTGCGAAAACCCTTGTCGCTTACGAATGTGTACTGGTCGAAAACGATTTTGGTTGGCCCCCCACTCCAAAATCGAACGCGTAAGGTCAGCGCTTGCAGTACT
>Ga0163217_1079165_pt1 | contig 13003 bp, 7 predicted proteins | sample SynspAceP_FD_185933 | JGI IMG/M metagenome (GOLD analysis project Ga0163217, IMG submission 185933) | Saline lake microbial communities from Ace Lake in Antarctica - Synechococcus sp. Ace-P (PacBio error correction) | ecosystem: Environmental > Aquatic > Non-marine Saline and Alkaline > Saline ...
AGTTAGTCTGGAGGTACGATGAGGAGCCAATTGGTGTGTATACTAATAACCAACCGTTTTGAATTATGCAGTAGGAATGGCCAAACTATTGGAGCAAGCTAGATTTGGCAAGTAAATCTCGATAGCGATAAAAGTCAACGAAACTACGCATTCTACATTTTTTTATGACACTGGCAGAAAAATTGGCATTCATGTAATCATGAAGAAAGTAAACGTTCGAACGTCCCAGTCTAACAACGACTCAGCATGTTTTGTTATGTCACTGAACCTCATCAGGGTTCATTGCAACGGAGGCGAACGCGGTATGTGGACGCATAGCCAACGCGTCGATAACTGTTGAGGTAAACGATTTGGGCCATGATCGGCAAGCGCCACTTTTTTCCAAGCATAGCCAATGCTTGTACTTTTTGATCATGAAGCGACGGAGTCCCTGCGCGATTAATTTTAGAGCTTAATGAAGACCGTTGTCATAAATACCACGACAACCTTTTATTGCACGTAAATACAGCAACATCCGAGAGCATCACAATAAATCTATTGCCTATGAATTTTTTTAGCGCGCCATAATAGAGGCCGCGATTCAGAGTCCTGTCCAATTTGATCTTTCAGACGCGCGGGACTCCGGATGCAAGTATCTTCGCAAGGTTCAATTTGTAACTCGCCAGACCGTACATCCCTTATTATGATTGAACACATGCAAGCAAGCCGGCAAATAACGCAATAACGAGGTTTTTTCCCACAACCACTTACGCCCTAACATAACACATGTCCACTGTCCCCCACTGGCTCGGACATGGTTCATTTGCGGGTAATAATGTAAGCAATTCGTATGTACGTTTAAAACAGCTAGGCGTCGTACTAGCATCAAGGATTTACACTAATGAACAAGGGTAGATAACTCTTTAGAAAACAAGGTAGTTTAGGTCCCATGTATCAATCTATTAAAATCAGGGATAAGCAGAAGTTGTTTGGACCTAAAAAAGTCGCGCGAAATTAGCCCGGACCATCATATTGTAAAGGAATGGGCGTGGCCCTTTCCATAAGTTCCTAGAAACAAAATGGTATTACCGGTCCGTGCCAGACCTTATTTGCCAATTCAAACTGACTGTGCCTCTACTTGCTTGAGTAATGTAATTTTTTTGCCTGTTCTAACTGAGACCGCCTTGCCTAATAAGTTGCATTACCTATATGCTTGCGTGATCACGAGTATAACTCGCTAAGGGCAATCGCTGAAGATATGTATCACCCACAAAGATCATTTACAATATAGTGCCATGCGATTAAGTTGCGTGCTGGTTCCTGAAATATCGTGGGCTGACGATAAGACCTCAATTCTGGGCAGGGAATGGCTGCCGGCAAAGTATAAGAACGAATAAAGTGCCAATGGAGCGAGTTATTGCGTCTTGCTTCCACTGCCCTTTTCTTTCCGGTCTGTCTCTAGCTCGCCACCAAGTGTCTCCCAACTTGGTTCAGCCAGAGTTATTTCGCGAGACGAACGTGGATTCAATTTATGGAGGACTACCATTGACACCTCTTATCATTCATACACATATACATCATCGCAACATCCTCGGATACTCATTTATGCCTTTGGTGTTTCGAATTTCTTGCCATTTACCATTCACGTACACAACCAACACATGCGGCTACTAACCAGTTTTATTATCTCAGTTTCTTGATCATGCGGAGTTCAAGTTTGCCACGCGCGCTCTGAGAGTAACACAACAGTTGACCGCCGGGAACGTACACCTGTCACCCAGGGATTTTTCAACGTGCCACCGCCAAAACATAGCTGTCCATGATCGCAATTTTGCAACCTATGGTTTCACAGCAGACGTACTGGACTTTTCTGGCATTACAACCCTGCTCGTGCAAACTAACGACAGCCTTACAGCATATCCATGCGTTTCCTTTAATTCCATAGAAAGACTTTTTCCGGCGAGCGCAATTACTTTATTCAAACTGCCTTAGCAATAAGAAACAAAGCGCCTAGAGCGCGCTCTCACTAAGTCGTTCGACTCCAGTATTTAGCTCTCGACCAGTTGAAAGTGTCTGTATAACAAATAGGATGCGCTATACTACTGTTGGAAACCATGATGTATAGAGTCTGCACGATTGAAATGGCGGCAACGAGTTGCTGCGCCCATTTGCATAGGAGACTAGGTAATAGAGCTCGATAAAATTGAGATCAAGCCTAAATAAAAGGGCAATTCTCTAGTAAGGCTTACTGGTAATCTTAGTTGTGTATAGCATCCGGAGACTTGTCCATTTTTTGTCCTTGGAAGCTATACAAGTATCCATGTATTATATCTCTCACAGCTGGTCGAGCCACCGGATAGACAGGTTCTCACGTAAGCTCGGGACTAGACTCTATACTACGCAGCGTTTTTTCCACGGTCTTTGTTACACGCTAGTTAAGTTGAAATCTTACGAGACCTTTTGCAGCCTGTTGACTCCGTTAGACCGTAATAAGCTCTGATATCGTTGGTGGGCGGAAGGTACAATGCTTATTCGAGGATAGATACATATGGCTGGCTAGAGATGATCAGAGTCGGTTTGACCGACAGCAGCACGGTTGACATGGTGCAGATACCTAAGAATAATACCGCATTCAGCTACAGCAACGCAATTTATATCATTTTCGTACTAAAGCATTCGATGGATTGTCAACAAGAGGATCATGAGCGCCGGTTTAGTAATACATGAATGCGCAGTGCAAAAACTAGGCCGAGTGTCGTAGTTTGTGCACGGCGAGCTCGGTGTAAATCGAGTCCGAGATATTCACGGTAACCTGCGTCGTTTTAAAGTACGGAACAGCTTCACCATCGCCAAATGTCCCGCTAAGACGTTAGGACCTGGGTACTCCTAGTCGCGGATACGATCGACGAAGCACGTACGTTAGTCGTCTGCTTTACCTTTATAACAGGTATTAACCAGCTTCTGCGAATATACACATGGCGATCGGATACTGGCCGCCAGTGTTATCAAACGTCAGAGGTGTAAATCTACTCACCTCCGATAGGTAATCTATGTTGAAATATCGGCGCGTAGTAAGCGCTCTCAGTAAGCAATACTTACAGATGCAGCATGACCCGGTAACTGATGTGGCTCGAGTAGGCAACATGGTTAGATGTACTCCTATCTAGACACATAGAGCATGAAGGGGATTCCAGCAGGGCGGAGAGTGGATATCACAACTACACGATGCATGTATCGATCCATGTGCGCTCCGGCGTAAAACGGTGGCTGGGCTACTCTGTTCTGGGTAAACTGGATGAAAATACGAGTTCCAAAAGTCAGAAATGATGAGTTATTCAAGACGCATGGAGGAGTAGGACTGCACCTGTAATTTAATCATCAAATAACAAAGATGTATTACTTGCGGCTTGCGTTCCCTACTTCCGATAATATACTGAGGCTCGTCAGAGCAATGCAGTGTACGCAGATCGGGTCTGCGGAACAGAGTGATAGCGATACCAAATTCTTGTACACCTCGCTCTGCGATGAAACCAGGCCTTCCTTAACAAAAAAACGCGCAGCTCTAGAATGAGAGACACAGAGAGCTCAATAAATTGCCATATAATCAAGTGCGGCATCGATCGAGCAAGATTTAGCACCAAGATTGAATCTCCGTTCGCTCCTAACAAGAGAGGGGAAATTGAACAGGACGGTTGAATCTTCAACATTTGCAGGGAAGCCCTAGATACATCGTATTTATAGCAGCACGTTTGCATACGAGATGCTCTATTAACTTGGAATCGCCGCTCGTACGTAATAGATCGTAACAAACTCCTGCATTCCATCGGACAGCTTGCGTTCCGAATTCGTAATACGTAGAGAGCTGATGTGGATATCAAGCCAGGCTGCCCGGAAAGTCCAAACTCGTTAGGAACAATCCCCAGCAATCCGATTACCGCACGAGGAAGCATCATAAATAGACTCACCGAGATCACCCTTACAGATAAGTGCAATGGCAGTCATGATTCAGTACTGTAGAGTCCTTTCGAGAGACCCTTCATCTAGCGACATATGCTTCCAGGATCTGGTTCCATATTCGGGGTAATTGGCAGCCGTATCATCTCACACTTTAACGTCGCGCCACAATGACTCGTCGGCGAATCTCTTCCATGATAGACACCTCTGATGTTGACTTACAAACGTTACAGTATAACCAACAATCAATTCAAAGTGGCTCACATTTCTGACCATCCATAATTCTTCTGGATAACTACTTCTGCGATGACGCCAGAGATACATGTACAAAGCAGTCTTAGGCGTGTGGCAATGCGTCCAGTACGTTTCGCGCCCATTTCGAAACCTTCAGCGACGCATACTTTCAATCACCATACAGAGCAAGTATAGTCTCAATATCCCCGTTACGACCAGAATACGATGAATTTATCTGGGTTTCACCTTGCTTTAAACACGTAATGCAAACGTTGTGGATAAGCTCTCGATCTAGAACGTAATGAGAGGGATTTAACGAGTCGTTACTGTATTTTATTCCCTTCTTCAATAGAATATGCAATAGCACAACGCGAAGACTCGGAGGCATTGCCGAGAATTCACAACGCAGTCCGAGTGTTAATGGGCCTAAAATAGAAAGAAGCCAAAAATTATTCATGCTATTAGAAGATTCGCCATGGAGATAAGGTACTATACATGCTTAGACGTGTCATTGGCGCTTCGTCAACGATAATGATCAATAAGGAGTGGACCAATTACAATGTAACCCGCATGTGTCAACCTCAACGCATGACACTGCAAGACATAGAACAAGAATCCGTTCAGGGTTTTGAAATCCTTATAAATACTATTGATATTAGTGCTAAGACTCGGCATCAAGAGGGCGATTCGCCTCTTGCTTCACATATCTAGCCATCATGCAAGGTAAATCCCCATGTTCAACACGAAGTAGGATCGGAGCGTTCTTAAACGACGCTTCGCAAATCATGTAACATCCCCGGTAACGATGATCGCACTGCCCAGACCATGTCAATTACCAAAGGTTGCGAAATCAACATGAATCAACGCCGCAGCATGAAAATTATGGCGGTTTGTTTGCGAGCCATGAGCATGAATGGTGATCAAATGCTCGGGGAGAGACTTTAATCTTGCGTCGAATCAAATTTACTTCACAGTGTTAAGCCGCATATAACGCCCTAAGCCACATCAAAAGAAAAATAGGAATGCCGAGTACTGCATTCTGCCTCCGTCATATGTATTAGGAGCGTGTGGTGAGGCTTACTTTTAGTCGTTGAATGTTTTAGGTGGAACGTGTGGACAAGCCGTTTGTGCAGCACTTGCGCCTTAATTGCCTCTTGCTAAGTGACTATCGCATGTTCCCTTCGGACCGCGTCAGACTCCTGTTCTCATGAATAACACAACACGAAGAACTGCGGCAAGTATCTACACGAAAATTAGCTGGGTAGCTTTAAGGAAAGACCAAAGCTACCGAACGCGAGTCGCGATGACTGATATGTGCTCTGTACCTACATTCGCGTGATACACACGTACCCACGCTATAGTTTTAATAACAGGTGCAACCTAGCGGTTTGTCAGCACCAGATACGAAGTTTATATCATTACTAACGATGTCCTTGTATTTCAGAGTGCCTGGTCACATTGAATAGAGGATCTGGATACACATGCTATTGGTAGAGCAAACCGTGCATCCAACCACTCGATATATGTATGAGGTGTAATGTAGCACAGACGTGAACCGATTCTTAGTACGACTGTTTTCTCATCGCGGACACTATTTCTCCTAATATCGCCAAGCATCCCACGCTGGTACGATGCGAACTCTCGCCGCTGTGTTGGTGACATACTAAATCTCCAAGCATCATTTGATAAAGCCGGTGGTACATATGCGATCACCTGCTAGTTGGATAAAGATTTGCTCGTGGATGCTAGACGGAGCTATGAGGCCGCCATCTTTGGCGAGTCTTCGCACGCAGAGCACGTTGGTGATATGAAAGCAACGCAAGTATATATGCACTGTATAGGAATGTTCATAATTGCTTCTTAGAGTCACTGATCACCAAAGATAAAACCAACAAACTAAAAACAATGTGAGCCCTCGTTGCAACGATGGCCAAGTTTGCACGTGACATAACTCATGTCGCACTCCATGTAATAGGGAGGCTTTTCATAGAGACCCCGATCTACAGATCTCTGACCTGTGCACACAGATACAGGACGAGCACCAGGACGGTCAAAAACCGTCCTATAATGTACCGTAGTCGAGTGAACTACACAAAGCTGTGACGGAGAAGAGCAAACAAAACGTCCGAGGCGCTTAGTCTACACAAAAGCTTTATAGACGTAGAGATGTCTTACACATACTAAACGTGTTTCGGCACTCAATGCTGATGCCTGTTCCGATACCTAACATCGTGCTATCTAGCATCACACTCCACTAGACATACACAATCAACCATAGAAAGTACAGACGTTCCACTTCACCAGCCGGAAGTCAGCGTGTCCAGGTGGTCTACGAATAATCTTGATCAGAGATGAATACAAACCAAACCGGAGACGGACGACGGCAAATATAGGCCTTAAGTGGACCCACTATTACATAGAAGTAAGACTGTGTATTACATACTATCTGCCAATCGGGGGACTCCCCGTGGAACTTATGGAACACATACGTTCCACGTTGACGGCCATTGTTCTTGATCGTCCTAGCAAATCCATTGAATTGCAGTTCTGTCAGAATCCCACATAACCGCTGCCAAGCATAGAATCCCTTTGAACGATCCAAACAACGTGCTCTTGATTGGCGCTTTAAATAGTCTTCAGATTCACCATAAGGATTAGGTTTGTACGGCACAATGAAATCGAGAGCCATTAAGGTCGAGAACACCTCAAGTGACGCGGACAAAACAAAATGAGAGGATGGCGAATATTTGCGTAACTTATCGCTTAAAATAATGCGCGCGTGGTAGATGACATTCGCGCCAAACATTTATAGTTCTCTGTATTTCTGGACTCGTGAGCAAAAAGAGCAAGACCGGTCATCCGGCTTTGATTCGGGCAGGGTATCGTCTGCTTTAACAAGCGGCTCTCGGATCCTTCGGTAGCGGGAATAAAAAACTATCCGCGCAATTCGCTAAGCCGCTTCATAGAGTTACGGAGACATGAAAATATACCGGCCCACCCAGCGTTTATTATAAAACGAAGCACCAACCGCAATGAGAAGAAAACTGGACGGCATTCACCATGCCACTGAAGGATACTCATGGTCCAATTACGGAGGGATCAAGCTGCACACATACAGTATCAGCAAAAGGTAACCTCCAATTACTGACAACATAAAACGTGCTACCGCTTAACAAATTGCTTTAGTTGAGAGTGTTAGGGCAAATAACACCGATCACGACGGAGATCTTTCATACCCCCTTAGCGCCCGCATCACAACAGTAATACCAGCAAGCTAAATGCAAGCACGTACTCCATAGATATCCTTTCCACCACACAGTAAGCTCCGCTGAGCTATGTAAATGGTGCTTTGTACCCCGGAATGCCTAGAGTCTCTACACTGACACCAGATTAGCGCACCGTGCTAGTGGCAACAGGATGCACTAAGTGAGATACACCTTTTACACTGAGAGACAGGCCACTTCGAGAAAGACTTTTAAAATGGGTCACGGGTTAACATTACGCTCGTAGTACAGAATTATCGTCATGGAATGAAGCGGCATGATCAGGTATCGCACCTTCATCCTGAAAAATTCATATCACTGAGAGCCAAACAAGGGCTTGACCGACTGGCGAGAGTAACCGTTGGCTATAAAGTACACTATGAGCGAGAGGAACCAGTACTGACCAACCATAACCGAGCGACCTGTATCAGGTTTTCCACGTCTACCAACGGACTCTAAAACACGACGAGTCTCTCCCTAATCACACATTCATTGACTCAATCAATCACGGAACAAGACGGAGAGGAAAGCTAGGACAACAAACAGGAGTGAGCACACGGATACAGCTGGAGAACGAGTGCCAGGTTGTAGGCCGAACCAATAGCACAGATTAAAATTGAACGTGGATGCACAGAGTGATTTCGACGATCGTCGGATAATCCACTGTCATCCAGTATTAGAATGCGATTAATCCGACGCCATAAAAGGTTACAGTGGCCACGTCCTGTTAATTACTGCGAGTTCTTCTTCTGCACTAGACTCTAACTGGTCAGAATTAGCTTCCGGTACAGACCCATCTGTCATATCTTAGACTGGAAAGGTGTCTTCATGAAAGCCTTCAGTGACATCAGCATGCTATCTTATCTTGTTGGGGTAATGAGGGTATGTAAAATGTCGGTGGTTTATTTGCCTTAATTACAGCATTGATAAGTCAGGTAGCATTATTGTAGTAATATGATGTTACCCGTTCTGAACCTGAAATTTGTGCATGTGGTCCCCCTAATTGAAGTAATTCCTACTATGGACTTTTTTTATCTCCACTTTAAATGGGAATACGTTACCTTTTCAATTATCAATCATTATAAGGGTACCAATTGCGCGAATTCTCTATCCGACCGCACACAATAGCCCCATAACAGGACCCAATGTATCCTGATGACTGGTCTTTGAAAAGAGCACATACCCTGTCCGGATGAACAAGCGGCACGTTAAATCTTTTCATAAGCGTAACCACACCCTCTACAAATCGATCAGCAGACACTCACTCGCACTTGTTGGGACCAAGTTAAAATTTAGTGACATCGTTACTCTCGCATTATATTGCCTCATTCAATTGCCGCCACCGGTGACCCCATCGGTAAATACATCAGCCACTCCACTACCCTTCAGTTTGATTACTCACTTCGCCAGCCCATCATCAGGCACCGTTGGATCGTAAAAAAGATGGTCGTGATTCTTAACCGAAATCATGGATTCTAACGATCAAGAAAAAGACCGTGTATCACGAGTATTGGAGCGAAAACACACCGTAGCAATTATGTGGAAAGGATTATACGCGCTATCCTAAATATCCGTAAGACCACCTGGAAGCACTGACTGACCTTCCGTGGGTGAAGTGGAACGTGTACTTTCTATGGTTTGATTGTGTATGTCTATTGGTTGATGCTGTTTGAACGTCTTCAATGCCGCAAACATCGTTTTGTAACCCCTAAGCTTTTGAGCAAGGTTTGCGTCCATATTGTTGTAGTTTATCAGAACACAGTTTGACCGTAACCTGGTATGGCTCGTCCTGATTGGTTATGGATCAAAGTAAATATGCATCTTTCTCCTCGATAACACCTTGGCTGCGAACGGAAGCAGCAACTTTATGAACCTTCTGTCTATTGATGGTGCGCTGGCATTTCACGGTCACATCGAACCTGGCTCACAACCGCCACCTTCAGGTACTGAAGACTCCCCAAAGTACGCAACCTACGCAGCAGACTCGATCATGGAACACGCTTAGGGCATATCTTATCAGATGGATTGTTGAATAGTGTCAGTCCTGTGCCACGAATGAATTTGATCAAAACAGAAGCGTACACTTTCCAAATGCAATTTCTGCAATAGGATTATAGAACATCGCTAATCAGTTGTCGTGTTATCGGTGTAGGTCTGGTAATCACACGTGGTATGCTTGCTCCTAACCAAGCAGGCTTGTGTTAAACTCTGCAGACGGTAGAGAGACGCAACACGAGGCGCCCAAGCCACTACTAAACCACCTGAAGGGATTAATCTCAGGGGGCTAGCGCGAGCATACGTGATTTGATACGGATAAAGTCGATAACTGCTGCGACAGTATCGGAGGTTTCGTATCAATGGTATTGATGTCTGAGCATCTCTGATACTTTGTGTGATCCTTTGTATAGATGAAGGCGCCTTCCACCTTTAATCCGTTTGAGCGAGCCAACAGTAAGCATGAAATTTCTAGGCCAATGCACGATTCTCCGTTCGCTCCGGTATCAAAAGACACACGCATACTATAAAATAACTCATATATATCGAACGGGACCTTTCGCTCATATCGTCACTGGACCGTAACTAGAATCGGAAGATGCTTATCTCACAACTGTTGCAAATTAGCGTGTTTAAGGGCCAAGGCTCACAAAGCCTAAGGCGTCTAGCAAACGTACACCAGATACATTAAGACATTCATCGCAGTAATCGAGCGAACCGGCTGTGAGAGAGCACTGTCTGGAATAAGTTGAATTGAACTAGTATGGGCGCTCCGTTGAAGGATTCTCGAGAAAGTGGGCGGATGTATCTATCGTGCCAGAAGTGTTATCAAAGAAAATTGATGGCAAGGTAATGTGAGCCATTTTGAATGTGCGCGCTCGGTAATTATCGATCGGTCTGCCAAAAGAACCCAATCATCAAGGGTTGCTATTGCAGTGCGAAGAGATTGTGAGCTTAACGTATAATGCGTGAGTCTAACCAACATGGACCAGATGGTAAAGTGTCGTCACACGTCCTTGAATTACCATGATGGCCCCATACGTGGTTTGACTGCGCGATTTCTCACTCCCGTGGGTTGTTCCTAACATTGGACGTCTGGCTCTGGTAATTTTGAACCAGTGTGTTTCGATCATTACGGTCTCACGTGAACAGATCGGTGTACAAGGTGCGAGAGACAAGTCCCGTAATAGAACGGGTGTAATTTGGTCAGACATGCTGACAGGAAAACAGCCGCTTACTCTTTGTTTTAACTTACAGAGCCCGTGGACGTATGTTCCTCCATCAGGTCATAGCTAGCTAATTGACGTTTACGAAAGCCCGTCAAAAATTATCGGTATTCACTCAAACGTGGATACACGATTTGGCAGCTTAAACCTGTGTACCAAAGGTCAAGCAGAGCTGACTAACGTCACGTGCTTCTGTACGGGATGAAGCGTGACCACTAACCCGCCACCGTATTCGCCCCACCAATCCGCTAGAACAAGCGCTGAATCTTCCTTCGAACGACGATGCAATTGGTAGCAACGTTTAGCATTAAGTATTCCGGTCGTAAGCAAGTTCCTCTACTGAAAACGAACGCCAAAGCGTAAAAAGTCGCCGCCTATATAAAACATAGTTTGATAAAGTAATTCGGCAAGAAAACTTGCGTTTCAAAAGAGCCGAGCAGCACACATGAGATATTTCATTTAAGTGGAGATTCACACGAGAGCCGGCCGCTCAGACAGCGCTGCTTTAAGGGCGCTTTCTGTTTTTTCTGGCACTCTCTGATAAAGTTAAAGGTTGCGGAAAAGTCTTATGGATACACAGGAACAGGAATGCTAAGGTCTTAGCCGTCCGGAACGAAGCATCTCGAACCTGCCCAGAGCTCGTAGCTCGATCGGTAGAAACCATAGGTGCAAATCGATCATGGACAGCTGTTTCTGCGTTGGCCGTCACTGAAAAAAAGGTAGACAGAGTAACAGACGTCATGATGTGCAGCGACTTGCCAGACAACACTGTTACAAGTAGCCCAATAAGCACCCTTGTTCACTTGGTGCACCGAAGGAGAGGCCCCACAAATCAGAATGCCTGAAGGTCGTTTGACGAAGTAGATTCACAGTAACTAAAGTGTTATGTCGGTTCGCCTGGATTCTAACTACCCTGTTGTATCCCCATCGAGAGTACGGTGTGGAGTTGAGTCACGCACAGACCTTGGCGCGCAAGAAACCCAAACATAACCCAAGGGACGCTGTCGCCCGTGTGATATAGTGTTCGAGCGCTGGTCGCTCTAGCCATCTCCGACCTGGCCCCAAAAGGAAAAGGCGGAACGCTTCGTATTTTAATCGATCTGTGTGAGTGGATTAGGAGGTACGATCACAACTATACACAACAGTCGAAACAGCGGCGTTTTGCCGTGCGGCACACCCATGAAAGTCTCCTTTCGGGAGCGAGCCTACAGAGTGGGACCTTTGCGGCCACCCTTCCTTCAATGTACAAACGGTTATTCTCATCGTCATCTGCGACTATTCCGTTTCTTCCCTTTGTTGATCTTATAGTATGTCGACCATACGCGTTGTGAAACGAATTGCATTGACGCCAACGCAAGCGCTGGCGTCACGTAGTAGCCAGTGTGTTAGGATCACCTCGACGCCTTGCAATCGAGTCTATGACCTAGTAATCTTGAATCGGCTCGGTCAATACCAAATTCATGGATTTATGGAGTTTGTGTATAATGATCAAACGAGGCTGCGATATCATTACAAGCGGTTTCTTAGATTTTCTGCTTGATGCGAGTTATCGGGAGACGTTACACGTGCTTTTTTTCATGACATATTCTCGCGTCATATCAGCATAAACGTATTTTTTTTCCAATAATAACTTTCGCAATAAGTTGGCCTCTCGATGAACATGCGACTCTCTGGTCCCAGCTACTTCTCGTATATAGTGCACCATACTTTGTAGTATAGATGGATTGACGTCGCATTTTCTAGGCGACAGCATTTTCACTCTAGATGTCCTATGACGCATGCAGTGTCAAGCATCAATAGCTTTACTAAAGGCAATAACGTAGTAAGCGTCATTCCATGTTTGGCCGTTATAGATCGACTCACACGCTCGGCCACACAGGCTTTTGAATAAGGTTGATCAAATGCCAAATGTTCTTTCATTAATTTCTGTATGAGTGGTTCGATAACGTCAATATTAGACAAAAAAACTAAATCAAACTTGCTGTAAATTCGAATATCTTAATGAATTGATGTTAATTCGCATTTTTCTATAGTAGAGGTGAAAAGAACCAATCGTGTTTGGTGATTTCATTTAAAAATGGACCGTCAAAAAAATTTAAATTTTTGTTAGTGCCGCGGCTTTCTCTCTTTTTTCGCACTGACCCCGGGTCTATGTTAGCCCCTTCGACATGCAAACCCGCAACCAGCTAAATGACATGCTTTTAGCGAATGCGTAACTTTGTTACTCAGAGTTTTGGCGGAATGATTTGCAGTAGTGCATGAGAATCGAAATTAAATGCAATTCAGCTATTCAATGGAAGTCGATAAATGGTGAAATGTTTGGTGATCTCTGTTTCTGGTACCGCACCCCAG
>Ga0163217_1020320_pt1 | contig 13002 bp, 40 predicted proteins | sample SynspAceP_FD_185933 | JGI IMG/M metagenome (GOLD analysis project Ga0163217, IMG submission 185933) | Saline lake microbial communities from Ace Lake in Antarctica - Synechococcus sp. Ace-P (PacBio error correction) | ecosystem: Environmental > Aquatic > Non-marine Saline and Alkaline > Saline ...
ATACCACACCACCACACACAAAACGGGAGACCAAAACCAAAGGGAAGAAATCCCAAAATAACACCTACACACTATACCAATGAAAACTTTGCTCTACACACCTCGTCCCCCCTCCTCAAACGCGAAAATTACAATATAAAAATATTCCAAATTTTCCACATCGCAGCTTTATAACATTATTCATAATTAGTTCAAACTGTCTACGCAAACAATATATTTACCACAATGTCTACGGCAAAAGTGAAATACCCTCCTCCTTAAACCTACCTTTTCACCGAAGCACAGAATATATTTCATTAATTATTTAAAAACGCGTATATCATTTTCACCCCAACAATCATCCAAAACATAGCACACCACTCACCGCGAATTTCTCGCAACACACCAAACACAAACCGAACACAAAGACGTGAGATAAGCATCTCATTAAGTGGCTATAAGCTATAAGGCCCTTTATATCACACCTATATCATCTTCTAATAAACCTAAGTTTCATCGCCTATACTTAAAGACAGACATAATATTTGGCACACCTATAAATATTCGTTATTGCTTCTTAACAAACAAAAAGAAAAATAAAAAATAGTCCGAAGCCGTTATCATCGGGCAACAGTAACACTGGCGCTTTCCACCACCAAAGCGAAAAACATTCCCTCGCCACATTCAAACATCCGGCTTCAACATTCACACTATTAAACGAAAAACTTTACTCGCGGGCTTTTGACTCCTGGCCCTAGATAGGACAATTTGTCAATTAACGAAATTACATTCACTCGCAATCAGCTATAAATATGGCTCTATAACCATCCTATAGCTGAGCCCCAACAAACTAGAATACCCTCCTTAAAGTTCTTTTCCCGTCAATGACTTACATTTAATTCTTTTATATAGACTCTCCGGTCTTATTTTCAAAAATAAATGGAATGAACCTTTTTCTGGTGGCAAATTAAACGGGGCTTCCAAACTTGGCCCACATTCAACGCCGTTTTATTAATTTCAATTAAATATAGGTAGACCAACTCCCTCTCTCATTTTCCGCGCGCCATGGTAGTTGCTTCCAAACCTATTATTTTGATCTACCGGACAACGCAAGCATCTAATAATTCATAACCAGCTGATACCAAACAACGCACCATCACTAAATTACATCCTCTTGGTTAATAAAGTATCGTCACTTTCCCCACACGCATCATGCAATAAATAACTTGAGATAATGAGAGTTATCATCCAATCTAGTATTCAATTACACTACCACAAACTCATACCCACCCCTCTGGCTGACCCAGTTTCTCTTAGACGCACAGCTTTTTTCCCACACTTAAATTCACGCCGAGGTCTCTCATCCCTCACCGCTGAAGATCCAACCAACATGACTCTACATTAAGGAATTGTCGTCCCTCCAAACAAAATCCAAATTCACAATTCCTATTACCTCGAGAATCCCCATCACATTCGCCAGCAAATTTATTGGTTGCTTATGACACGCAATTACCACTAGAGATAATTAAATAACGACTACAAATACCCAATACAAGAATCCTCCACAAAGTTTTACTGTGCAAACACATCTACTACTAAACCCAATTCATCCTGGTTGATCTAACTGCCTAGGCATTATTAAAATCCTTTGGGAAGCAAAATTCTACCAAACATCAGAGGTTCCATACCCACTCATAAAATTCATCAATAACCGCTTTGGCAGCAACTACCAGACCCAAATAAGCTCTACCACCCACTAGTATTAGCACCTTCTGGTTTCTTTGACATCTTGTCCTATTACTCTAATATTATATATTCAAGAACATAAAGGCCAAAGAAGTTTCCTTACACACCAAATACACCTATCAATTGTCATGTACAACAAAACACAAATAGCACACACACCATATTAATCTACTCAACACTCTCTCTAGTAATGCTGGACACAAAAAGAGAAAAACTTATAAGAATCCAACTGTTGCCATAAAACATTAACGGTTACAAATCATCAATTGCAGGTTCATCCAGCTTATAGAAGCGCTTCGGTATATGGTAATTCGCAAATATTCCGATGAAATGCTCATCGTAACTCTCTCGTTTGATAAACCAAGACCGTCATATTAAATATCAACTCAAATGTACAAATTCCAGCGAGAGCACATAGGATCACATAAACAACGTCTCCGCGAGTAAGAACCATTTTTTCATAACACTCAGTTAACAACCGGCTTAAATGACAACCCCATACATACCATAAAACGCAAACAACATACTTCGCGCTCTATACCCGAAACAAAATATAGATTTAAAAGAAGTCCCTGGTCTAACTCTGGCACAAACTTTCTCACACGAATTTATATCGCCATGCCAATGAGTAGGTCAACAAATAAAAAAATCCAAAAAACAAATAAAGACCATCAAAAACGTCCAGCAACACTCAACCAACTCAAAAAAAAAAACACCAATCAAACCCACAAAAACCACCTACAACAAAACAACCCCAAGAAAAAAAGTACCCCAACAACTAAACCAGTCCTCACAACCCCAGCCAGAATCCAACCAACTACTCACTCCATACAACAAAACCGCAAACCCACTCCACCAATAGAAAAACTCCAAAATAACCCCCAAACCAAACCACGAAAAACACACACCAACCCAAACCAACCCAAAAAAAAAAATAAACAAAAAAACACATATACATAACACAACCAACAAAATAAACTCAACTATAACCAAATCCCAAGCACACACAATATACCGTCACAACAACACAACGCAACACAACAAATCACCCCACATATACATCACCCAATCAAAACCCAAACACAACTAAACAAGCAACACAAAAACCGCAAAGACCACACAAAACAGCAACACAAATCGACAACCGCAAACCCAACAAAGATATAAACCCACGACCAACACGAACGTACTCAACCACAAACATCCAAACAACAAAAAAAACGAAAACACCCAAAAACCGAACAACAAACACCACAACAACAAAAACAACAACACATACTTCCCTAAAACAAAAACCACAACCTTAAACAACACCACAACAAAAAACCCAAACAGAACAACAGCCTACCATAACAAACAACCCACAAACGCAAACCAGACAAAAATTAACCCGGCACCAAACGGCAAACAAACACAACAACAACCAAACCGAATACGCTCAATCCGCACAAAAAAACACCCAAATACCACGCACAAAAACAGTCACAAACAAAATCTAACATACCAAAAAAAAAAAACGAAAGTACAGCAACAACGCAACCCACTCCACGCACAAATCCAACTCATCAGCATGACGACAACAAACAAAAACAAAAAGTCCCTAAACAGAAACCAACAAAACAACTATAACCAACCCAAGAAAGCCAAAATCTAACTCCCCAAATTACCACACAAACATAATGACCACATAAAAGAAACAGCAAACACCAAAACACAGAACACCACCGACATCGCCAAATTGAAAAAACAAACTAACGCACTGACCCCCAACCAAATATCAACAATCACCAGCCCAACAAACAAAGCAACCCCCCGCATACAAACAACAACCGAAAAAAAAAACACAACCACCGCCAAAAAGACCAATCAAAAACAACCCAAAACTACAAACAGAATCCCATCCAAATAACCAAAAAAACCGTACTCAACAATACCGTCCCATACCGTCGAACCAATTTTACACTATACCTCAACAAAATAACGCCACACATCCAGATCACACAAAAAAACCGCAACAGAAAAAAAATCCAACCAAAAAAACAACATTCAAACCCAGTCCAGCATTCAAACACACGAATATCACTCACACGCTAACTAACCCACCCGCAGCACAAATCCATACAATCCAAATCAAAAACCTAAACTAACCAATGCCACACAAACCCACAACAAAACAAAAAAATATCAAAACACCACAACACGCTTCACCACATCGAGAACACCAACACCCCCTCCCCAAAAATAACACAAACATATCGATAAACTACCAAAAGCTACCCCCACCCACTCCCCAAACGCCCACAACCACCAACAACCCCACACCACCCCCAGACCACTTAACAAAACCCAAAAAAAAAGCACCCACAGCAAAAGCAACTACAAATCACAGATCCCAAACCTAACATCTAAATACCACCAAACCATCACCCAACCACCGGACAACCCAAAACCGCACCAACAATCCTAACCCCTACCACCCAACCCGACCCAAAATACAACACCACCGCCGATAAAGCCAACCCAAAAACAAATTCCAAAAACACCCCCAATAACGAAAAAACACAAACAGGCATTAACGATTCCAATTAACAACTCACAAAAACACCAAATGAACGAAACACCACGTACCCATTCAAACAATCGATACACACACCCCCCACCACCACATTACACAAGCCAAACAACAACATACGACCAACACAACCCAACAATCCTATCCCAAAAACAAACATCAAAACCCAACAAAGACACAAAATTTCAACTAAAAACCCAAGAGATACAACCGAAAAATATCGCTCAACACTCAACAACAACAATGCCCGCAACAAAACCACCCGTAAAACCACAACCCTCCACCGCCCACCAAAACCAATCCAAACCTTCACACATAACACACCAACATCAAACCCAAAACCCCCCATACAAACAAAAATTTGCACCCCTGTACCATCACGCACACTCCCATTCCATAACGAAAAAAGCACCACCCACCGCACAAAAACACACAAGTAGATCAACAAACCAACCCCCACAACTACCCCACAACAGACTCCAAACACCCAGAAACAAACAAACAACGACAACCAACTACAAAGCCTCATACAACTAACCTCCATCTCCCAACAAAACAGCAAATAACACTAAACAAATCTCAACGCCAATCCCCTCCATCTAAAAACTTACACACCCATACCATGTATAAATCCGAACTACTCAACCCAACATAAAATACTGAAACAAACACATTCAATACCAACCACCAATTAAACCCAAACTCACCAACCATAAAACACCACAACAACGCTCACTTTCCACAACCGGCCTACACTAAACACGACACACTAACACACACACTAAATCAACAACACAAGACAAAAGTAAAAACCAAAAACTAAACCAACCACAAAAAATAACCAAACTACTAAAACCCAAAAAACAACAATAACCACACCTCCAACCACTCCACCCAGAAACGCACCAACTAGCTCCACGAACCACCAAAAACCCACAAAACCACAATAGCAGTAACTCACGCACCCAAATAATAACCCGACAATCACACACCCCCAACGCACGTAACAGAAAACCCCGCAAAAAAAACAACTTCCCACTAACACCCCCAATCATTACAACACAAAAAAAAACATATTAACAGAAAACCAAAAAAAGATACAACCTGTCCGAAAATTCAAACCATAAACACCCACCACACACACCCAAGAACAAACCAACCTCCAACCCCACCCTACAATCACAACGACTCACACCCCACCCCCCCACAACACAAATCCAACCACCTCTACCACAACGCTCACAGCAAAACTCTACGTCCACCCAAAATACCCAACCAACCAACCCATGAAAAACAAAACGCCTCTGAACACCCCCCCACCGCACTATAACTAACACACCCAACCTATTACAGCCAAACATCGTCCCTTAACTCACCCACATACCCACCCCACAACAAAACGGAAAAAAACGAAAAAAGAAACCAAAAAATCATGTACCAAACAAACAAACACATACTCAAGACACAAACAAATCACAACAGAACCGCAAAAAAACAAACTAACAACCAACAGACAAACCCAACAAAACAAAAATAACCAAAATAGATAAAACATCAAACTACAAAATATACCCAAAAAACAACACAAACAATATCAAAAAACAAAAGCCAAAAAACAAAAAAAACCAACCAACACCATCACGCTCAACCAACAATTCACATTACAGACAAAACCCACAATAACTAACCCCACCACCCAAAGATCAAATCAAAACACCTTGATCAACCCAGTCACGACCTTCAAAACTACCTGCAATAACATCAAAAACCCGACACAAACACCTAACGCATTATAACCTGTAAAAAAACAGAACCCACACATAAAACTCATCAATCCCCAAACCACAACACTCATCCAGAAACACTCGAAAGCAAAGAAACCCCAACCCCAAATGCCAAAATCAAAAATCGACGCATAAGAAAAAAAACCTATACAAGTAAACCCATACAAAACCAAGCAAACAAGCAACCCAACAAAGCAAAACCACGAATATCGAACAACCAAAAAAACAACTCAACCAACTCCCACACAATAATTAAAACAAAATCAAAAAAAAAAACAACATGACAAAACAACACCACACACCACAAACGCGAAAAAAAAAAAAAAAAGTCAAAAAAAAACTCCACCACCACTCAAAAAACCCCAAGACCAAAACCTATATCACTAAAAACAAAAACAAAAAGACCAAAATCATCACATACTACCAACCCCAAAAAACCTAACCACAAAAGCAGCAACCCAACCACAAAAATACCAAAAATATAAAAAATAAAAAAAGCAACCCAAACAACGAAATAAAAAACAATAAAGAAAAAGACCCCAGAGCCACAACCTTCAATCCACCAAAAATAAACCACCAATTAGCACAACGCCACAAAACTCTACGCTACAAACAACAAGCCCCCCAAAAAAAATACGCAACACCAAACCGTACCACAATGCCCTGCATCAAGCTGAAACCTAACCAACACACCGATAAAACAACCCAAGAACCTCCACCCAACAAAAAAACCAATTAAATAACCCCAAACCGATAAACCACTATGGCAACACATCACCACACCAAACCAACCCAAAGAAACGAAATAAAATACAAAAAAACATCACAACTACACAACCCAACAAAAAACCACAAACCCTAAACCCAAACTACATAACAAACCCCAACAACAAGCACAACCACACAACAAATCACCAACACACAACCCACAGCCACCCCAAAAAAAAACCAAATCAACATACAACCAATCACAAAAGAAACCCAAATCACAAAAAACACGAATTACTATGAACACAACCAAACCTCCCACACAGAGAAGAAACCCACCACCCAACTCAAGACACACTAACCCCCACACACACAACCATCAAAGCACACAACAACACAACAAATACGAAAAAGCGATCCGTCACAAAACCGACGACAACAAAACACACACAACATATAAATCAACCAATCCATACCCAAACAAAAACCACACCTAAACATACAGTCAACGCCAACAAAAATACCCACAAACAACACCACCAAAACCAGAATCTACACCCCCCTCACGCCAACAAACGCATAACAAAAAACCGCGACCCATAACCAGGCACAAACACATACAACCAACAAAACACCAAAATCCACAAACAACACACAAAAAACATCCCACCCAACCACAAAACACACAAATCAAAAACACAACCCAAGAAAAAAAAAACAAAAACACCACCACACACCCATTCCACCACAGCATCCAACCAAACAACTCAGCCAATCACGCAATCAACAAAAACAAAACAAACAAATACACAAACACAAACCAACCCAAAAAACAACACCCCTCAATAACCATCACAACACAACCACACAACCACCACACCCAAAAACACAAAACTACAACACATACACCACTAACTACCCAAATAAAACAACAAACAAACAATCCCCAACTCAAACACAATCACAACCCAAACAAATACAAACACCCACCCAACAACAACAACAAAAAAAAAACACACATCCGCAAAAAAACCAACGAAAAAACACCAAAACACAAACCAAAATCCCACAAAAACCAACAAAAACCTCACCAAAAATCCCCACACAAACCCAACACAACCCACAAAAAATACTTCCACCACCACACCACACAGAAAACACCCAACATAAAAAAACACAACCAAAAAAACATAAACCCTTACAACCCAAAACACACAAAACACCTCAACACCCACAACCATCCACACCACACCCAAACACACAAATACAACCAAACAAAACCCAAACAAACGAACGAACAACAACCCACACAAACAAAAAAAAACAATAAACACCCAACCCAAACAACCCATCCCACACAAACACTCCAACACCCCCCCCAAAAGAACGACAAAACCATAACGAAAACCCCAAATACCCCCAACACAACCCGCCAACCCCACAACCCCCACAACGCCACACACGTATCCGCCCCTACCACCCACCTAACAAAACCCAAAAAAAAATCCCTCACCCACAACAAAACCCACACAAACACACCCCAAACCCCACACAAAAACCACCTCAAACGCACGTACCCCAACACCACACCAATCCACGAAACCCTAAACGTCAACAAACACTAACCATCCCAACCAACACCAAAAAACAACATCCACCCGCAAACAAACCCAAACACAAAATAAAATCGACGACCCAAACACAAAAGACACCAAATGCATACGAACCCAAGCACCACAAAAAAACAAATACAACACTACTACCCCCAAACAACATACACACTTCCCCAACCACACAACACCACAACCTAACAAACAACCAAAACACAACTCACAACCAACAACCCACTCCAATAATAAGCCCCACAAAACCAACAAACCAAAAAACAGACAAAACCCAATAAACAACAATAATACCACAACCCAGCAACAACAAACCAACGCCAACAATAAAACAAAACACCAACACAACACAACCCCCACTTCAAAACCCCCCCAAAACCAATCAAAACCTCACCAAACAACCATACGCAACCAAAACACCCCCAGCCAATTACAAAACACCCGACCAGCAACGCACCGCCACAAATAACATAAAACCAACCCACCCCCCTAAAAAACAACCACAAAACAAACAAAACCTCCCAAACAACCCCACACAACACACAAACAAACAAAAAAACAGTACACAACCTCAACACAACCTCTCACTCACAAACACAAACACAACAACCACCAAAGACCCCGCCACTAAAACGTAACACACCCACCAATAAACGCAACACAAACACACTCAATCAAAAACCAACAAACCACATTTCAAACCCACACACATGAAGAGCTCAAATCCCTACCAACCAAAACACCACAACCCCCAAACCCACGCCACACCAAGGCTACACATAACACGATCAGGACACACCAACACCTAAGCAAAACAACATCAAACAATAAAACTCAAAAATAACCCACCACAAAAAATAACTCAAAAGCACCAACACCCAAAAAAGACCAACAAAAACCACACCACAACACCACCCAGACTCCACCAACCACCCCACAACCACAAAAACACAACCACAAACAAAACGCAGTCCACCCACACACCACCAACCTACACACACTCCCAACCCACCAACGATCAAATACCCCCCAAAAAAACAACCCCAAGACCCCCCACATCACACACCAAAATAAAAACAAAAACAGATAACACCAAAAGAAAACACCAAACCAACCAACACAAACAATCACCCAACACACCCACCACCACCACACACCTCAAACAACACCAACCGTCCAAGCGATCACCCACTAAACACAATACGCACACTGCCAGGCCCCACAATCACAAAATCTCAACCAACCTACTCTTAACAACCCAAACAAATAAAACTCACCCAACCCAAAATGACCCATACCAACTCACCCCAAAACAAAAGACCCCAACATCCCCCCTCCCACTCACAAACTAACACCAACGCTCACCCAACTACCCCTAAACAACCCCTACCACATCTACGATACTCACCCTCAAACAACAACAACGAACAGGAAATAAAAGCAAAACACAAAAAACAACAAAAAAACAAAACCAACACAACCAAAGACACCAAACACACCAACACAGACAAAATCGCTCACAAAAAAACAAACCAAACAAACTTCACAACAACAAACCCAAGCAAACAAAGAAACCAAAATAAATAAACACAAACACAGAAAAAGAACCCAAAAAACAACACACGAACAAAAACAAAAAAACAACCATAAAAAAACGAAAAAAAACCAACTCACACCAACAAACCACAATGCAAACAACAAAGACCCAACAAAACACGCCGACCACTCCAAAGATCCATAACCTAAATACAACACCATCCACCCATCACACCAAACCACCAAACCAAGATACCCCACACAACACAACAACCAAAACCACAAAAACAGAACACCACAGCAAAGAACCACACCCAAGTCCAATCAATCACCACCGAGAAAAGCAACCAAGAGCAAAAAACCCCAACCCACAATCAAACAACAATCCCTACCATGAAAAACCAAGTAAAACACCCAAAACCAATCAACAACGGCACCCAAGCATACCAAATATCCCCAACCAAACATACCAATAAATAAACAAACCAGAACCCCAACCTTCAAAACAAAAAAAGACAAAACAATCAAAAAAAAACACAATCAAAACAACACAACAGCACCACAAACATAAAAAAACACAAAATAAAGAAAATACGTCCACCCCAACTCAAAAACTCCCAATCGAAACCAACGACATAACTAATAAAAAGAAACCAAATCAAAACACACACTCGTCCGAAAAACCAAGACCACCCAAAATGCACAACCACCACAAGGACACCAAAAAAAAAAAATAAAAACCCACACAAAGCAACAAAAAAAACCATAAACAAAAAATGACCATCATATCCCCATAATCACGCAAACCAATCTAAATAAACACCATCAAACCCCAACAAAAGCCTAACCTACAAAGCAAAACCAATCCCCCAAAAGAAAAATACCCAACATCATAACCACCGCACAATCTCCACAAGCGAAACCAACCAACTACACCCAAGAACAAACCTGCAACCACTCAACAATAAAAAACCAAGAAAACCCAAAGCCATAACCATCACAAAACCAACCACACGCAGTAACCTAACCCAAAAAAGAAAAAAAAAACAAAAACACACAACTATAACACAACCCACCAAAAAAAGCTATCAAACCGAAACCCAAACCAACAAAACCACAACAACACACCACAACAAATTCACCCCAGCATATACAGTCACCCAAGAATAAAGAACCAAATGCAACAACGAAACATCTAACACAAATAATAACCCAAAGATCCGAACACAAAAACACACACTAACCCCCAACCCTAAACCAAGCAAATGATAAATCCCCGACCGAACCAACGGAAATACGACACTAACCATTCACAATTACGGACACAAGACGAACAAAAAAAAAACGAAACACCCACAAAACGCAATCCAACAACACACACAATCCAAAAAAAAGCAAACCCAAATGCCCATACCCTAAAACATAAGAACCAAACCAACCAATCACAGTCTCAACCAAGCAAAATACCCATCAAAGCAACACCACCAAAACCAAAACCAACCGTGCATTCACAACCAAACCACAAAAAACACCCGAACAGCAACAACACACAACCAAACAAAAACAGACCACAACCACACAGACAAAACACCCAACCGACCCCAAGAACAGCATCAATACAAAACTTACTAACCCAATAAAAAAGATAAGAATAAATTAAGCAGCGAACAACCATACCCACACCACCTAAACCAAACAAACTCAGCCAACCACAACAAAAAGCACAAAATTCTAAACAAAAACCAACAAACACCAACCAATCCCAAAAATAACAGGACAACGTGCCGCCAAGACACACAACGAAAGACCACAAATAAAAAACCATCCAAACTTACAAAACACGCAAACGACCTACACACCCAATTAAAAAAACAAACAACGAAACAATCCGCCCTCACTCAAAATTACAACACACCAGTACCCCCAACAAACTAAATCCAACCCCATCCCCAACAACAACAAACAAAGAAAACAAAACATGCTACTACCCGCCAAAAAACCCAAAAACTTACCGAAACACAAAACAAATCCCATTCCAAAAACTCAAAAAATAACCGGCACCAACAAAACCGTCCCCACACCTGAACTCAATTGACACGAAGCCCAACAAAAAAACCACACACCAACACTACAGAAACACCGCAACAGAAAAAACCAACAAATAAACAAACAACATACCCACAAACACTCAAAACACACGAAAAGCAGCCCGAAACTAACTCGAAACAAACCCCCCCACCATCAACAAACCAATCCAAAAAAAACCTAAACAACTCAACCTAACAACCCACACAAAAAAAAAAAAAAAAGTTCAAAACACTCAAGCAACACACTCACCACACGAAGACATCCAACACCAACCATCCCAAAAAAACCAAAACACAAAACTACTGCCGAAAAATACCCCCCAACCCTCTCTCCCTGACCCTCACTAACCACTGCACAACTTTCCACCGGACCCTGAGAACCCACCTAATACAAAACCCATAAAAAAGCACCACAACAAAAGCCCAACAGCAAACAAAGCCCAAACCCCTACACGAAATACCAGCTCAAACGCAATCCCCAACCACCTATAGCAATCACATAACCGACCAACAACACAACCGCTCACGCCACCCAACCCACTCCAAAACAACAACCACCCCCAAACTAAAACCCAAAACAAACAAAAAAACAACTCACCAAAACTCAAATAAACACAAAGCACAAACAAGCCATAAACAATCTCCACAAAACAACAAAGACAAACACACAACCCCCACAAAACAATCAAAGCACACGCCTCCAATCCACGACCACACCACATAGCTCCTAAATCAACAACATACCAGCAACCACACAAATCAACCTTACTCCAAACACCACAATACTTCAACAAACCAAAAAAAACTAAAAAACCCAAAAACAAACGAATCAAGACCCAACAGTCACGAACAACAAACCCCTAATCAAAAACCACCAAAAAAACCCGCAACAACCCACCCAAAACAACCAACCACACATCAAACACAACACCAAACTCCAAACCCCCCAGTATCAAACAAAACACACC